>JAESFT010000417.1_pt1 | contig 27079 bp, 22 predicted proteins | sample 9269451 | NCBI WGS metagenome assembly JAESFT01 (sample SAMN14502557, study PRJNA617106) | algae metagenome | isolation source: Scytonema hyalinum WJT4-NPBG1 and co-occurring heterotrophs from well... | place: USA: Mojave Desert, Joshua Tree National Park, California | collected 2006-05-25
GAGGTTTTGCAAAGCACGGCTTTGCATCAGACCGCGCCTCGCGCGCTTGCAAGCGCGTGGGGGATTCGTCCTGTTTCTGGAGTGCTCACATGGCATTGATGATTACGGACGAATGCATCAACTGTGACGTCTGCGAGCCGGAGTGCCCCAACGACGCGATATACATGGGCACCGAGATCTATGAGATCAACCCGAACAAATGCACCGAATGCGTCGGCCATCATGACGAGCCGCAGTGCCAGCAGGTCTGTCCCGTAAGCTGCATTCCATTCAATCCCGCCTGGCGCGAGACGAAGGAGGAGTTGCAGGCGAAATATGAAAGGCTGCAGTTGGAGCGCGGCTAGTCCGCAGCAACCACCCGATTTCGTCCTTCCTTCTTGGCCCGATACAATGCCCGGTCCGCCCGGGCGATGAATCTGCGGGAGATCGCATCAACCGGCTCCCCGCCATCGGTTTCGTCGAGCATCGCCACACCGATCGATACCGTCACATCGAGCTTCTCGCCACTGCCGAGTTCCAATGCCGGCTCCGCGACGCTCTGCCGGATCCGCTCCGCCACGCTTGCCGCATCCTTGCTGTCAGCGTCAATCAGCAGCACCACGAACTCCTCTCCGCCGAAACGTCCGAGCGCATCCGTTATCCGCAGCTCCGCCTTGATGCGTGCCGCAACTTCGCGCAATACTTCATCACCCGCCTGGTGCCCGACCCGGTCATTGATCTGCTTGAAATGATCGATATCGATATACATGCACGACAAGGCATACCCCTGCCGGCGCGTGCGGCCGATTTCCTCGAACAACCGCCGTTCGACGTATCGGCGGTTGTTGACGCCAGTAAGCGGATCAGTCAACCCTATGTGCTTGAGACGTTCATGGTTGAGGACGTTCTCCAGGCATATCGCAACGATCGAACCGCGATGCTCGATGAAATCGGTCCCCATGTCGGGATCGAAGCGGGTCGGGTCGAAGCTGCCGAGATTCAGGCAGCCGATCAGGCGGCCCTGGCGCCGCATCGGCATTAATGCAACACTCCTGGGCATCGGTATCGGTTCGGGGAAAAGGAAGCCGTGACGCTGCTCGGTATAGAGCTCCAGCAGCGGTCGATCAAGACGACCGCATAACTCGCCGAACTCTGATTCGTCCTGTGCGAACAGCAGGTGGGGGAAGTCACGCAGCGGTATTTGCAGGTCTGCCAATATGCGGCGAATGTCGTATGCCGGATCGATCAGTAGCAGTGTGACGACATCGAGCTCGGAGGAAACCGGCAGGGTCTGAAAAATACTGGAGACCAGTTCGCGGAAACTTCCCGCGCCGATGACCTCGAGATCGAATGCGTGCTGGCGGCGAAGGATTTGCTGATTGCGCCGGGCCTGTTCGAGCAGTTCGTTCAGGTAGATGCGCAAACGCTGATTTTCAGAGACCAATTCGTCAGACATGGGCGTAGGTTCGGATGACACAATCTACCTATCGGCGGCCGTCCTTCGATTCCCGTGCCCGCTTGTGAGGTGTGAACGCATACTATCGCGAGTTATTCCTGCTCGCAATACCGTCATCGGGCGAACGAATGTTATCGAAATGCAATCTGCATTTCGACGTCCTGCCCAACGCGCAGAATTTGCCCTTCGCCTTCAGTGAGAATGGCGTTCATGCCAAACGCGATGCCGCCGTTGATGTCGGGATTGATGCGATACGTCCGCAGGACATCGAGCGGGTCCGGGCCGGCGGTGCCGGTGGCCTGGTCAATCGAAGGAATCGGGCAGCGGGGGCAGGGCTTCACCGGCTTGAGCGCGGCGTCGCCTATCCTGATTGACTCTGCATAGTCTTCCTCGAATGCGTCAACACCGTTAATGACGATATTCGGGCGGAAGCGATTCATCGGCAGCGCATCGCGACCGGATGCCGTGAGTTTTTCGTTCAGGTCAGCCAGCGACGCTTGCGAAATGACGAGCACCGGATAGCCATCCGAGAACAAGGCCGGCACTTCCACGCCGCCGGTTCGGGCGGTGTCCGCGATCCGTTTGGCATCTGGATGAAAACGGACCAGGCGGCAGGTCGTGCCGAGAAATTTGGAAAACCAGGTCGCGGTCGTTTCATCGCAATCGTAGGCTTTCACGACATCTCCCCAAATCCGGACCTCGCGCGTACATGCGTGATCAGGGTCCGGCAGGTCCAGCGGCACTTCCAGGCCAAGCATGCCGGGCGCCCGCAGCTCCATGACTTCCGACTTGAGGCGCGGCCTGATCAGCGCCATCTTCGGAAACTCGCGCTGCGTCAGAAATTCGCCCTGCATATCGACGACCATCCATTCGCGGTCGTAGATATGGTCGGTCATCAATCCGGCCGCCGTGATGGTGGCTTCGCGCAGCGCGATGCCGGCGCAAGATTTAATTGGATAGAGGTTCAGCTCGGTAAGCGTTGGCATGGCGATGCAGACGGCATGAAATCGATTAGACGTTGAACAGGAAATTCAGCACATCACCATCCTTGACGACATATTCCTTGCCCTCGGCGCGCATCTTGCCCGCTTCCTTCGCGCCCTGCTCGCCCTTGTAGGCAATGTAGTCGTCGTAGGCGATGGTCTGGGCGCGAATGAAGCCGCGCTCGAAGTCGGTATGGATGACGCCCGCAGCCTGCGGCGCCGTCGCACCGACCGGGATGGTCCATGCGCGCACTTCCTTCACGCCGGCAGTGAAATAGGTTTGCAGTCCGAGCAGCTTGAAGGCGGCACGGATGAGGCGGTCGAGCCCCGGTTCTTCCATGCCCATGTCGGCCAGGAATTCCCCCTTGTCGGCATCATCAAGATCGGCGATTTCCGCTTCGATGGCGGCGCAGATCGCGACGATGGGAGCGTTTTGCTCCTTCGCGTAGGCGGTCAGTTGATCGAGCAGGGGATTATCCGTAAAGCCGGTATCCGAGACGTTGGCAACATACATTGCGGGCTTGGCGGTGATCAGGCAGAGGGGTTTGATCAATGCCAGTTCTTCCGTGTCCAGGCCGAGCGCACGCACCGGCTTTGCATCATTCAGTTCGGGCATGATGCGCTCCAGCAGTGCCACCAGTTTTGCCGCTTCCTTGTCGCCGGACCGCGCTTTCTTGTTCTCGCGATGAATTGCCTTCTCAACCGTTCCCATGTCGGCCAATGCCAGTTCAGTCTGGATGACGGCGATGTCATCAAGCGGGCTGACCTTGCCGGCAACGTGGATCACGTTCGGGTCTTCGAAGCAGCGCACGACGTTGACGATGGCATCTGTTTCGCGGATGTGGGCCAAGAACTGATTACCCAGCCCTTCGCCCTTGGATGCGCCGGCAACCAGACCGGCGATGTCGACGAATTCCACCACGGCGGGAAGAATGCGTTCCGGCTTCACGATCTCCGCCAGCGCCTGCAGGCGCGGGTCCGGCACTTCGACGATGCCGACATTTGGCTCAATGGTGCAGAAAGGATAGTTTTCGGCGGCGATGCCGGCTTTGGTCAGGGCATTGAAGAGGGTGGATTTGCCGACGTTAGGCAGGCCGACGATGCCGCATTGGAGACTCATGGTATGTGCTTCACTTGAGAGAGGAATTAGCCCGCTATTCTACCGTAGCGGGCTCCTGAAACGCCTTAGAGCGGGCGGACGACCGACATATCGGGTTTTTCGACAAATGCGGCGAATGCATCGCGCAGCCTCTCGCCTTCGCTGATGGCAAGTTGCCAATTCAGAATGCGCAGATCGTGATTGATGCCATAGTACAGAAAGTCGTTCCGGTCCGGCAGCTTGCCGCGGCTGAGCGTCCGTAGAAACGCGGCCGACGGCGAGATCAGGATGACGTTGTCCAGCCAGTGACGGTTACGGCCGATGGCCGCGCGCCGCCATGGCAATTGCTTGTCGAACCATCCGGGAACCAGATGCGCGCCGAAATGCGGATACAGCACGAGTCCGCCTTCGGGATTGCCGACCACCCGCGAGTAGGGCAGGGCGAGGTGGTAATCGATCAGTCCGCCATCCCAATAAGTGCCGGCAGGCGCATGTGCCACGTCGCGGACCGGTTCCATGATGAAGGGCAAGGTGGCGGAGGCCAACAGGGCCGGGTGGATGTTGTCGGCGGACAGCGGTGAAAAATGAGTATGGAATGCATCGAACTTCGCTTTCAGCCAGAAAGCCGGATCGCGCGCATCGCCGATGACGACGCGTTCCAGGTGATGTGCCAGTTGAGAACGCGAAAGCATATTGCCGAGCACTGCGGCGCCAAACCCCACCATGGCTGACGCCTTGAAACGCGGCGCTTTTAGAAAGCGGCTGCCACGCGAGGCGAGGATGTGCAGGCGGTGGTGAGGATGCTGTGTGAGCACCTCTTCCTCGCCGGCGATCAGATCCAGGAGAAAGCGCGTGCAGAACTCGCTGACGGTCTGCGGGGATGGCTTGGGCGGATAGCGCTGTTCGCAATACAGGTCACCGAGTCGCTGGAAGGCGGCAACCGGGTCAGAGGAACATGCGGCAGCCATTCTCCATGCTCCAATGGAGGCGCCGATCAGTGCACGTTCCCGCGGTGCTGAAGCCAGCCAGGTGCCGAATAGCCATTGGTCAAGTTTTTGAAATATCAGGCCCTTGGGGCCGCCCGCCGCTGCAGGAATGATCGCGATGTCCTGCGCGCGCAGACCAACGCTGCGCAGGTGTTCCATGGCCTTCGGCCCGGCGCTGATGGTGATCATGCTCATTGCAGGTGTAGATTCCTCAGGTGATCTGCATGAACGCGAATCATTTTGATGTATGCAATTGCATCATCGCGGCTTCGAACTTGCCTTCGCATAGCAGCGGAATGACGGAAAGGCTGCTGGAAATTGCGCTGTCGATCAGCGGCTGTTCTTCCTTGCGAGGGCGGTGCAATACAAAATCCACCACCGCCTGCTGAAGATTCAGCGAACGGGGGTGGCCGATGCCGATGCGCAGGCGCCAGTAATCCTGGGTGCCGAGCGCGGCGGTGATGTCCTTCAGGCCGTTGTGCCCACCCGATGATCCGCCTTTCTTGATCTTGGCGGCACCTGGCGGCAGATCGAGTTCATCATGCACCACCAGAATTTCATCCGGAGCAATTTTGAAGAAACGCGCCAGTGCGCCCACTGATTGCCCGGAACGGTTCATGTAGGTCTGCGGCTCAATCAGCCAAACCTCCTGCCCTGCGATGTTCCGCTTGGCGACCAGTGCGTTGTAGCGCGATTCACGCGTCAGTGCACCGCTGGCCAAGGCATCGACCAGCCAGAAGCCCGCGTTATGGCGTGTGAGTTCGTACTCCGGTCCGGGATTGCCGAGACCGGCGATCAGGCGTATGGGCATGGTGATGAAAAATGGTTGTTGTCAACTTCAATCGGTAATTATGCTGGATTCAGAAATGAAACATGCAGGCAATAAAAAACCCGCCAGAACTGGCGGGTTTTCAACCCGGCGAGGAAGCCGGAAATGCAGCTTACTTCTTGTCGTCCGATGCGCCGTCCGCAGCGTCGTCGGCGGATACCTGACCGGCCGGGATGCTTGCAGTTGCGATCGTTGGATTGTCCTGTCCATGCAGAACCGCGGTCACACCCTTCGGCAACTGGATGTCGCTCAGGTGAATTGTGCCGCCGGCCTCCATATTGGCGAGATCGACTTCGACGAACTCCGGCAGGTCGCCCGGCAGGCAGGAAACGTCCAGTTCGTTCATTACGTGGCTGATCACGGCGGAAGACAGCTTCACTGCGGGAGAAACTTCCGCATTGATGAAGTGCAGAGGCACCTTGGTGTGAATCTTCTGCTTCGCATCGACGCGCTGGAAATCAGCATGCAAAACGAGTTGCTTGAATGCGTGCATCTGGAAGTCGCGCAGCAGAACCTGCTCTACCTTGCCTTCGATTTCCATGTCGAGGATCGACGAATGGAAAGTTTCTTTTTTCAATGCATGGAACAGCGCGTTATGGTCCAATGCGATTGCGACCGGTGGGGTCGTGCCGCCGTAGACGATGCCTGGGGTTTGGCCAGCATTGCGCAGGCGGCGGCTCGCTCCGGACCCCTGCTCTTTGCGTGGGAATGCGATAACTTTCATTTTGAAACTCCAATAGATGCAAGGCGTCGTGCCTTGCGGGTTCATCCCCCGCGACCAGGGGATTTAAAAACCGGCTTCTGCGAAGCCGGGAATTCAGTCAAGTCAGCTAGTCACCTGCGAACGCTGTATCGGGACAGTCCGCTGGTCGATCAATCCGCAAACAGCGACATCACCGAATCGCCTTTGGAAATACGCTTGAATGTTTCCGCAAGCAGATCGGCGCAGGTGAGCTGGCGAATCTTGTGGCATGCTTTTGCAGCCGGAGTGAGCGGGATGGTGTCAGTCACGACTAGTTCGTCCAGTGGCGATGTTGCGATACGTTCGATCGCCGGGCCCGACAACACCGGATGAGTACAGTAGGCAATGACTTTCTTGGCGCCACGGTCTTTAAGTACTTCGGCAGCTTTGGTGAGGGTGCCGGCGGTGTCGACCATGTCGTCCATGATCACGCAATTTCGGCCTTCTACTTCGCCAATGATGTTCATGACTTCCGATACATTTGCTTTCGGACGGCGCTTGTCGATGATTGCAAGGTCGCAATCCAGGCGCTTCGCAAGCGCACGCGCGCGCACCACGCCGCCAACATCGGGCGACACCACGAGAAGGTCATCGTAGTTCTTGCTCACCAGATCGCTCAGCAGGATCGGCGATGCATAGATGTTGTCTACCGGAATATCAAAGAAGCCCTGGATCTGGTCCGCATGCAGATCCATGATCAGGACACGCTCAACGCCGGCTTCCTGCAGCATGTTGGCAACGACCTTGGCGGAAATCGCCACCCGTGCGGAGCGTGGACGACGGTCCTGCCTGGCATAGCCGAAATAGGGAATAGCTGCGGTAATGCGGCCGGCGGAGGCGCGTTTCAGCGCATCGACCATCAACATGATTTCCATCAGATGGTCATTGGTCGGCGCACAGGTCGACTGCAGCACGAATACATCCTTGCCGCGCACATTCTCATTGATTTCAACCATTACCTCGCCATCGGAAAACTTCGAGATAACGGCTTTGCCGAGGGGAATGCCGAGCTGCTTTGCAACGCCGGCCGCCAACTCCGGATTTGCATTGCCCGTAAAAACCATCAGGTTTTCAAGCGCCATGAGGTACCTAAGTGCAATGGTTAAAATTGAAAGCCGCCAGAGCTTGACATTCTCGTCTTGCGTTGGCGGCTTGTATGCGTTCTTCTTATTTTGAATTTAATGGCAGGGGAGGAAGGATTCGAACCTTCGAATGCCGGAATCAAAATCCGGTGCCTTGACCAACTTGGCGACTCCCCTACACAACCGGTCGTTTGTCGCTGTATTCCGCGCGGGTGACGCACCTAAAATACAACCACAAAAAATTTTGGCTATGACTTCAACAAGTGCGACAGCGGATGCTGCTGTATCGCTCGGGCTTTCCAAACGTTCCAATGCGCCGGCCCGTTCTCTCGGATGCCTCGTAGCGCCCGGTCGGCTTCATGTTCCTGGATGAATCCACAAAACACACAAGCGCCAGAACCAGTCATCCTTGCTTCCCCATACTGTCCGAGTAACTCCAGTGCCTCGGCGATCTGTGGGAAGAGCTTGATTGCCACGACTTGCAGGTCGTTCTTTCCGAAGCCGATAGATGCCTTGGAAAAGTCCGTTATTCTGACCGGTTTTGTATCCCGTGTCAATTCCGGTGAGGCAAAAATGGCAGCGGTCGGAGCGGCAACACCCGGTTCGATGACGACATACCAACAATCGGGCGTCGCCAGCGGACTTAGTTCCTCGCCCACGCCTTCCGCGAATGCGTTCTGACCAAATATGAAAAACGGGACGTCGGCGCCAAGCCGCAAGCCAAGTGCCATCAGTTCGGTGCGTGTGAACCCGGTTTGCCACAAATAATTCAGCGCAATCAGCGTCGTGGCTGCATCGGACGAGCCGCCGCCGAGTCCGCCCCCCATCGGAAGCCGCTTATCGATGGCAATGTCGGCGCCGAGCGGTCCGATGGCTTTTCCATAGGAACCGCGTCCCTGCGCCGCGGATTGCAGCAATCGACCTGCAGCCACGATCAGGTCGGATTCCTGGGGGACGCCTGCAATCTCGGTGGTGCGACGAATGCGGTCATCGTCGCGCGTCTCGAAATGCAGCGTATCGCCATGGTCCAGTAGCTGGAATGCCGTCTGCAGCAAATGATAACCATTGTCCGGCCTGCGCCCGACCACATGCAGGAAGAGATTCAGCTTGGCGGGAGCGGGGCAGTTGTCGAGCTTGCGCGGGTTCATTGCCATGTGTCGATAACGAGGCGTATGGATACATCGCCTGCCTGGGGCGTGCGACGTTCAAGATCAACGCGCTTTGGACGCGTGTCCTGCCAAGTGTTGTAGCTGATGCGCCAGCCATCGCGGGTGGCCACTTCGGCGGCCGGCGGCTGCGCGATGAAGCGGTAACCGTTCGCGTCGATCGCAAAACCTTGCAGCCAATCGCGCAAGCCGGAAATCGGTAACGGCCAGCCCAGCGTGGCTTCTACCAGTGCGTCGACATCGGCCGCCTGGCGCGGCGGCTGTCCGCTTTGCTTCAGCGTGGCGCCATCGCGCCCGATTTCGATCAATGCGATGACCTGTCCCAGGGGGGACAACAACGTGACCTGGGTGTTGTCCCGGTTCTGGGTCCAGGTAAAGCCGCCATGGAGCGCTTCTTCCTTGTCATTGACCTGGTAGCGCACCGAGATGCGTCCTGTGAGGTCGATGTTGTCAGCGTAGGAGCGGGGGGCTTGGGCGGGAGAATCGGTGCGGCCAGCGTCGCCTGTCACCGGGGCGACGCTGGCGCAGCCAGCCGTAAGCAATGCGAGCAACAGCGCGCATGTTCGCATGCACGCCGGCGTCATAGGTTTACATTCAGCCTTGCGAGAGTGCTTTTCAGCGTATCGTTCTGCGGATCCTTGGTTTGTGCGTCACGCCAGAATTTTTGCGCATCTTCCTTCTGCCCCTTGGTCCAAAGCACCTCGCCAAGATGCACGGCGATTTCGGCGTCGGGCCGCAGTTCATAGGCGCGACGCAGCAAGGCTTCCGCCTCCTTCAGCCGGCCGAGCCGGAATTGCACCCAGCCCATGCTATCCATGATGAAAGGATCGTCCGGTGCCAGCTTCACCGCCTTCTCGATCAGCTCATATGCTTCCTGCAGCCGGATGTTGCGTTCTGCTAGGGAATAGCCCAAGGCGTTGTATGCATGCTGGTTTTCGGGAGCGAGTGCGATGATCTTGCGCAGCGACGTTTCCATGATGTCGAATTTGCCGTTTTTCTCTGCGAGCATGGCATAGTCGTACAGCAGATCGGTGTTGCTTGGAAACTGCTTGAGTCCTTCCCTCAACACATCCATCGCCTGCTGCTGCTGGCCGGCCTCGCGCATGATCTGCCCTTCGGCGATGATGAGCTGTACTTGTTCCCGTTCGCCCGGCGCATCTATCTCCTGCAGGATCTGGCGTGCGGCGGTCAGGTCGCCACGTTTGGCATAGAGTTGCGCACGCTTGATTTGTGCGCCGACATAGTTCTCGCCTGGTTCGATTTGCGCAAGCCACTTCAGGGCCGATTCGGTGTCCTTGCGGTCTTCCGCTATCTGGGCCAGGATGAGCAGGGCTTGGGTCGGGTCACGCTCTTCGTCCGGCTCGGCGGAAAGCACCTGCAGATAGGTCTTCAGATATTTTTCTGCCGCCGCCACGTCATTGACTTGACTGCTCAGTACACCCAATGCAAACAATGCTGTCAGATCCTGCGGCTGATGCTGAAGCAGCGTCTCGAACTCGCCGCGGGCGTTCTGGTATTGTTTTTGCTCCACTAGCATGCGGGCGTAAGCAAGACGAACATCGCGCGATTTCGGATAGCGTTTCAGGAAGGCCGCGAGCCAGTTTGCCGCTTCGCCTTTGTCGGGTATGACCTGGGCAAGCGTCAATGCGGCAAGTTCGGAATCCGGCTTGGATTTCAAGGCAGCTTCCGCTTCGCGGCGAGCGCGTACCGCATCCTGATTCGCCATTGCGGCCTGCGACAGCGCCAGGCGCGCTTCCGTCAAATCCTGGTAAGGCCGAAGCACTTCCTCGAGCAGATTGAATGCGCCCGCCTTGTCTTTCGCGCGACCGAGCAGGCGCTGAATCTGAAACGCCATCAATCCGCGGGTTTGAGGCCGTGCATCCCTCAATCTCTGTTCAAGGATGGGTTTGGCTTCCGCGAGGTTGTCACCCATCACGATGAAACTGAGGTAATACTGCGCGGCTTCTTCGGAATTGGGCGCCAGCGAGCGCCATAGCCTGACAGCGTTGAGCGCTTCATCAGCGCGCTTGGCGCCGAGCGCGATCTCGGCCGCACGACGTGCCACGCGCGGATCGCGCGTCTCCTGGGCGATTGCCATCGTGGTGATATAGCCGGTTTGCCAGTCGCCGCGCTGCGCTGCGAATTCGGCACTCAGCAGCTTGAACAGCAGTTCCTCCGTCAACTCGACCGAAGGCAAGGGATCCTGCTGCTTCTGCTCCTCGGGCTTGGCGCTGATCCTGCTGCGCGAAGGGGTTTGAGCTGCCGGCTTTTCACTTGTGCCGGCAGCTACCTTGTCTTCCGGCTGGGGTGCGGGCGGCGCCGACGCGCATGCCGACAACAGGGCCGTCAAGGTTACAATGAGAGGAAGTTTTTTCAATGGATTTTCCCGGCGAGTAAGTGCCGCTTAATTCTACGCCCAACTGGGCTGCCATGCGCACGGACGGCCATCATGGCCTTGCGCGTAATTAACTTTTCATCGCAGTTTCATCATGCCAGAACTTCCCGAAGTCGAAGTTACCCGGCGCGGCGTCGCCCCTCATCTGGAAGGGCGGACGGTCAGCGCGGTCACATTACGCCACAGCGGACTGCGGTGGCCTTTTCCCGCCGAACTGCCTGTCAAACTGGCCGGCAGCAAAATCCGTGCTACCGGACGTCGCGGCAAATACCTTTTGATCGATTTCGATCATGGAACTCTGATCATTCATCTCGGCATGTCCGGTCATTTACGGATACTGCCGGTTTCAACGCCGCCTCAAAAACATGATCATTTCGACCTTGTGGTCGGTGATCAGTTGCTGAGAATGACGGATCCCCGCCGTTTCGGGGCGGTACTTTGGCATCCCCACGAGGAGGGCGCGGTCGACAGCCATATTTTGTTGCGCGGACTGGGCGTCGAGCCTCTGGAAGAAAAATTTACCGCACAAGAGCTGTACCGGCTCACCCGGAACCGGCGTGCGCCGATCAAGCAAGTGTTGCTGGCCGGAGACATCGTGGTTGGCGTGGGAAACATCTATGCGTCGGAAAGCCTGTTCCGGGCAGGCATCAATCCCAGGACGCCGGCAGGCCGGATCGGACTGGCGCGGTATGAAAAACTGGTGCATGCGATTCGCGCCACGCTGGCAGCGGCAATCGAGCAGGGAGGCAGTACGCTGCGCGATTTCATGGCGGTCGACGGACAGTCGGGATATTTCCAGCAAAGCTACTTTGTCTACGACCGTGCCGGCGCACCGTGCCGTGTTTGCCAGGCGCCGGTACGGCAGATTCGCCAAGGGCAGCGCTCTACATTTTATTGCGCAAATTGTCAAAAGTAGGCATGGGTGCTAGATTCTGGGAAATATCATGACATCATCGAGGGCATCGTGAGCAATTTGGTTCAGAAGTTCCAGGAGTACAGTGACTGGCGCAGCGGCGTCGTGGCGGCGCTGGAGCGCTATCGTGCCTGGGTCGCCACATCCGAATTGTCCGATGCGTCAAGTGACCAGCGTTTCGTGCGCCTGCAGGCAAGACTTGCTGATGACAAGCTTACTATCGCCTTCGTCGCGGAGTTCTCCCGCGGCAAGTCCGAACTGATCAACGCGATTTTCTTCGCGGATTACGGGCAACGGATTCTGCCATCCTCTGCCGGCCGTACCACCATGTGTCCGACCGAGTTGCTGTACGACGAGACGTTTCCACCTTCGATCCGTCTTCTTCCGATCGAGACCCGCGCGCAGGCGCAGTCGACCAGCGAATTCAAGCAGCAAAGCCAGATCTGGACCGTACTGCCTCTTGATATATCGTCCGGCGACGGCATGTTGGAAGCATTCAAGCAGGTCAGCCTGACGAAGCGCGTGCCGGTCGAGGAAGCGAAAAGCTACGGCTTATACGACGAGAATGACCCGGATGCGGCATTGTCCGTAGACAGGGATGGCATGGTGGAAATTTCGCAGTGGCGCCATGCGATCGTCAATTTCCCCCATCCATTGCTGAAAAAAGGACTCGTGATCGTCGATACGCCCGGCCTGAATGCGATCGGTACCGAGCCTGAACTGACCCTCAACCTGATACCCAATGCGCATGCCGTGCTCTTCATTCTCGCGGCCGACACCGGTGTGACGAAGAGCGATATCGAAGTGTGGCGCAGCCACATCGGCGCAGGTGCCGGACGCATGGTGGTATTGAACAAGATTGACAGCATGTGGGACGAATTGCGCAGCGAGGATGAAGTCGAGCAGCAGATCGACAAGCAGGTTGCCACGGTGGCGCATACCTTAAGCTTGCCGCCGTTCCAGGTGTTTCCGGTGTCGGCGCAGAAGGGACTGGTCGGCAAGGTCAACCGTGATGCGGCGTTGCTAACCAAGAGCCGCCTGCTCGAACTGGAAAACGCGCTATCGAATGAACTGATTCCGAGCAAGCAGGACATCATCCGGGCGCAATTGTCTTCCGAAGTCAACGAGCTGACTGCGTCCAAGCAGGCATTGCTTGCATCCCGTACACGCAATGTGGTCGAACAATTGATGGAACTGAAAAGCCTGCGCGGCAAGAACCAAAGCATCGTCGAGCACATGATGAAGCGTGTCGATATCGAGAAGCAGGAATTTGACAACAGCCTGCTCAAGCTGCAGGGCACCCGCGCAGTATTTACCCGTCTGTCGACGGAAGTCTTTACCAGCCTCGGCATGGACATCCTCAAGGAAGATATCCGCAAGACCCGTGAAGCGATGGACAAGAGCAAATTTTCATCCGGCTTGCGGGCGGCGGTGAAGGTGTTCTTCCATCAGGTGCTGTCAAACCTGGCGCAATCCGGGCGAAAGACCGATGAGATCGCCGAGATGATGTCCGTGATGTACCGGAAATTTTCCACCGAACATGGCCTTGCACTGTCGACCCCCATGCCTTTTTCGCTCGACAAGTATGTCGAGGAAATCAAAATGATTGAAGGCGTCTATCAGAAGCAGTTCAACGCTGCGGCCATATTGACGACTCCGCAGGTGATTCTGATGCAGAAGTTTTTTGATTCCATCGCATCCCGCGTGAAGCAGAGTTTCTTGCAGGCAAACCGGGATGTGGAGGCTTGGCTCAAAGTCGTCATGGCGCCGCTGGAAGCCCAGATCTGGGAACATAAGTCGCAGCTCAAGAAGCGCAAGCAGTCGATAGAGCGCATTCACATGGCGACGGACAGCCTTGAGGAGAAAGTACAGTCGCTGGAAAAGATGCAGGCCGAGCTCGAAGCGCAGAAAAAAACCTTGTTTTTGCTGGAGAATGAATTGAAAACTGCGATTGCCAACCAGCTTGCGTCGCTCAAGGCCGCAGCCTGAATGAAACGAGCAATCGATGATGTGGCCGCGACGCGGCCTGTATCCGGATACGGTGATCCAGGCTTTTCAGCGGATGTGATCACCTGGCAGAAGCAACACGGGCGGCATTCGCTGCCATGGCAAAACACGCGGGACGCCTATCGCATCTGGCTATCCGAAATCATGCTGCAGCAAACCCAGGTTGCCGCAGTCATCCCTTATTACCAGCGCTTTCTGAGCCGGTTCCCTGACGTCGCGTCGCTTGCGTCGGCAGCTCCCGAAGACGTAATGGCGCACTGGAGCGGTCTGGGGTATTACTCCCGCGCACGCAATCTGCATCGCTGCGCCAAGCAGGTGATGGAATGCTATGGCGGACGCTTTCCGAGCGATCCGGCGTTGCTGGCGGAATTGCCCGGCATCGGACGGTCCACGGCGGCGGCGATTGCTGCATTCGCCTATGGCACGCGGGCGGCGATCCTAGATGGCAATGTGAAGCGCGTGTTCTGTCGCGTGTTCGGCATTGAGGGATTCCCCGGTGCGAAACCGGTGGAGGACAGGCTCTGGCAACGTGCCGTTGCGTTGTTGCCGGAAGAGGATGTCGAAGCGTACACGCAGGGACTAATGGACCTGGGTGCGACGCTCTGCACAAGGTCCAAGCCTGCCTGTCACAGGTGTCCTCTGGCGCAGCGCTGCGTTGCATTCGAGACAGGGCGGGTGCATCAACTACCGGTCCGGAAGCCGAAAAAGGCAATCCCGGAGAAGCACACCGCCATGCTGGTCATTGCTGATCAGGGAGAGGTATTGCTGGAGCAGCGGCCGGGCAGCGGCATCTGGGGTGGCTTGCTGTCCCTGCCCGAAGTGCAGGAAATGGCAGGGACGAATCTCTCCAAAGCGGATTCCGACTCCATCGCGGCGCGTGCGGTCGCGGCTTTTGGTTCACCCCGCTCCTGTGACCGCCTGCAACCTTTTTCGCATGGATTCACCCACTTCAAGCTGCATGTGTCGCCCTACCTGATCGGCTTGCGCAGCCGGCTGGTACTGGCAGGGGAACTGCAGCATGTCTGGTATCCGATCGTCAAGCTCGCCGATGCGCCGTTGCCGGCGCCGGTCAAGAAACTGCTGCTGTCGCTGTTCAGTACAGCGGATCTGTTCTCGGATGAGGTTTTCCAATAATTGCCGTCTGTCGTCGCCTGCGGCAAGAAGCGATCCTCCTCATGGCCGCTCGATCCACTCCACCCGGTTGCGTCCAAGCTGCTTTGCGCGGTACAACGCCGAATCGGCGCGGGCGATCAGGTCGGTGATCTCCTCGCCGGGGTAATACTGGGCGACGCCGATCGAGAGTGAAATATTCTTCCTGCACGCCAGTTTTTGAACATCCATGAAATGGGCGTAGACACGCAGGCGCTCCGCATGCATTACGGCACCTTTCAAATCGGTATCCGGCAGTATCTGCAGGAATTCGTCACCGCCATATCGTCCGAATATGTCGCTGTCGCGGATCGTCTCCCGGGCAATGCTGGCGAATCGCTGTAATACCGCATCACCCGCCAGATGGCCGTCGCTGTCATTGATCTGTTTGAAATGATCGATATCGATGACGCACACCGAAAACGATTTCGCCATGGTATTTGCCTGCAATATGGCGTGCGCGAGTTCCGCCTGCAGTTGCCGCCGGTTGTAGAGGCCGGTCAGTTCATCGCGAATGGATTTCTCTTCAAAATGCTTGAGACGGTAGCGCGTCGTGTTCAATATCTGCCTGAGGTTCTGGATCTGCTTGCCGACCACGATCATGCCGGGCAGCGTCAACGCGAGGACGAACCATTGCATCATGTCGGCACGCAATCCGATTGCATAGCCTTCGTCATGATCACGCAGGAGGATGATGGCGAGATACGTTCCCAGGCATGCCACGGCAAGCAAAATGAGCGACGCTGTTGATAGCCGGAAGATGGCAAATGAAAACGCGATCAGGATGAAGGGCACCAGCGCGATCTGGGTGGATGGCTCAACATGGGCGACGGTAAGCATGATGCACAATGCCGCGAGGATCTGCGGCAGCATCAGACTGTTTTCCTTGAACTGCAGGTGGAGCTTGAGCCTGAAAACGGTATAGAAAAGGATGACTGACGAAAGCACCGCGCCTGCGGCGCCGATAAACGTCAGAGCGCTGACAAATCCCTGGCGATAAAAGACAAACAGCCCCAATGCATAGAGCAGCGAAATGAGTCCGATGGGAGAGATGAGCGGCAGGTTGACCGGCTTCGCATTTTTGCGGCGGTCAACGAATTCCGGGCGCAGGCCCTCGCGTGCATCATCCAATAACATACCAAGTGCTCAAAGAGTTGTAGACCGCCGGGCTGCCGCATGCAGCCATGCCGACGGTGAAAAGCGGATTCCGCTGGACGCCGGAGCATCAGGCAAGGCTATTGACTTGATCGAGCCTTGCCTGCGAATGTGCGGCAAGCGTTCCAGTTATCGTATGAAAGCGCCGTTGCCGCCTTGTGCATGGACAAGGATGCCGCCCAAAGGGTTTGATGGCGACCGAAAAAGAGCGTTTTGGCAGCGGTTGTTACTGCATTGCCAACCGCATCGCAGAAGATCAGAGGATTTGATGCTGCTGAAGATATTGATGGACAATTGCCAGGCGATTTTGGGCGCCGCTCAACTCCATCAATTTTTGTCTGGCCTTGAGAGGAATTGGCAGAATCTCGCACCAGCGGTTGGCTACCCAGCCGGCGCTTTGCAGATCCAGTGGACGTGAAAAAGGCGTGACGAAGGCTTGACCATGCTCAGCCTGGCCTTTGGTCTCGAGATCTTCGATCACCAATTTCAGTGTCGTCGCGCACGCGACATGGACATCGCTGATGGCCACCGGATCATCCGGTGCGATCATGGCGATGCGCGCTTCCATCCGCTGGTCTGGTAGTGTCCTTGTCTCCAGGATCCGGAAGCGCTCACCGCCCAGCATGCGCAATGTCAGAATGCCCGGTGAAGGCATCTCCCAGTGTGAAATGAAGGCCAGGGAGCCGATGGCTTCCGGAAGCAGGGGGGCGTCGGTTTCCTGATTGGCTTTGATGAGCGTTACCCCGAACGGGGTGCCTTTCTTCAGGCATTCGCTCACCATATCGATGTAACGCGCTTCGAAAACCTTCAAGGGCAGTACGCCGCCTGGAAACAATACCGTTTTCAACGGAAATAAAGGCAGCCAGTCGGCGTTGGAAGACATGTCTGGTATGGAAAATGAAGTAGGGGAGCTGTTTCAGCCGAGTTCGCGATGCCGCAACAGAACATGCTCCGTCGGCCGGAAATGCTTCGCGAGCTGCTCAACCATGTACACCGAACGGTGCTGTCCGCCGGTGCAGCCGATTGCGACCGTCAGGTAGCTGCGGTTGTCGTTTTTGAAGGCCGGCAGCCATTTCTCGACGAAGGTCCGGATGTCGGCGAGAAGTTCGGCAACATGCGCCTGCGAATCGAGAAAGGTAATCACGGGCTCGTCCCGGCCGTTGAAAGGACGAAGCGCCAGATCGTAATACGGGTTGGGAAGCACCCGGACGTCGAATACCAGATCCGCATCGAGCGGTACGCCGAACTTGAAGGCAAAAGACTCGAACAGCAGGGTGAGCGGGGCGCGTTCGGTTTCAATCAATTCCTTGATCCAGGCCCGCAGCTTGTTGGCCGAAAGGCCCGATGTGTCGATCACGTGCCCAATGCCTTCGATCGTCGACAGCATTTCCCTCTCGCTCAGGATGCACTCGGTCAGTGTCGGCTGGTTCTCGGTAAGCTGGGTGGCACGCACCCGGTGCGACAGAGGATGGCTACGACGGGTTTCGGAAAAACGGGCGATGAGCGATTCGGTCTTGGCGGTAAGAAACAGGACTTTGACGTCGTGCCCTTCATCCTTGAGCCATTGGATATCTTCAGGGAGACCGGCCAGGGAATCCGCGCTGCGGGCATCCATGGCTACAGCCAGGTTCTGGGCGTTTTCCTCGATTCTCGTGGCAACGAGTTGGCGTAGCAACTTGGGCGGCAGATTGTCGACGCAGAAATAACCGGCGTCTTCAAGTGCATTCAGACCGATCGATTTTCCCGATCCGGATATACCAGTAATGATGATGATGCGCATAGAAGGTAATAATACCCCAAGCGCAACAAAGCGTGATGGGCTCGGCGGCTATTCGTTGCCCATGGCTTTCTGCTGGCGTTCCATGAACTCCTTGAGCGTATCGATACCCCGGAGCTGGAGAATGGTATTGCGAACCGCGGCTTCCAGCAGGACCGCAAGGTTGCGCCCGGCTTCAACTGGAATGATTACTTTGCGAATGGGCAAGCCGAGTACTTCTTCGGTTTGGGAATGCAGGGGCAGCCGTTCGTAATTTTCTTCCAGGGTCTTCCGGCGAACGAGATGCACGATCAGCTTCAGGCGCATCTTGCGGCGTACCGCCGTTTCCCCAAAAATTGTCTTGATGTCCAGCAGGCCCAAGCCGCGAACTTCAAGCAGGTTTTGCAGCAGGGGCGGGCAGCGGCCTTCAATCATGTTCGGCGCGATGCGCGCAAATTCCACCGCGTCATCCGCGACCAGTCCGTGATTGCGCGAAATGAGTTCAAGCCCAAGTTCACTCTTTCCCAGCCCGGATTCGCCGGTGATCAGTACGCCGACACCGAGTACATCCATGAACACGCCATGCATCGTGATACGCTGGGCCAGTTCCTTGGAAAGGTAGACACGGAGGTAGTCGATGACCTGCGCTGCCGGCAACGGTGTGGAGAACAGGGGAATATTATTGTCGTCGCAGAAAGCCAGAATATTGGAAGGCGTTTCCAGTCCTTCCGCAATAACGAACGCAGGAGGCTGGCCGGCAACCAGTTCTTCTGTCTGGTATTTGCGGGATGCCGGCGACAGGCGGTTGTAATACTGCACCTCCTGGTGACCGAAAACCTGGATCCTGCCGGGGTGAATCAGATTCAGGTGGCCGACCTGGTCGGCGGCCGAGGTGGCATCGCCGGAAATCCTGCGTTCTCCACCTGGAAAACCGGCGAACCATCCGAGCTGCAGCGCTTCGCGGGTATCATCGTAAAGCTGTTGGATGGTCAGAAGCGAAGAAAGCGGCATGTTACTTTACCTACGCATGCACGCTGGGCTGCCAGGCGATGATGCGCGCATGTACCGACGTGGGATCCGGATCGGTGGCGAGCACGTTGCGGAATGCTTCATCCGAGAACATTTCAGCAATCTCGGAAAGAATTTCCAGGTGATGTTGTGTCACCTGATCCGGGATCAGCAGAAAGACCAGAAGACTGACCGGCTGGCCGTCAGGCGATTCGAACGGGATGGGTTCTTTCAAGCGTACAAAAGCCGCCAGAGGCGATTTCAATCCCTTGATTCGTCCGTGAGGGACTGCGACACCGTGTCCCAAGCCGGTGGATCCGAGGCGCTCGCGAGCGAAAAGATTATCTGAAACGACGGAACGGGCAATGCTGCAGTTATTTTCAAACAGCAGTCCTGCTTGCTCGAATGCCCGTTTCTTGCTGGAGACTTCCAGATCCAGAACGACATTGTCGCGTGACAGGATTTTAGCGAGGTTGGTCATGGTGAAAAAAGGTTTGATGCATTGCACAAAACAAGCATTCGAAACGAATTATAGGCTTCTTTTTGCATCGCGCAATGCTGATAAACATGGTGAGCATCAGGTGGAATCGCGGTATATCAAGAAACGATAATAAAGTCCCAAATTCACAAGCAATTCATCTAAAAAAGAGGCGGCTCTTCCCTGACGCTCCATGTATTAGTGAAGAAAAACAGGGAAAAAGTTTCACATGGGAAAGAACTTATTTTCTTCGTTGCATACTTGCAGCACAAAATTTTCGACTCTTCTTGTTGCCATACTTCATACGCCTGTGGATTTTATCAATGGTGAGATAGCGCATTTCCTTACTGGCGAGCGCCCCGCAAATTCAACGGCCTTTGGCCGGTGGTGAAATTGCTCCGCCAGGGATTGATATCAAGGCCGCCGCGCCGGGTATATCGCGCATAAACCGCCAGCTTTTGCGGTTTGCATTGGCGCAGGATGTCCATGAAGATGCGCTCCACGCATTGTTCATGGAATTCGTCATGGTCACGGAATCCGATCAGGTACTTCAACAAGCCTTCCTGATCGATCTGCGGCCCCGCATAGCGGATCTGTATGCTTCCCCAGTCCGGCTGGCCGGTCACCAGGCAGTTCGACTTGAGCAGATGCGAGACGAATGTCTCTTCAACCATCGCCTCCTCATGGTTGGCCGTCAGCAGCGACGGGTTGGGCACGTAGCTGTCGAGTTCGATGTCCAGGCGGTCCAGCAGCAGGCCGTCGAGTTCTCCCATCTTCAATGTCGAGAACATGTCCGGCGTAAGCAATTTGACCTGCACCGGCGCACCGAATCCGGCGGATAGATCCGCGCGCAGGAGATCGACCAGCGCATCGGTCCCGGCGAGCCGGGCTCGATTGAAGGAGTTCAGATAAAGCTTCAGGGACTTGGATTCGACGATGTTGGGGGAGTCGGCCGGCACGGTAAAGGTCGCGATGCCGATCTGCGGCTTTCCACGCATGTTCAGCCACGATACTTCATAGGCATTCCAGATATCGACGCCGAAAAAGGGCAGTGTGCCGGTGATGCCGAGCTCCAGCCGTTTATCCTGGCGGAGAATTGGGAACAGGAGGGAAGGATTGTATTCGGTTGGATAGCCGGTAGGCTTGCCGAGCGGCAATGCGTCCGGCAGGTCTGATGTGTTCATGAGATATAAATCAGCACGCGTTTGAGCGGGATGCGGTTGAGTGGGATTCGAATGCAGTTAGTATTAAGACAGTGTCAAGGCGGGTGGGGTTCGCATGCGCCTAGATTTCACGCCCTGATCCTGAAAGGATTGAAATCTGTTGCGATATCGTAATAGTCCTCGTTTTCCTTGCGCTTCAGGAAATTCACGACCTTATAGGTGAATGGCGTCATGACGATTTCCCACCCGGTCTTGAGCAGGTACTGTGCGACGATCACGGTCACCAGTTGCTGGTCCGACCAGATGCCATAGAAGGCGATGACATAGAAAAGACTGGAATCGATCAGTTCTCCGCACATGGTGGAGCCGATGGTCCGCATCCAGAGCCGGCGCCCTTGCATCCACACTTTCATCTTAGCCATCACATAGCTGTTGACGAAACTGCCGCACCAGAAGGCGACCATCGATCCGGCCATGATGCGCGGCGTGTTTCCGAACACCGCGTTCAGGTGCGTCTGGTAATCGGTGTTGAACGGATCGGCTGCCGGTTTAAGCGCCAGTATCACTGCCGCCATGAAGGTCGCGAATGCGAGCGCGCCGAAGGCTGCCCAGATCACCCGCCGGTCACGGCCGTAGCCGTACACTTCGGTCAGGATGTCGCCAAAAATATAGGAGATGGGGAAGAACAGCACCCCCGCGCTGAACGTCGCCGTGCCGAGAAGCGGCAGCGGTATTTCGGTCACCTTGGCCGCGCCGATCAGGTTCGAGCACAGCAGCACGGTGACGAATGCCGCCATGACGAAATCGTAATATTTGTACTGGCCGATTGGTCGCGGCGCTGCCGTGGCGCTCATCGTTTCTCCTCGGTGCCGGCTACAGGAAAAGCTTGTAGGCCGGGTTCTCGCTTTCATCCCAATACCGGTAACCCAGCGTCGACAGGAACTCGCGGAATGCCTTCATTTCCTTCTTCGGGACCTGCAGGCCGACGAGGATTCGTCCGACATCGCCACCTTGGTTCCGGTAATGGAACAGGCTGATGTTCCAGTTTGGCGCCATGCTGGCGAGAAACCGCATCAATGCGCCGGGACGTTCGGGAAACTCGAAGCGGTACAGCAGTTCGTCATGTGCCAGCGGGCTCTTGCCGCCGACCAGATGCCGAATGTGCAGCTTGGCGAGTTCGTCATGGGTCAGGTCCAGCGCCTCGAAGCCATGTTTTTTGAAATTCTTCGTGATCTTTTCCGGTTCGTCCCGATTGGTGATCGTGACGCCGACGAAGACATGCGCCTTCCGTTCATCGCTGATGCGGTAGACGAATTCAGTCACGTTCCGCGGTCCGACCAGTTCGCAGAAGCGTCTGAAGCTGCCGCGCTCCTCCGGGATGGTTACCGCAAAAACGGCTTCACGCGCCTCGCCGACCTCGGCGCGTTCGGCGACGAAGCGCAGGCGGTCGAAATTCATATTGGCGCCGCAGGCGATGCTGACGAATGTCTGGCCGATGATCGGCTTCTTGCCCGACCTAGTGCGTTCGATGTATTCCTTCACGCCGGCAACGGCCATTGCGCCGGAGGGTTCGAGAATGCTGCGGGTGTCCTGGAATACATCCTTGATTGCCGCGCACACCGCGTCGTTGTCGACGACAATGATGTCGTCCACATATTGCTTGACGAGACGGAAGGTCTCCTCACCGACCAGCCTGACGGCGGTGCCGTCACAGAACAGGCCGACGTCGGGCAAGGTAACCCGGCGGCCCGCCTTGAGGCTGCGTACCATCGCATCAGAATCGGTCGTCTGTACGCCGATGATCTTGATCTCGGGACGCACGGCCTTGATGTAAGCCGCCACGCCGGAAATCAGGCCGCCGCCGCCGATCGCCGCGAAAACCGCATCGATCTTTCCCGGATGCTGCCGCAGGATTTCCATCGCGATCGTGCCCTGGCCGGCAATGACATCCGGATCGTCGAAAGGATGAACGAATGTCAGCTTGTGCTTTTTTTCCAGCGTCAGCGCGTGGTGGTAGGCATCGGTGTACGACTCGCCGAACAGGACAACTTCGCCGCCGCGCGACTTGACCGCTTCGATCTTCACGGGCGGGGTCGTGGTGGGCATGACGATGACGGCCCGGCAGCCGAGCCTCGATGCCGAAAGCGCAACGCCTTGCGCGTGATTGCCCGCCGACGCGCAAATGACGCCGCGTTTCAGCTGAGCCGGGCTCAGATTCGCCATCTTGTTGTAGGCGCCGCGCAATTTGAAGCTGAACACGCTCTGAATATCTTCGCGCTTGAAGTAAATATTGTTGTCCATCCGCTGCGACAGCGTGGGCGCAAACTCAAGCGGCGATTCAACGGCGACGTCGTAGACGCGGGCGGTCAGGATCTTCTTTAGATAGTCTGTATTCGTCATAAGTGAAAATTGTGTACGGCGGACACGCGGGGCAACTGGTCATTATAATGGACGCCCGTTGCTTCACCACAAGCCGGTGCCCGCGACATTCCATTTGCCGGTGCCGCGTCCGACCAACCCCATGCCGCCAACCATCCTCCATACATGATCGAGTCTGCCACCGTCTGGCTGTTGAATCTGCTCGCGGTGCCGAATGTGGGCCTGACTTCGATATTCATCGTCAGTATCGTATCCGCGACCTTGCTTCCCCTCGGTTCGGAACCGGCCGTTTTCGCGGTGGTCAAGGCGAACGCCGCATTGTTCTGGCCCGCGATCCTGGTTGGGACTTTCGGTAACACGATCGGTGGAATTATTGATTACGGGCTGGGATACGGCGCAAAGGAAGCGTTCGCCAGGGAGCGCGAAACCCGCTGGTTCGGATGGCTGCAGCGCTTCGGTCCGAAAACCCTGCTGCTGGCCTGGCTGCCTGCGATCGGCGATCCGCTATGTGCGCTCGCAGGCTGGCTGAAAATGCCTTTCTGGCAATGCGTGGTTTATATGGCAATCGGAAAATTTCTGCGTTATGTCACCATGACAACCGTGCTGTTGTATGTGCCCGACGGCTTCTGGCGCCAGATTGGAAGCTGGTTCTGACATGGATGCTCGCTGCATTGCAATAAGTTAAAATGCTTGTTTAAGGGTTAGCACACTACTCTGATGAACGCCCCCGCACAAATCCAAGCCTTGCTTTCCGACGCGCCGACCGGCGCCGTTCCCACGCGGTTGCGTGAGATTCCCTACAACTACACCTCGTTTTCCGACCGCGAGATCGTCATTCGCCTGTTGGGCGAAGACGCATGGACATTGCTCGATGAGCTTCGCAGTGCGCGCCAGACAGGCCGCTCCGCCCGGATGCTATATGAAGTCCTCGGCGATATCTGGGTCGTCAAGCGCAACCCGTACTTGCAGGACGACATGCTCGACAACCCGAAGCGTCGTCAGGCATTGATCGATGCGCTCAACCATCGTTTGAGCGAGGTCGAGAGGCGCCGTGTCTCCACCGACCCGGTCGACGCGGCGGACATCCATGCACAGCGCCGTAGTGCCAATGTCGAAGTATTGGTGAAGGCTGCCAGGAAAGCCGTTGCCGATTTCAGCAACGAGTTCCGGCAGATATATGACCTGCGCAAGCGCGCGGTCCGGGTGCTCGGGCGCTACACCGCGAAGGACAACATCAAGTTCGACGGCCTGTCGCGCGTCTCGCACGTCACTGATGCGACCGACTGGCGCGTGGAATACCCGTTCGTGGTGCTGACACCGGACGGCGAGGACGAAATGGCCGGCCTGGTGAAGGCCTGCATCGAACTCGGCCTTACCATCATCCCGCGCGGCGGCGGCACCGGCTACACCGGGGGGGCCATCCCGCTGACACCCATGTCGGCGGTCATTAACACTGAAAAACTGGAGCAGCTCGGCCCGGTTGAAATGACGGTGCTGCCGGGGCTCGACAAACCCTACGCCACCATCTATTCCGGCGCGGGCGTGGTCACCAAGCGGGTGTCCGATGCCGCGGAGAAGGCCGGCTTCGTGTTCGCCGTCGATCCGACTTCCGCTGAAGCATCGTGCATCGGCGGCAATGTGGCGATGAATGCTGGCGGCAAGAAGGCGGTGCTGTGGGGTACTGCGCTCGACAACCTCGCAAGCTGGCGCATGGTCGACCCGAATGGCGACTGGCTGGAAGTAACGCGCCTTGAACACAATCTCGGCAAGATTCACGATGCGCCCATGGTGCGGTTCAAGCTGGAATGGACTCATCCGGCGGAGAAGGGCCGGACCGGTACGCCGTTCAAAACCGAAATACTGGAAGTGGAAGGCCGCAAGTTCCGCAAGGAAGGCCTCGGCAAGGACGTGACCGACAAGTTCCTGTCCGGTTTGCCCGGCATCCAGAAAGAAGGCTGCGACGGCCTGATCACATCGGCGCGCTGGATTCTGCACAAGATGCCAAAGTACACGCGCACCGTCTGCCTCGAATTCTTCGGCCAGGCACGTGACGCGATTCCATCAATCGTCGAAATCAAGGATTATCTCGACGCCGAAACCCGCAAGGGCGGCGCCATTCTCGCCGGCCTGGAGCACCTCGACGAACGCTATCTGCGCGCGGTCGGCTACGCCACCAAATCCAAGCGCGGCGTGCTGCCGAAGATGGCCCTGTTTGGCGACATCGTCGGCGACGATGAAAACGCGGTTGCCCAGGCGGCGTCGGAAGTGATCCGTATCGCCAACACCCGTGTCGGCGAGGGTTTCGTTGCCGTCAGTCCGGAAACACGGAAGAAATTCTGGCTCGATCGTGCACGCACGGCGGCGATCTCGAAACACACCAACGCATTCAAGATCAATGAAGACGTGGTGATCCCGCTGAACCGGATGGGCGAGTACACCGACGGCATCGAGCGCATCAATATCGAATTGTCGATCCAGAACAAGCTCGCGCTGCTGGACGGATTGCGGACATTTTTCGCCGCAGGCAACCTGCCGCTCGGCAAGAGCGACGACGCGGAGGGCAACGATATCCCGGCCGCCGAACTGCTCGGAGATCGGGTCGTCCAGGCACTGCAACTGATCGACGAAACGCAGGCCCGCTGGTCTTATCTGCTGACGCAGCTCGACAAACCGTTGCGCGACGCGAAATCCGATCTCATGACGCTGGGCCTCGACAAGCTTGCAGCAGCCTTCGATGAGCGCCTTGCAAGGCAGCCGGACGCCACGGTCTTCCACGTTGTGCAGGACCGCACCGTGCGAGTTTCCTGGAAAACCGAATTGCGGGCGCAATTGCGGCAGATCTTCAACGGCGCGGCCTTCAAGCTGATCCTCGACGAGTGCACTGCGGTCCACAAGCAGGTGCTGCGCAGCCGCGTGTTCGTTGCCCTGCACATGCACGCGGGTGACGGCAATGTGCATACCAACATTCCGGTCAACTCCGACAACTACGCGATGCTGCAGGTGGCGCACGAGGCGGTTGCGCGCATCATGGTGCTGGCCCGCTCGCTCGACGGCGTGATCTCCGGCGAACACGGCATCGGCATCACCAAGCTGGAGTACCTGACCGAGGAAGAAATGCTCGACTTCCGCGCCTACAAGCGCCGCGTCGATCCGGAAGGGCGCTTCAACAAGGGCAAGCTGCTGAACCTGCCGGAACTGGCGGCCGACCTGCGCAATGCGTACACGCCTTCCTTCGGCCTGATGGGGCATGAATCGCTCATCATGCAGCAGAGCGATATCGGCGCGATCGCCAACAGCGTCAAGGACTGCCTGCGCTGCGGCAAGTGCAAGCCGGTATGCGCAACCCATGTGCCGCGCGCCAACCTGCTTTATTCCCCGCGCAACAAGATTCTCGCCACCTCGCTGCTGGTCGAAGCCTTCCTGTACGAAGAGCAGACCCGGCGCGGCGTGTCGATCAAGCACTGGGAAGAATTCGAGGACGTCGCCGATCACTGCACCGTCTGCCACAAGTGCGAAACGCCGTGCCCGGTCGATATCGACTTCGGCGATGTGTCGATGAACATGCGCAACCTGCTGCGCAAGATGGGCAAGAAGTCATTCAACCCGGGCACCGCCGGTGCGATGTTCTTCCTCAATGCCACCGATCCGGCCACCATCAATACCGCCCGTGCGGCGATGACCGGCGTTGCCTACAAGGCGCAGCGGATGGCCAATGATGTGCTGAAGAAGTTTGCGAAGAAGCAGACCAAGGCACCGCCGGCAACGCATGGCAAGCCACCCGTGAAAGAACAGGTCATCCACTTCATCAACAAGAAGATGCCCGGCAACCTGCCGAAGAAGACGGCACGCGCCTTGCTGGATATTGAAGACGACAAGGTCGTGCCGATCATCCGCGATCCGAAGAAAACCACGGCCGATACCGAGGCGGTGTTTTACTTCCCGGGATGCGGCTCCGAGCGGCTGTTTTCTCAAGTGGGCCTCGCGACGCAGGCGATGCTCTGGCATGTCGGCGTGCAGACCGTACTTCCCCCTGGATATCTCTGCTGCGGCTATCCGCAGCGCGGCGCCGGCCAGTACGACAAGGCCGAGAAGATGATGACGGATAACCGCGTGCTGTTCCATCGCATGGCCAACACGCTCAATTACCTCGACATCAAGACGGTGGTGGTGTCCTGCGGCACTTGCTACGACCAGTTGCAGGGGTATGAATTCGACAAGATATTCCCTGGATGCCGGATCATCGACATCCACGAATACCTGCTCGAAAAAGGCGTCCGGCTGGAAGGCGTGGGCGGGGTGCGCTACATGTATCACGATCCCTGCCACAGCCCGATGAAACAGCAGGACCCGCTGA
>JAESFT010000418.1_pt1 | contig 27076 bp, 26 predicted proteins | sample 9269451 | NCBI WGS metagenome assembly JAESFT01 (sample SAMN14502557, study PRJNA617106) | algae metagenome | isolation source: Scytonema hyalinum WJT4-NPBG1 and co-occurring heterotrophs from well... | place: USA: Mojave Desert, Joshua Tree National Park, California | collected 2006-05-25
ACAACATCCTGGCCTGCTATAACCATACACCCAGAAAATGCCTCGGCTTCCAGACACCCGCCGAGGCCTTCCTGAACCCGTTGCACTTCAAATGTGAATCCACACCCGGCTCAAGGCCGGGATGACACAGCGGGCGCGGATAGTTGAGCGGCTTTACCCCACCACCCCCATCAACCCCTCCGGATCATCCGTCGTAATCTGGTCCACCCTCAGCCCTAGCAGCCGCTCCACCCATTCCCGCCCAACCGCATCGGCCTTGTTGATCGTATAAGCATCGATCCGCCGTCCCTCCGCGTGAAACGCTTCAACAATATCGAAGCCGTCCGCATCCGCTCCCAGCACCAGCTGATAGGCTAGGTAAATCATCTCGGCCTGAGGCGATGCCGCAACCGCATCCCGCACGAAGCCGGCATAGTCCCGCGACTCCTGCAGCCGCTCCAGCGCCCCATCATGGCACGGGTCATAGCCGATCCGGATCCCAGGCACGTCCTTGGTCAGAAGCCGCACTGCCTCGGCATCGCCCGAGGACACGATCATGTGCCGCGCCACCGGCCCCGCCGCCCGCTGGAACGTCTCAAGCACGGCTGCGTCCAGCACGCGCCAGTCCTCCTTGTAGTCGAGCTGCAGCAAGGCATCCGGGTGCAAGCCGCCTTGCTGGAGCAGTGCACACAGATCCTCCAGCAGCATGACGGGCTCATCGAGCGGCACCCCGTCGACATCGCGCAGCTTAAGTGCACGCAACTCCGCCGCAGACATCTCAGCAATGCGGCCGCTGCCAGTGGTCTCACGATCGGCCATCAGGTCGTGCAACACGGCAAAGCCACCGTCGCCATGCACCACAAGATCCACCTCGACGCTGGCGCCCAGCCGCATCCCCTCAAGAATACGCGTGCCTGTGAACACCGGATCCTCCGCCCGGCGCTTCGCGCGGTGCCACTTCAGCCAGGTGCGATGGCCATCGCGCTCAATAAAGATGGGGTTCAGAGCTTTAAGCAAATTCATCAGTAAACCTCATGGTGAGCCTGTCGAACCACGAGGTTGTGGCACCGCGCGACCACGCCCTCGTTCTTCGACAAGCCCGGAACTGGTGCAGCTAGCCCCGATGCACAACCACGCCGTCGCGATAAGCGGCAATGGCACGGGGCGCCAGGGTCACACCTTCGCCGGCCTTGAACAGGTCGGGATGGGACACCATCGCCTTGACGCGCGTTCCGTCGAGGAGCGCGAGGTCCACCAGCCCATGCGTGCCATAATCCGTCACGCGATGCACCTTGCCCTGGGCATTGTCCCCGGCAACCGCCAAATCCAGCGCCTCGGGCCGCACGGCAAGAATCGCCGGACCATCACTCACCGGCAGGGGCGTCGAGTACCCCGCCTTGCTGAACGTGCCATTGGCGACAGTTCCCTCGATCAAGTTCATGGTCCCGATGAACCCCGCCACGAACGGAGTCTGCGGCTCACGGTAGACAATGTCGGGCCGGTCGATCTGCTCGGTCTTTCCGTCGCGCATCACCACGATCCGGTCGGCCATGGACAGGGCCTCGTCCTGCCCATGCGTCACGAACAGCGTCGTGATCTTGAGCCGCTGCTGAATATCCCGCACCTCTTCGCGAAGTCTTTCGCGCAAGTGCTGGTCCAGACTCGCAAAAGGCTCGTCAAGAAGGAGGATTTTTGGCTCCAGCACCAGCGATCGCGCTAACGCCACGCGCTGCTGCTGCCCACCGGACAACTGGGCGACATGCCTGTTGCCATAGCCGCCAAGTCCCACCAGCTCGAGCACGCCGTCCACACGCCGCTTGATCTCTGCCGGCGAAACTTTCCGCAGCTTGAGCCCGAAGGCCAGGTTCTTGCCAACATTCATATGCGTCCACAAGGCATGGCTCTGGAACACCATGCCCGTCGGCCGCTTTTCCGGCGGCACATGGGTGATGTCCTCGCCGTCAATGGTCATCAGCCCCGATGTGGGCGTCTCGAAGCCCCCCACCATGCGCAAGAGGGTGGATTTGCCCGAGCCCGACGGCCCAAGCAGGCACACCAGCTCCCCATCGGCGACACCGAGCGAGAAGCTGTCCACCGCCTTGGTGCCATTGGCGAAGATCTTGGAAACGTCTTTGATTTGGAGAACGGACATGGTTTTCCCTAGCCGCCGAAGCCGCGCGCGAACGAGCCCGAATTGACCACCCGGCGCGCAAACATCAGTGCAATAAAACTGGGCACCCAGAGGATGACCGACAGAACCGCGCCATACTGGATGACGGGCTGGTTGTTGATGAACGAGATCATCAGCACGGGGAGCGTGCGCACCTGCGGCGCCCCGATCAGCCAGGCGCCTTCGGTCTCGTAGAACGTGCCCACGAAGCTGAGGAGGATCGCCGCGGCGATGGTCGGCCCCGCCTGCGGCAGGGTAATCGACCAGAAGACGCGCAAGGGCGACGCCCCCACATCGCGCGCCGCTTCTTCCATGCGCCGGTCCACCGATTGGAACGCCGCGACGGGAATCCAGATCATGAACAGGAGCGTGCCCACGAGCTGGATTAGCACCACGCCCCAGAACGTGCCGATAAGGTTGAGCTGCAGGAAAATGCCCGCAATCGCCACGAGGAGCCCGAACTTGGGAAAGGCATGCCCGGCAAGGAACGAGAAGAACAGGATATTGCGCCCTGGAAACTCTAGCCGCGCAAAGGCATAAGCCGCCGGCAGGCAAATCACGGCCGAAAGCAGCGTCACCGTGGCGGCCAGCGTGAGGCTCGTCGTCAGCGACGTCCACACATCGGCCCGTGCCAGGGTCTGCGACCAGAAGCGTAAGCCAAATTCCTGCGGAACAACCGAAGGGTAGCGCCACACATTGGTGAAAGCCCATGTGCCCACCACCAGCAGCGGCACGACAATGGTCAGGGTCAGCACAACGGCCAGAACGATGCCGGTCCAGTCAGGGCGGCGTACAACAATGGCTGCCATGGTCAGGGCGTCCTGTTCCGCGCAACCGAGCGCACATAAAACAAGCCGAACACGATGCAGAAGCCGAAGGTGATGACCGCCTGGGTGATGGCGGTGCGCGGCTGGAACAGTTCGCGGAACGTTCTTTGCATGAATGGCCCCATCATTTCAGGCGCCGCGGGACCCAGCACATAAGGCAGGGTGAACGCCGAAAAGATCCCGAGAATGGCAAAGGAGATCGCCACAAGAACGGAATTGCCAATGCGCGGCAGGATGATGTGCCACAGCACTTGGAGCTTGCCTGCGCCCACATCGCGCGCCGCCTCGATCGCCTGGTTGGAAACATTGCCCAGGCCCGAGAGGAGGATCAGCACGGTCAGCGGGATATTGTCCCACACCAACCCGATCACCGGCCCCCAGGGTGTGAGGTACGGCGAACGAATCTTGGGCAGGCCCACGGCATTGAGCAGCAGGTCCAGCGTGCCGTTGGGCCCAAGCACGCGGATGAACGCAAAGCTCAGGATGATCGATGGCACGAACATCGGAAAGATGGCCAAGCTTTGCACATAGGCCGCGACCTTGCTGGTCGAAAACCTGAGGTAAAGGGCGATGGGCAGGCAGATCACGAGCAGCAGGACGGCGCAAACGCCCGTCGTCCACAGCGTCATGGACAGGTTGGAGAGGCTATAGCCATCAGAAAAAAAGAACTGATAGCTGTCGAGCGAGAAGCCGCCGCCTTGCGGCGTCTGCAACCAGACGGTCTGGATAACAGCTGAAATGATCGGCCAGATAATGAGCCAGATCACCAGAAACACCGGAATGGCAACGAGCAGAAGGCCAATCGGCCTCCTGCTTTGAGCGGGGACGGGCGCCAGGGCGCCCGCAGTGTCGGTGGTCACGAGGCAGGGTCCACGTTTGGAGCAACAGCGCGATACCAGCCGTCGTTGACCGCTGTTTCCCAGGGGCCGCCCGGGAAGGTCGGGATGGTGGTCGGGATGATGTCGGCGAAACGCTCGCGCAGATCGGCCGAGACATGATCCCAGCTGACGCCAGGATAGCCGCCCAGTTCAGTCAGGATGGCGGACTGGATTGGCTCGCTGAGGAGGAAGTCGGCAAGCTTGAGCGCTGCGTCCTTGTTGACGCCATTGCTCAGAACGGCAAGCTTGGTGAAGCCACCGGGCAAGCCAAGGTCCTGCAACTGCACAAGGCCGGTCGTTTCGGGCAGCACGCCCTGCGAGATGGCCGACAGGGTCTGGTCCGACCAGGCCGGGATCATGGTCACGGCCGACTGGCTCAGCAGCTGGATCGACTGGGTATTGCCCGAAGTATAGGCGCCATTGTCGAACAGTGAAGGCGCAAGGTCGGTCAGGATATCCCAGGCTGGAGCGAGCGAGGTTTCAGCAAACTCCGACGTGAAATTGTCCACGGTGAACTTGGACGGGTCCTTGCCATTGGCTTCCAGGATTGCGCGGCGCACGAAATTGCCGCCCGAGCCGCCCTTGTTGGGGCGGTTGTAGATGAACTGGCCAGGATTGGCCTTAATCCAGGCGATCAGGTCCGGCCAGGTCTTGGGAACGGCAGCCGGATCGAGCTTGGTGGTGTCATAGGCCAGAAGAACCTGCGAACCGCGATAGGGCAGGTTGGTCGGAATGTCGAAGGCGAGCGGATTGACCTTCGAATAGTTCGAAAGGTTCGCCTGTTCGAAATCGACGTAAAGACCCTTGGCGATGCCGTCGACGGTCACGCGGGTGTCGAAGCCTTCGAACACATCCGCCTGCGGATCAGCGCCGCTGGCGAGGGCTGCAAGCGCGCGGTCACCGATCGCCGCAACACCAGTAGCGTCGCCGCCGTCGATCAGGTTCAGCGTCACGCCGGCATTGGCGGCTTCAAACTGGGGCTTTACCGTATTGGTCCAGAAGTCGATGACGTTCTGGTCCGACGAGAAATAAACATCGATCACGCCTTCAGCGCCGAACGAGATGCGCGGCAGCATAAAGACACCGGCGGTCGCGCCGGCAGAGAGCATGAAATCACGCCGTTTCATTTGAATCTCCCAAAGCCCGTTCATTGGAACGGTTGTTCCGCGAGTTGCCAATGCAGCACGCAGGTTCCATCGATCTTCCGTCGACCTCTCCCGAAAGCCAGCTAACTACCAGCGCGAAAAGAGTGCAAGCGGAAAGCCGGGCCGGGGGCCTCGGCGAGCGGTATCAATCACAGCTTTGCGACACCTGTGTAAAGGCCGCGAACCTTCCACGCAGAACCTGGTGAGCTGTGAACTTTCAACAGCTTACGCCAGACGAAAAGTTCTGCGGTTCAAGAGCAGATGAGCCAGAAAAACAGCGCTGCATCCGCTATAAAGGGGGGAACTGCCCGCTGATCTGCCAAGGCATTGGAAAAACTAGTCGAACAATCCTGTCTGGTGGAACAGAACAAGCAGCCAGCAATAGGGTGAAACAATATTGCTGAAAGCGGGCAGCGCTCTGCGAACGCTGCCCGATCATCTAGAGATTGGGTAGGCCAGCCTGCACGGGCGGAGTGTCTGCGTCCGTTCCATTGTCGGACGTGTCGACCTCGCCGTCATTGCTCAGCTGGCGTTCCGCCTCGTGCCAGAAGCGCTGGTCATCGCCTTCGGGCGAGCCAGCTTCCACCCATAGCGCATAGGCACGATCGCGAATGGCCTCTTCACTATGCTTTCCCATGCTGCACTCCTCCACGCCCCGAAGCGGGGCAGACGAGAATCAACGTGCGTGAGGATCACCGGTTGCTTGCCGCGGGCTTCAACCGGCCGAGCCGCGCTCAAGGCTGATTCTTCATCAACCGGCAAAGGGGCAGGAGCTTGTCAGAGACTCGCCGCCAGGGCTTCGAGCTGCTTGGCGCAAATGCCCCAGCCTTCATGAAAGCCCATCTTCTTGTGGTTCTCGGCGTCGTCAGCAGTCCAGTGCCGCGCCACCGCCGTATACTTGGTCTTTCCTGCGCCGGCGTCTTCCAAAGTGATGAAGGCGGTGAAGAAGGGCTTTTCCGATGGTTGCCAGTCACCGACAAAGGCGTCGGTGAACACCAGCCGCTCATTGGGCACCACATCGAGGTACTGGCCGGGGTTGGGGTATTCATTGCCCTGTTCATCCGCCATGGTGATCAGGCTCGCGCCGCCAGGGCGCACATCGACCACAGCCTTGGGTGTGCTCCAGGGCTTGGGGGCAAACCACTGGGTAATCAGGTCGGCCTCGGTCCAGCAGCGGTAAATTTTCTCTCGTGGCGCATTGAGCACGAGGCTTAGTACGAGGTCGCGATCAGTGTCTTGGGTCGGAAGTTGCGCGTTCATGGAAGATGTCCTTTGGTGGGTGTTTGCGTTCATCCAAGCGACGAGCGGGAATCTTAGCCTTCGACACTTCGACTAAGATTTTTAGCGCGCAAGTCCTTCCAGCGCCGGTCGCAGCCTTCCATTGTTCTCTTCCAGCAGCGCCTGGGCTTCAGCTGGGCTCCGCGCGCCCGCTGCCAGCAGTACTGCGGGTTTGACCGCACCATTTGAGGCGTCCAGCGCCGCTCCAGCATCGGCTTCGCTTGCGCCAGAAATCGCCGCAACGATCCCCTGGGCACGCTTGCGCAGCTTGATATTGTCCGCCACCACATTGACCATGAAACCATCGTGCACATGGCCGAGGTGCACGGCCAACATGGTCGAGAGCATGTTGAGGGCGATTTTCTGCGCCGTACCCGCACCCATCCGGGTCGATCCCGCAACCACTTCCGGCGGTGTCGGCAGGCAGATGGCAACGTCCACCCGCGCAAGCAGAGGCGCGCCGGCATTGTTGGATATGCCGATCGTCTTGGCGCCGGCCTGCCTGGCCACATCAACGGCCGTTAGGGGATAAGGCGTGGAGCCACTAGCTGTGAGGGCAATCACGCAATCTCCTGGACCCACTCCAGTGCCAAGCAGGTCCGCCTTAGCCGCTTCCACATCGTCCTCCGGTCCACCTTCCAGCGCCGTCAGGGCGCTCATCCCGCCGGCGATCAGTATCTTGATGCGGTCGCGCGCAATGCCGAACGTACCGGGCAGTTCCAGCGCATCAGCCATAGCCATGAGCCCCGAACTGCCCGCCGCCGCATAGATCAGCCGCCCTTGTGCCCCGACGGCCTGCGCCATGAGTTCGGCCGCCTTGGCGATCTCGGGAACAGCCTGCTGCACGGCCACCGCAGCTTCTGCTTGCGCGCGCGCCAGAATCATCAGCGCCTGTTCAGGCGGAAGCAGATCAAAGCCCTCGGCATGGACGTGGCTGAGTTCTGTTTGCAATGCTGTCATGGCGCTCTCCTGTATCCTGGGATAATGCCAAAAACATACCACTTGTCTAGTTTTTGCCTGCGGTACCTGTTGAAAGAGAAGCAAAGCTCCTACAGGCGACTTGCGGAGCAAAATAGCTCTTGGTGAATGGTATTTTATTGGTATTGTGTAGGCGGGTTGGACAAGCTGTATCCATCATAGCTAAAAAATGGTTCGGCATGTAGCGGCAGCGAAGGCGAGGGGGGACGAAGTGGCTGAACTGGGCAGCGGTTTTTTCGCCGAAGAGCGCGTGGTCCTGCCGTCGGGTGGCCCTCTCTATCTCCAGCTCAAGCGCTGGATCGAAGATGCCATTCACCGCGGCGATATCAACGCAGGCGACGCCTTGCCCTCAGAGCGCGATCTGGCCGCCAAGGTAGATGTGTCGCGGGTCACAGTCCGCAAGGCTGTTTTGCAACTGGTCAAGGACGGCGTTCTCGTCCAACGCCACGGGTCCGGCACCTTTGTCGCTCCACAAACAGAGCGTGTCGAGCAGTCGCTGTCGCAGCTGACCTCTTTTACCGAAGACATGGCCCGTCGTGGCATGGCAGTACGGGCTGAATGGCTCGAGCGTGGCCTCTACCTGCCATCGCCCGAGGAAACTGTCACCCTTGGGCTTTCCTCCGGAGAACAGGTCGCGCGCATTTCGCGCCTGCGCCTCACGGGCGACACACCGCTCGCCATCGAGCGCGCCAGCCTCTCGGCACGTGTCCTGCCCGACCCGGACGCCATCGGAGATTCGCTTTATCGGCACCTCGACAAATCGGGCAATCGCCCGATCCGCGCCATCCAGCGCATCCGCGCTGCCAATCTCAACGAGCAGGACGCACAATTGCTCCAGGTCGCCGTGGGCTCCGCCGGCCTCAACATCGAGCGCACCTCTTATCTCGCCTCCGGGCGGGTCATCGAATTCACCCGCTCGATCTATCGGGGCGACACCTATGATTTCGTCGCCGAACTTCGGCTCGGCGACTCTCCCAATACGGAAGGCAAGGCATGACGAGCCAAACCCATATGCGCCGCGAAGTGGAAGCCATTCCCGGTGTGGTTGCCGGCTTCCTCGACAAGAGCGGTCCGGTCCTTGATGCCGCCGCTGCCGCCACGGCCGGGCGCGATCCGGCCGTGATCGCCACCATTGCCCGTGGCTCCTCGGACCACGCCTGCTCCTACCTCAAATACGCCATCGAACTGACGGTTGGCCTGCCGGTCGCTTCCATCGGGCCGTCCATCGCCTCCATCTACGGGAAGGACCTCAAGCTCGAACGCGCTGCATCCATCTCAATTTCCCAGTCCGGCAAGAGTCCCGACATCGTCGGCATGACCCAATCGGTTCGCCGCTCGGGTGCGCTGGCGATCGCCATCACCAATACGAAGGGCTCGCCTCTCGATGAAGCAGCCGATTTCACCATCGACCTTCATGCCGGGCTCGAGCAGAGCGTTGCGGCCACCAAGACCTTTGCGACCTCAATCGTTGCCGGGCTGTCCCTGATTGCACGTTGGAGCAAGGACACCGCGCTCAACAACGCCATTGCCGATCTGCCCAACGCCCTATCCAAGGCCGTGGCCTGCGACTGGTCGCCGATGATCGATGCGCTCGACGGTCACAACGCTCTCTATGTTCTAGGGCGCGGCCCCGGCTTTGCCATCGCCAATGAAGCCGCGCTCAAGTTCAAGGAGACTTGCGGCATCCAAGGCGAATCCTATAGCGCCGCCGAAGTCATGCACGGCCCGGTCTCGATCGTGACGCCGGGCTATCCTGTTCTTGGTCTCGCAGCACGGGATGCCGCAGAATCGTCCGTTGCCGACATGGCGCACAAACTGGCCGGGCAGGGCGCCCTGGCGTTCCTCACCAGCGAGCGCCCCGGCGCCGCCCACAAACTTCCCTTCGCCTCGACCGGCCACCCCCTGACCGACCCCTTGGCCCTGATCGTTTCCTTCTACGGTTTCGTTGAAGCGCTCGCTCGCCACCGAGGCCTCAATCCCGACGCACCACCCATGCTCAAGAAAGTCACCGAAACGGTATGAGTGACCTGCTGGCCGTTTCCGGCGCGCGCATCTTTGACGGGTACAACTGGCATGATGACGCCGCGCTGCTGATCGAGTTCGGCCATGTGGCCTCGATTGTGCCCGCCAACGCTGTGCCAGAGCGTTCAGAAAGCGTTCATCTCGATGGCGGTTTTGTGGTCCCGGGCTTCATAGACCTCCAGGTCAACGGGGGCGGCGGGGTCCTGTTCAACAACGATCCGAGCGTTGAAGCCATCCGAACCATCTCCGCCGCCCACGCCCAGTTCGGCACCACGGCCCTCCTTCCCACCCTCATCACCGACACTGTCGACGTCAGTCTCGCGGCAATGCAGGCGGGCCGAGACGCCCAGAAATTGGGCATTCCCGGCTTTCTCGGCCTCCACCTCGAAGGCCCTCATCTCGCCGTCGCCCGCAAGGGCACGCACGACCCATCCCTGATCCGTTCCATGGATGATGTCGATCTCCAACGCCTGATTGCCCTGCGATCTGAGCTGCCAAACCTCCTCGTCACCGTCGCCGCCGAAACTGTTGCAGCACCCCAAATTTCCGCCCTCGCCGAGGCCGGAATCATCGTCAGCATCGGCCATTCCGACGCCAGTTTCGACCTGACCTCCGCCGCCTTTGGCGCCGGGGCAAGCATGGTCACACACCTCTTCAACGCCATGAGCCAGCTCGGCAATCGCGAGCCCGGCGTCGTCGGAGCCGCACTTACGGCAGACTCCACTTACGCCGGCGTCATCGCCGACGGCATCCACGTCCATCCACAAACGCTCCAACTCGCGCTGCGCACTAAGTCCGGCCCAGGCCGCCTGTTCCTTGTGACTGACGCCATGTCCCAGACAGGAACCAATCTAAAGACGCTGGAACTGAACGGCCGCACCATCACCCGCTCGCATGGTGCCCTCCGGCTCAGCGACGGAACCTTGGCTGGCGCCGATCTGGACATGATCGATGCCGTGCGCTTCCTGATTCAGAAGCTTGGCATGCCCATGGAAGAAGCACTTCGCATGGCATCGCTCTATCCCGCACAGGCCATGCGTATAGATGGACCTTACGGCCATCTGAACCCAGGTGCCCGCGCCAATTTCGTGCATCTCACGCCAGCACTGTCTGTTAGTGAAACCTGGATTGCCGGAGAGCGTGCTTTCGCTGCCTGATGATGCGATATGGCAGCCTGTCGTAGTTCTGCATAGCGCTGCTACCCGCCGGTTTGTGCCACAATGCAATCACACCGCCTCCACAAGCATGGCGTGATCATCAGCTCGTTGAAACGAGTTGCTTCGGGCACGTTTTGCAGCGCTAAGTACTTCTGCCGGCACAAAAATTAACGACTTGTTAACCAACGTAAACAGGTCGTTTAGATCTGTGTGCTGAATCTGCAACAACCATAGTGCAACCAGATTGTGGCAGCCCCAAAATGGCTTTTGCGAGATTGCGTAGTTTCCCGCCATGCGTAGAGTGGGTCTTGCGAATCCATGCATGGGATCGTTTGTCGGTCGCAACGCGACGGCAACACACTGCACCACGAATAGTGTGGTCGCGTTACGGCAAACCGCTGGGTAACCGGCACAAAAGAATGACTGACTTTGGAGGTCAACCAATGAAACTCAAGAGCCTTATCCTCGGTTCTGTCGCAGCTGCTGGTCTCTCGACCGCTGGCTTCGCTGCCGACCTCGGCGTTCTCACCTCGCTCGACGTTTGCGACGAGCTTGGCCTGTCGGGCCTGACCATCTCCTCCGACACCAACTGCCTGCAGATTTCGGGCGGCGTTTCCTACGAATTCAACTGGGGCGACTTCCGCACCGAAGACGCTGTCGCTGGCACCTTCGATGGCACTCGCAACGTTTCCGTTGGTGATGGCGACGATGACTGGAACTCCAAGGTTGAAGCCTGGCTCCAGTTCGTTGGAACCGCTTCGAGCGACTTCGGTCCTGCAAAGGCCGTCGTGAAGCTCAAGGAAGTTGACTTCACCCGCGTGAACAACACTGCTGCTGCTACGATCGTCGACTCCGATGGCGAGCAGGACTACACCTTCATCGACGAGGCCTATGTCTCGATCGGCGACACCACTGTGATTATGGCTGGTAAGAAGGGCTCGATTGCCAACCTTGGCGATGACACCCCCTTCAACGTTCTGGGCCTGTTCAACTCCGATGCCATCGACGGCAAGGGTGTTGGCATCGACGGTGACTACTCTGGTCTTGGTGGTCACGTGATCCAGGTCGTTTCCGATCTCGGCAACGGCGTGAACGTAGGCATCGGTCTGGAAAACCTGAACGGTAACAGCACCCTTGCTGACGCAGCTCCAGGTGCTGGCGACCCTCCGTTCACTCACGGCACCCTGGTTGGTGTTGTTGGTTACGCTGGTGAAAACGTCACCGCTCACCTGACTGGTATGGCTTTCGGTATCCTGGACGGCGACGTTGAGTCCTTCGCCGTGCACGCTGGCGCAACCGGCACCTTCGACATGTTCAAGGTCCGTGGTGCTCTCGCTTACTGGGACAACGTGAAGTACAACGAGCAGACTGGCGCTGGCCGTAAGGGTATTGCTGCTGGCGTGTTCGGTGCTCAGGACGTGTTGAACGGTCTGCTGAGCGTCGAAGGTACCTTCGACCTCTTCAAGCTTGCTCTGTCGGGTGAATTCGCCGACGTCAGCAACGAAGGTGGCGTAGACTACACCGACTACGGCCTCGGCGGCTCGATCGGCGTCGGCATCACCGAAGGCGTAGAGATCAACCTGGCTGCTCGTTACTTCTACGACGATCTCCTTGATCTCGACACGACCCAGGTCGCTGTTCAGGTTGTTGCCGCTCTCACCGAAACCATCAAGGCAACTGGTGAAATCGGTGCTTACTTCGGCGACGGCGTGAGCTACGACGACGGCGGTGCTGTTGAAATCGGCGACGACGCCGTTGTGTACGGCGCAGCTGAACTGGCTTGGGCTCCTGGCGGTGGTTTCACCTCCTCGATCAAGGGTGAAGTCAACAGCGAAGAAGCCTACAAGGTCACCTTCAAGGCTGCCAAGTCCTTCGAATAATCTTCGAACGACGCTCGATACGAAAGGCCCGGCGCAAGCCGGGCCTTTTGCTTTGAGTGAAGCTGTCCGTGAATTGCAGATTGGCTGCCTAAGCTGATGCCAAGGAGAGATCTCTACAGAATTTTTGTAGCTTGCCAGACGGCACCGATTCCGCTCCGGCACGAACATCTTTAGGATGGTCGCATTGCGCGACGCGAAGCGTGACGACGGGGAAGATGAATGAAGGTTTCGGCTAAAACAACAACAGCAATCTTTGTCGGACTGTGCTGTTTGCCGGTTCTTTGTTCCAGTCCTGTGCTGACAACACCTATCAGAGCTCAGGAGCAACCGACAAGCTCCATCACAGAACTGCCGCTCCCAAGAGTGGCGGATTATTGGGTCAGTGCAACACGCCAGGCCGGCGGTGCGATCATCTTTGACGGCTACGCGCCGGATGAGAAGATGAAAACGAAATTGTCTGGACATCCGAACGCCAATACACAGTGGCTGCGCCTGGGAAGCGGCGCGCCAGCGGCCTACGGAGAAGCTGTCGACTTCGGCTTGTCGATTTTGGACCATCTTTCTGAAGGTCGTTTTGCCTTGCGTGACAATGTCGTTACGCTCCGCGGCACCGCGCAAACCGAAGAAGATTTCCTTTCGATCACCACGTCCCTAGCAAAAGAAACACCGGCGGGTCTGGTCCTTGCCCAAGCGGAGATACAGGCACCGACCGCAGCCAACTATCAATGGCGTGCACAGAAAAATGTGGATGGCACGATCGCTCTGAGCGGCATGGTTCCAAATCCGCGTGTGGAGAAAGTTTTGCTCGCATCGGCAGGTACGTCCGCCAAGGCTGACCTGACCTTCTCGTCCGGCAACCCCGATGATTTTCAGAGCTCCGCTCAAATTGGAATTAATCTGCTGCAGCGCCTGAATGAAGGGCAGGTCAGCTTCGATGGCAAGGCCTGGCTCCTGTCGGGAACAGCCAAGAGCCCAGCCGACAAGGAGCTTGTCGAGACCGACTTTTCACGGCAGCAACTTGCTGCATCCGGTTGGTCGATGGCCGTAGCCGCGCCGCAACAAGCAGGGGCAACAGTGGCGAGCGTTGTTGAACCGGATTATGCATTTTCGGCAGTAAAGCCCGATCAAGGAACCATAATCTTTGGTGGGCAACTTCCCGCCGAGCCAGCTCTGCGCTTCTTTGGTGCCCTGACAGGCGGCAGTATCGATGCAGTCAAAATAGCAGAGGGCGCCCCATCTGATTTCATCATGCGAGCAGAAGCCGGCGTGCGCGCACTGATGTTGCTGGATGAAGGCAAGCTCAACTTCGCTCAAGGCACTTGGTCTCTCTCTGGCAGTGCACCGGACGAGCAGGCTCGAAGCGCAGTCATGGCTGCATTAGGAAACGAGGCTCAGGACAGCTGGCAGACTGACATAACTCTCATAGCCCAGGCTGCTCCTGCAGCACCTACTAGACCAGAGCCTGTTGCCTCAGAACCCGCGGCAGTGCAGGGTACAACGGCTACGGCAACAGCATGCGATGCACCGCTTGCGGAGTTCTCGGCCCGCAATGCCATCAGGTTCCGCTCCGGCGCTGCGGTGATAACTCCGGAGTCTGCGCCCGCCCTCGATGAACTCGCGAGCGATCTTGCGGCCTGTCCAACTGCCCCCGTGCATGTGGAAGGCCACACTGATGCGGATGGTGACGAGCAGTTGAACTTGGCACTCTCGGTGGCGCGGGCAGAAGCCGTAGTCAACGCCTTGATCGAGCGAGGTGTAGCTCCAGCTCGCCTTTATGCCTTGGGCTATGGCGAGACCACGCCGATTGGGGACAATGCAACGGCCGAGGGCAAGGAGTTGAACCGCCGCATCGTCGTCAAGATCGGCTCCAAGCTCTAGGGATCGGAGGCCTACAGAGACAAGCTCCGCTTGTTTGTGGCTCGAACAAAATCGGCGATCGGCTCCACATCTTCGGCTTGGCTGAGCAGGGCAGGCGATCCCTGGCTTGCAATTGTGAGCACAGCCGCGTCGGGCCGGCGCCGGCACATTTCTTCAAAGGTTTGCTTATGCAACTGATCCGTCAACTGAGTGCGGATCAGCATCAATGGCGTAGTTTTCAGCCCCTCGAACAACGGCCATTGAGGAGCAAGCACGTCATCGAAGTTAATACTTCCTAGTGCGCTGATCAGCCGCTTGTCATAGAGCGGACGCGCCCTGCCACGCTTGTCGATCAGGTGACTGCGCCCGATGAGTTCATCCAGCTGTGCGGGTGGCAGTTCGGGGTAGTTCCCCTGAAGGATGCGACGAAATCCGGCTGCCACCGCCTTTCCACGCAGCGCCTCCACATGCGCCACATTGTTGCGCAAGCGCACAATACCGCGCGAGTCGGTGACTGGACCCGAATCCAGCAAAATGGTCCCGGCGACGAGCAGCGGATGTTCTGCCGCAAGCGCCATGCTGACTTGCCCGCCATGCCCCTGGCCAAACAGGATGGTCTGCGAAATCCCGAGTGCTGCCAGGATGGACGCCAGGTCCCGGGCGTCGGCAAGCGAGCTGTAATCCTCTGCCTTGCCGCGATTATCCGCGCGACCTCGCCCCGGTAAGTCGACTAAAACCATCGGCCAGCCGCCGCCGCTCGCGCGCGCGAAATACTGCAGAAAGCCCGCAAAATCGGTCATGTTCCGCTGATAGCCCGGAACACACACCACGGGCAGCATATCAGGGGAAAGCTGCCCGCTCACATGCACCATGGCGCGCAACCCGCTCGCCAGCAGGACCGGCGTAACGGGCAGGGCAGCAAAGGGCGGATGGTCGGCAGGAAGGGGTTTTGAGCGAAGCATTGGGGCTATCTAGGATAAAGCCTACGCCTCGCTCAACCTCTATTCATCGATTGTCCGCAGCGCTTGCTTGAGGCTCATCTGCGAATGGCCCAGCTGAGCGCGATAAACGAGGTAGTTTCCAAGAACGCGCTTCACGTAGGTTCGGGTTTCCTGGAAGGGAATGCGCTCCACCCAAGTCACTGGATCCACATTGCCGGCGCGCGGATCGCCATAGGCCCTGATCCACTTGTTGGCATTTCCTGGCCCCGCATTATAAGCGGCGGCCGCCAGAACGAGCGATCCGTCATAGCGATCCAACTGCTTGCCCAAATAGGTCGAGCCGAGCAGGGCATTATAGGACGCGTCGCTGACCAGCCGTGATGGCGAATAATCTACGCCCACAGCCGCGGCAACTTCCTTGGCCGTGCCCGGCATCAATTGCATCAGGCCCCGGGCACCCACGTGTGACTCAGCATCAATCTGGAACATGGATTCCTGGCGGGCGATCGCAAACACGGCTGCCCGGTCAGCTGCCAGGCGGGCGCTTGCCGGCAAGGCATCATGGGGGAAGGCCAGGGTGTCGAGCGGAACGCCCTTGGCATCGGCTGCGCCGGCGATCGAAATCGAGAGCTGTGGCGCCTTAAGTTCAGCCGCGAGCTTTGAGGCGAGAAGGAATTCACCGCCGTGCTCCAGGCCATTGCCATGCTGGCGGAGCAGCGTTGTCCCCATGCTCTTCTCGCCACTATTAGCCAGCAGACGAACGGCTTGCAGAACGGGATTGTTCTCGAACAAGGCGGTGCTGTCCCGTGCATCGGGCAGGGGCCGGATATCGACGCCGTCATGGCCCAGCTCGGCGAGTGCCAGCTGGCCATAATATACCGTGCTGAACTTGGCAGCGGCCTCGAAGGCAGCCTTCGCACCTTCCTTGTCGCCCAGTTCGCTGTTGGCGCGGCCCAGCCAATAATTTGCCTGGCTGATGCTGTCGGGCAGGGTGGTGAACTTGGTCATGTCAGCAAAGTGCTGCTTGGCCGCCTCGGCATCGTCAAGAAATGCCAGGGCAATCCACCCCGCATGAAAATGGGCGTCGACCATGCGCGCTTCTGGACCGTTGCGATAGCCATCGGCCACTTCAAAGGCCAAGCGATGCTGCCCAAGATCCATCAGCTTGCGAATGAGCGTGCGGCGTTCATACCACCACTCGGCTGCATCAGGCACCTCTTCAGGCGCCTTGCTCAACCATTCGGCAGCACTCTCCCAAAGTTCGAACTGTTGCGCCCGCTGCACACGCGAATAGATGAACACAGGATTGCTCCGCATGCTCGGGTCGACATTGTCCAGCTGGGTCTTGGCGTCTTTCGCATTGCGTGACACGGCAGCGCGGGCTTTGACTAGGGAGGCCTGCGCCTTGGTAAGAAACGGCAGCAGCCGTTCACTTCCCTTCGCCCGATCGTGCATCATCAGGTGCATGGCGCGTTCCCAATGCGCATCCCGGTTGAGGAGGCTGCCAAAGGTGTCGAGCACCCGCTTTTCCTGGCCGCGGGTAAGGAAATTTTCCGCCCAGATACGCCGCGCCAGCTGCTGTGCCTCATCCTTTTTGCCTTCGGCCAAATAGGCCTTGGCAAGCATGATCTGACCCTCGACGGTGGTCGGCTCCTGTCCATCGAGGTTGGCAAGGATCTCCTCGGCGGAGAGGCCAGAACCGGTCAGGGACTGCTCAAGGCGCGTAGGGAAGACATCGTCATCGGCAAACTCCGGCGCCTCGGCCATGAAGCTCTTGATGTCGTCAAAGCTGACTTTGCCAGCATTGAAATAAATCGCAGCCCACTGAACGGTACGGCGCTCGACAGCACTGTCCAAGTCCTCAGCCTGCCCCAGCGCTCCGGCAACATCGCCCTTGTTCAGGGCTTCCAAAGCCTCAAGGAATTCGGCCGATCCGCGGATTGCCTTTGGAGCAACCTCTTCCTGAACCACACTCTTCAGCGGTGCGCTTGCGATCACGGCGGGAAGCGGAGCAGGTTCGGCCGCCGAGGCCGGAAGCGGGGCGGGACTCGCGGGGATAGACGCTGTCTGTATCCGGTCCACAGGCTCGAGAGCACTGAAGGCGAATGGAGCGATCTCGGCTGTAGCGGGGGAGGGCACCACCTTGCCATCAATGGCGCCGGATCGAACTAGGCCGATCACTTCTTTGGCCGCATAGGTGAAGGGGGCAATCACCGCCAGACCCACAACCGCTGCGACGAGTACTGCCCGAGAGCTGCTTTTCATCTGCCGTCCTGCTGGTACAAATCTACATTTCCAGCAAGGCGCCCCCATCCCTGCGGTTAATCCTGCTTTACCATATTAGGGTAAAGATTGGATTGCCGCCTGATGATCCTTGCTGGCTGCCGGGGTGCAACAAAGCGTTGTCCCGGCTGTCAGTTGAATCTATGGTGCCGCTCATAAAAACCGCACTCAAGCGGCCTATGCCACCCTGCCACGGCCGAACTGTGGCAAACAACCCAAGGACATTGCGACAAATGCTGCGAGGATCGATTACGGCGCTCATCACTCCCATGGTAGATGGGAATGTGGATGAGAAAGCCTTCGCGAGCTTTGTTGATTGGCAGATCACTGAAGGCACCCATGGCCTTGTTCCTGTCGGCACAACCGGGGAAAGCCCTACTGTCAGCCATGAAGAACACCATCGCGTGATTGAGATTTGCATTGAGGTGGCGAAGGGCCGCGTGCCAGTGATTGCCGGCGCTGGCTCCAACTCGACTACCGAGGCTGTGTCACTCGCCAAGTTTGCCGAGCAGGCCGGAGCCGATGCGGTGCTTTCCGTTGTGCCTTACTATAATAGGCCCAATCAGGAAGGGTTGTTTCAGCACTTCTCGGCCGTAGCGAGCGCCATTGGCATTCCGGTTATTCTTTATAGTGTTCCTGGTCGTACTGTCGTGGATCTAACGGTTGATACCATCGCCCGGCTGCGCGATGCGCACGCCAATATCGTTGGCGTAAAGGACGCAACGGCCGACATGGGCCGCGCCAGCCTACAGCGCGCCAAGCTGGGGCCGGATTTCACCCTTCTGTCAGGCGAAGATATGACGGCGCTTGGCTTCAATGCTCATGGTGGCACCGGATGTATCTCGGTGACGTCCAATGTCGCGCCCAAGCTCTGCGCTCAAATGCAGGAGCTGTCGCTCGCCCGCAACTTCAAGGACGCATTAGCAATCCAGGACAAGCTGGTTCACCTGCACAAGAACTTGTTCCTAGAGCCCAATCCCACTGCGGTAAAATACGCTGCCCACCGCCTGGGCCTTTGCCGCAACGAGTTGCGCCTGCCGCTTGTGCCGGTCAGCAAGGCTACCGAAGAGGCGGTCGACTTTGCATTGGCTCATGCGGGCCTTATATAACAGCAATGGCAGCCAAGAACGACAAGTCCAAGAACGGGATCATCAGCCACGGCCTCGTGGCTGAGAATCGCCGCGCGCGCTACGACTACGAGATCGGCGAAACCCTTGAGGCTGGCCTTGTGCTCACGGGCACGGAGGTTAAGTCCTTACGACTGGGCAAGGCGCAGATCACCGAGTCCTATGCTTCGCCGGAACGTGGCGAACTCTGGCTGATCAACGCGCATATTCCCGAGTACCTGCAGGCCAATCGCTTCAACCATGAAGAAAGGCGCCCGCGCAAGCTGCTCGTCTCGCGCAAGCAATTGGCGCGTCTTGATCAGGAAGTCTCCCGCGCCGGTAACACCATCGTACCGCTCAAGCTCTTTTTCAACGATCAGGGGCGAGCCAAGGTGCTGATCGGCCTTGGCAAGGGCAAGAAGAACTACGACAAACGCGAAACCGAGCGCAATCGCGACTGGAACCGCGACAAGTCCCGCATCATGAAAGAAGGCGGACGAGGCTAGGTTTGCAAGACCAGGGATACCTTGTGTCTTGCGGGCGTCTCGTGTATGGGAGCCTTTCATTCCATAAATTTTGGAGACGTCTGTGGCACGCGTCACCGTTGAAGACTGCATTGAAAAGATCGAGAACCGCTTCGATCTCGTCCTCATGGCTGCGCATCGTGCGCGCATGATTTCGTCGGGCGCACAGATTACCGTTGCTCGTGACAACGACAAGAACCCTGTTGTTGCTCTGCGTGAAATCGGCGACGGGGCCATTTCGCCGGAAGACCTGCGCGAGGATCTGATCCATTCGCTGCAGAAATACGTCGAAGTCGACGAGCCGGAAAGCCATACCGCTCCGCTCATCGAAAGCGCCGGCGACGACGACCAGCTCAACTTCGATACCATCAGCGAAGAAGAACTTCTGCGCGGCATCGAAAGCTTGGCTCCGCCGGAACGCCGCGACGACTAATCGCGCAAAGGCCTGATGACCATCAGCACCCCTGGCGTAAGCCGGGGGTGTTTTGGTTCTTGGGTCACTCCGCCCACCCCACCTATCCTCCCCATGGGAGGTAGAGGGATAGTACGGTGGTCTTCACCGATCTTGCCCATGCACTGCAAAGTCCCTCCCCCTCCCAGGGGGGAGGCTAGGTGGGGGTCCATCCCACCCACCGCAGCAATCTACGCCTTCCCAAATCAATACAAAGCGCTAAGCTGATTTCCTAAGCGAGCGGCGACCACAATCCATGATGCGTCAGTACGAGCTTGTTGAACGCGTTCAGGCCTATAACCCGAACGTCGACGAGCAGTTGTTGAACAAGGCCTATGTTTACGCCATGCAAAAGCATGGCTCGCAAAAGCGTGCCTCGGGCGACCCCTACTTTAATCATCCTCTCGAAGTCGCTGCCATTCTTACCGAATTGAAGCTCGACGACGCTTCGGTGGCCGTAGGCCTTCTGCACGACACAATCGAGGACACGGACGCGACCCGGGCTGAAATCGATCAGCTCTTCGGCGCCGAGATTGGCGCCATCGTGGATGGCTTGACCAAGATCGAGCGCTTGAACCTGGTCTCTCGTGAAGAGGCGCAGGCCGAAAACCTGCGCAAGCTCCTCCTCGCCATCAGCCAGGACGTTCGCGTGCTGCTGGTCAAGCTGGCTGACCGGCTGCACAACATGCGCACCCTGCAATACATGCCGCCGGAGAAGCGCGCCCGCATTGCGCAGGAGACCATGGACATCTATGCCCCGCTTGCCGGGCGCATGGGCATGCAGGACATGCGCAATGAGCTGGAGGATATTTCCTTCCGCATCCTCCAGCCGGAGCACTATCAGGCAATCGTCACCCGTCTGAGCGAGATGCAGTCGGAATATCGCGAAACGATTGCCACCATTTCCACTGAGCTAAGCGAGCGGCTTTCAGCCGAAGGGATCACGGCCCGCGTTAAGGCCAGGGTGAAATCGCCTTACTCGATATTCTCCAAGATCGAGCGGAAATCCATCGCCCTCGAACAGCTCTCTGACATGATCGGCTTCCGGGTCATCGTCGGTTCGGTTGAGGAATGCTACCACACTGTGGGAGTGGTCCACACCAAGTGGAAGGTCGTACCCGGCCGCTTCAAGGACTATATTTCCGTCCCCAAGCACAACGACTACCAATCCATTCACACGACCATCGTAGGCCCGGGCCGGCAGCGCGCAGAACTGCAGATCCGCACCGAGGAGATGGACCGCGTCGCAGAGTTCGGTATCGCCGCTCACGCGCTCTACAAGGATGGCGCCTCGGCCGACCTCAGCCGCATCGAGAACGAGTCCCAGGCCTATGGCTCGCTGCGCTCCACCATCGCGCACCTGACCACGGGCAATTCCACTACCGAAGATTTCCTAGAATACACCAAGCTCGAGCTGTTCCAGGACCAGGTATTCTGCTTTACGCCGCGTGGACGGCTGATCGCACTGCCGCGCGGCGCCACGCCGATCGACTTTGCCTATGCGCTTCACACCGACATTGGCGACACATGCGTGGGCGCCAAGATCAACGGCTCCATCCTGCCGCTCGTCACCCAGCTGCGCTCGGGCGATGAAGTGGAGATCATCCGCGACCAGAACCACGTTCCGCCCATGAACTGGCTGGGCATCGCCGCAACCGGGAAGGCCCGTGCAGCCATCCGCCGGTCCGTGCGCCATGCCGCCGTGCTGCGGGCTCTCGCCCTTGGTGAAAACGTCATCAACATGATGCTCGAGCGAGAAGGCGTCATGCTGGACGACAGCGAAGCAAAGGCGCTCGCCGAGGCCATGGGGTTCTCAGGCAAGCGCGAACTGCTGATTGCTCTTGGTGAGGGCAAGGTTGGCGCCGAGCCCGTTGGCGAAGAACTGGCCAAGATCAAGGGTCTGCGCAAGCGCCGCCGCAAGCTCGATCTGCCGGTTGCCGACACGGCTGATGGCTGGTTCGCTCTGCGCGCCACCGATATTTTCCGCTTCCGCGTCCCTGGTGGCCAGAAGTCCGGCCCGCGCGCCAAGACCGCCTTGGCCCAGCTCGACTTCCACATGCCTGTGACCATGTCAGCGGAAGGTGTCGTCCCCGGTGATCGCCTCGTCGGTATCCTCCAGCCCGACAGCCCCATGCTGGTCTATCCCATTCATTCGGACGCGCTCACCGAAATGCACGACAGTGATGTCGCCTGGGTGGATGTGCGCTGGAACATCAAGCAGGGCGATGACAAGCTTTATTCCACGGTCATCACCATGGAGAGCGTCAACAAGCCCGGCTCTCTGGCCCAGATCTCGTCCGCCATTGCTGCGTGCGACGCCAACATCAACAATCTGGTGATGCGGATGATTTCGCCCGACTTTCACCAGATGATCTTCGAAATCGAGGTGCGCGACCTTGCGCAACTCACCGATGTTCTGGCAACGCTCAAGCGCAGTCCCGGCCTTTCAGCGGTGCAGCGCGCCGGCATTCGCGAAGCGTCGATGATTTCGACGCTCGAATGGGACGGCCAAGTCGATCGGAGGTTTATCGATGACGAAAGATGAAGTGTTGGCCATTTTCCGCGAATGCGGCGCCATGCTTGAGGGCCACTTCATCCTGTCGTCAGGCCTGCGCTCACCCGTGTTTCTCCAGAAGGCGAAAGTCTTCCAGTATGCCGCCCAAACTGAAAAGCTCTGCCGCGCCCTGGCCGACAAGATCAGGGCCGACGGTTTCGCCGACGTCACCAAGGTCGTTTCTCCCGCTATTGGCGGCATCATCCCGGGCTACGAAACAGCGCGCCAGCTAGGCCTCCCCGCACTCTACACCGAGCGCGTCGAGGGCAAGTTCGAGCTGCGCCGGGGCTTTGAGATTAGCGCTGACGACAAGGTCATCGTGGTGGAAGACATCGTCTCCACTGGCCTCTCCATCCGTGAATGCGTTGAAGCTTTGCGCAGCATCGGCGCAAACGTCGTCGCCGCGGCCTGCCTCATTGACCGCTCAGGCGGAGAAGCCGATGTCGGCGTACCTCTAGTGAGTCTGATTCAATACAAGGTCTCGGCCTATCCCGCCGATCAACTCCCCCCCGAACTTGCCGCCATTCCTCCGACTAAGCCGGGCAGCCGCGGCATACAGGGTGTGAAATGAACGCGGTCAGCATGCAACCACAAGCACCATATTGTCCCTCCCCCTTGCAGGGGGAGGCTAGGTGGGGGTCAATCTCGTCATGATCATTGGCCTCGGCTCGGACCTCATCCAGATCGACCGCGTGGCGAAAACCATCGAGCGCTACGGCGAGCGTTTCACCAATCGGTGCTTCACCGACATCGAGCGCCGCAAATCCGATCGCCGCGCCCAGCGGGCCGCCTCCTACGCCAAGCGCTTTGCGGCCAAAGAGGCGTGCTCCAAGGCTCTGGGCACTGGCCTTAGTTTTGGCGTTTACTGGCGCGACATGGGCGTGGTCAATCTTCCTTCGGGTAAACCCACGATGAACCTGACCAACGGCGCCGCCCGCGCACTGGCGCGCCTTGTACCGCCCGGGCATGAGGCCCACATCCACCTGACCATCACTGATGACGCCGGACTTGCGCAGGCCTTTGTCATCATCGAAGCGCTGCCGATTGACCCTGCCGGGACAAACGCATAACGCTGCGCCACCGCATTCCGGGGAAATCCATGAGCCAGCCCGCCCACAAGTCGATCAGGAAGTCTGCCGCGAGCGAATGGTGGGAAACCATCGTTGTCGTGGTTGAGGCGCTGTTGATCGCTATCGTCCTGCGGTCATTCCTTTATCAGCCATTCTCGATTCCCACCGCCTCCATGCAGCAAACGCTGATGATCGGCGACTACTTCGTCGCCAACAAATTTGTTTGGGGCTACGGCAAGCATTCCTTCTCGCTCGGCCGCTATGGCAACTTCACGGCGCTCGATTTCGAGCTGCCCATCAGCAATCGAATCTTTGGCCGTGAACCCAATCGGGGCGACATCGCCGTGTTCCGCCCGGTGCCGCAGAACGTCGAATACATAAAGCGCGTTGTCGGCCTGCCGGGCGACCGCATCCAAGTCCGCGAAGGGCGCCTCTACATCAACGGCACCATGGTCGAGCGGCAGGAGATCGGCAAGGCGCAGGATACTGACAGCGAAGGCCAGACCCGCGAAGTCACCGTGTACCGCGAGACCTTCCCCGAAGGCAGCGTGCACACCATCCAGGAGATCTCCGACAACGCGCCGCTCGACAACACGCAGGAATATGTCGTCCCGGCCGGTCACTACTTCATGATGGGCGACAATCGCGATCGCTCGGCGGATAGCCGCGTCCTCAGCCAGGTGGGCTTTGTGCCCGCAATCAACCTGATCGCCAAGGCGGAAGCACGCTTCTTCTCCATCAAGGACAACCTCCCACCCTGGCAGATCTGGCAGTGGCCGGCCAATGTCCGGTGGGACAGGATGTTCCAGACCATTGATCGATGAGTCGCACGCCGCGTAATCATGAAAAACTGCAGTTCCGGCTAGGCTATCGCTTTGCCGATCCGGACCTGCTGGAGCGCGCCCTGACCCATTCCAGCGCCGTTTCCCCGAGCAAGCGGATCGAGAACTCCTACCAGCGTCTCGAATTCCTGGGTGATCGCGTGCTTGGGCTCGTCGTCGCCGACATGCTCTATCGGCGCTATCCCAAGGCCAATGAAGGCGAGTTGAGCCGCACGCTCAACACTCTGGTGCGCAAGGAAACCTGCGCCATCATCGCTCGGACGCTCGATCTGGGGCGTGAGATGAACCTGGGTGAAAGCGAAGCGCGCACGGGTGGCGCCGAAAAGGAGGCCATCCTCGGCGACGTTACGGAAGCCGTGATCGGCGCTATCTACTGCGATGGCGGCCTGGGCAAGGCCTATGAGTTCGTCGAGCGCATGTTCGAGGAGTTTCTGGCCGGCGGCAAGGCCAACAAGGCCGATGCCAAGACGACGCTTCAGGAATGGGCCCAGGCGCGAGGCCTTGAGCCGCCCACCTACACTCTTGAAACCCGCACCGGTCCCGACCATGCTCCGGAGTTCACCATAGCCGTCACTGTCGGTGAATATGAGAAGCTCAGCGCCATGGGTCCGTCCAAGAAGATTGCCGAGCACAAGGCCGCCGAGCTGTTTCTGGTCAGGCAGCAGGTGTGGAAGGAAACGCCATGAGCATGCCCCTTGAGCCAACCGATACATCCTGCGGCTTCATCGCCTTGGTGGGCGCGCCGAACGCGGGTAAATCAACCCTGCTCAATTCCCTTGTCGGAACCAAGGTCTCGATCGTCACGCACAAGGCGCAGACCACGCGCAGCCAGGTGCGTGGTGTGCTGACCCTCGACAAGGCGCAACTCGTGTTCATCGACACCCCCGGCATCTTCGCGCCTAAGCGGCGCCTCGACCGCGCCATGGTGGAAAGCGCCTGGGGCGGGGCGGGCGATGCCGATCTCGTCGCCTTTATCGTTGATGCTGAAAGAGGGATAACGGCGGACCTTGAATCGCTGCTTGAAGGCCTGGCGAACATCAGCCACCCCAAGATCCTCATCCTCAACAAGATCGACACCATCAAGAACGAAGCTCTCCTGGAGCTCAGCCAGGCGCTCAACGAGAAGCTGCGCTTCGAAGCAACTTTCATGATCTCCGCGCTGAAGGGTTACGGCGTTCAGGACTTCATCGACTGGTGCGTCAAGCATATCCCGCCCGGACCATGGCACTTCCCGGAAGATCATCTGACCGACCTTACCATGGCCATCACGGCAGCCGAGATCACGCGCGAGAAGCTCTTCCTGCGCGTGCACGACGAAATCCCGTACAATTCCACGGTTGAAACCGAGAGCTTCAAGATCCAGAAGGACGGCTCCTACAAGATCGACCAGGTGGTCTATGTCAGTCGCGACAGCCACAAGAAGATCGTTCTCGGGGCCGGCGGACAAACCATCAAGGCCATTGGTGCTGAGGCGCGCCGGGAACTGATGGAGATGTACGAAGTCCCTATCCACCTCTTCCTGTTCGTCAAGGTGCGCGAGAAGTGGAGCGAAGACCCTGAGCGCTATCGCGAAATGGGTCTGGAATTCCCTCATGGCAAAGGCTGAGGCCGCACCGGGCTTTCTTGACCGCGCCAAGCTGTGGGCGCGCTCGACCAAGCGCGATGTCGTCGCCATCTGGTTGGCCGGACGTGACCGTCGCACGCCCTGGACTGCCCGGATCCTTGCTGCCTGCGTGGCTGCCTATGCCCTTTCTCCGATTGACCTGATCCCCGACTTCGTTCCGGTCCTGGGTTATCTGGACGACCTGCTGATTGTTCCCCTGGGCATCATGATGGTAGTCAAACTGGTCCCAGGCGAACTGATGGCCGAATTCCGGACCCAAGCCGCACAGATTGCTTCAAGGCCGTTGAGCCGGGCAGGGCTGCTGGCCATCGCGGCCATTTGGCTGCTGGTTCTCGCCCTGACTGTTATGCTCTTTAGCGACCTTCTGTAACACGCCATGGAGTGGACCGGGGAGGGGCTGCTGATCGGTGTGCGTCGCCACGGTGAAACCAGCGTCATCGCCGAAGCCATGGTTGTCGGACGCGGCCGGCACCTTGGCCTCGTCCGCGGTGGCCGCACCCGTCGCCTGGCCGCTGTCCTGCAGCCCGGCAATTCGCTGCAACTCACCTGGCGTGCGCGGCTCGAAGACCAGCTCGGCATGTTCACGGTTGAACTGCTGGAAGCACGCGCCGCGCGCCTGATCGAAGATCGTACGCAACTCTACCTCAGCCAGCTCGTCTGCGAACTTTTGCGGCTTTTCCCCGAGCGCGATCCGCACGACCGCCTGCTCGGCATGGCGCTCCGCCTGATCGACCATCCACCCGATGGCGCCGAACTCGCCCGCTTCGAACTCGCTGTTCTGGACGAACTCGGCTATGGCCTCGACCTCAGCGCCTGCGCTGTAACGGGTCAAACAGACGATCTCACCCACGTGTCTCCGAAGTCCGGACACGCCGTTTCCCGGTCCGCAGCCACTCCCTATCTCGATCGCCTTCTGCCGCTCCCCAGCTTCCTGACCAGCCGCGGCAATGCCAGCCCCGCCGACATCGCCGACGCCCTGCGCCTCACGGGTCACTTCCTCCAAACCCACATCTGGCACGGCCGCAACGTCCCGCCACCACCCACCCGCGACCTGCTGATCGACATCTTCGCGCATGAAGCTCAGTGAGTAGCGTCGGAAGTAAGGCTGCCAGTTCAGTGGCAAAATACCAACGGATGGTGTCACACTAGGCTGGATCCGGCATCGGCACCTCGCCACAAGGTGGTTCAACTGTTTCACCGTATAACTGTATTAAGCATCGCCCCCGATATGGTGCCTCCCACCGCACGTCACCCTCGGGCTTGACCCGAGGGCTCTACACTTAGGTGAGCGTTCCACAAGTACAGTCCCCTTAGGTCAAGCCCAAGGGTGACGATCCGGGAAGGGCAAGATGGCGCCCCACCCACGATGTCACCCCGGCCTTAAGCCGGGTGTGGATTCACATTTGAAGTGCAACGGGTTCAGGAAGGCCTCGGCGGGTGTCTGGAAGCCGAGGCATTTTCTGGGTGTATGGTTATAGCAGGCCAGGATGTTGTCCAGGATCTGGTCTGG
>JAESFT010000419.1_pt1 | contig 27039 bp, 24 predicted proteins | sample 9269451 | NCBI WGS metagenome assembly JAESFT01 (sample SAMN14502557, study PRJNA617106) | algae metagenome | isolation source: Scytonema hyalinum WJT4-NPBG1 and co-occurring heterotrophs from well... | place: USA: Mojave Desert, Joshua Tree National Park, California | collected 2006-05-25
AGAGATCTCCTGGGTTCCGGCCCGCCGCTTCGCGGCGACCGGAATGACGGAGGTGAGCGAGTCGCTGCTCGTGTGCATCTCCCTCCCTTCAGGGGAGGGGTAGGGGTGGGGTGTTCGCCGTCAGGCGAGCTCTAGGCCCGGTGCTGCCGGATGCGCTCACGCGCAACACCCCACCCGTCATCCTTCGGATGCCACCCTCCCCTGAAAGGAGGGAGATGCGCTCGTCATGCCCGGACTTGGGTCCGGGCATCCATGACTTGGGACGGCTGCAACGACGTGGATGGCCGGGACAAGCCCGGCCATGACGGGGGTGGAATGACGCTCCCTCCCCCGAGCGGACGGGCGCCTAGAAGTCCATCGCGTCCGCCCGTGGCTTGCCGATGGCCCGTGTCAGCGCCTCGTCTGGCCGATGGGGCGCTTCGCCGCCGTCGCGGAAGCGGTTCACGATGGGATAGCGGCGGTCGCGGCCGAAGTTCTTCTTGGTGACCTTCACCCCCGGCGCCGACTGGCGCCGCTTGTACTCGGCGAGATAGAGCAGCCGCTCGACCTTCTTGACGGTTTCGAGGTCGTGGCCCTGCTCCACGAGTTCGGACACGCGCATCTCGCGCTCCACCAAGCCCTCCAGAATCGCGTCCAGGATCTCATAGGGCGGGAGCGAATCCTGATCCTTCTGGTTCTCGCGCAGCTCCGCGGTCGGGGCCTTGGTGATGATGTTCTCGGGGATCACGACCCCGTCCGGGCCCAAGGCGCCTGCGGGCTTCCAGCGGTTGCGGAGGGCCGAGAGGCGGTAGACCTCCATCTTGTAGAGGTCCTTGATCGGGTTGAACCCGCCGTTCATGTCGCCGTAGAGGGTGGCGTAGCCCACCGACATCTCGGATTTGTTGCCCGTGGTCACCACCATGGGCCCGAACTTGTTCGACACCGACATCAGGATCGTGCCGCGGGCGCGGCTCTGCAGGTTTTCCTCCGTGATGTCGCGCGCTCGCCCCGCGAACAGCGGCGCCAAGGCGTCCTCGAAGCCCTCCACGGCCGGGGCGATCGAGATGCTGTCGTAGCGCACGCCCAATGCCTCGGCGCAGGCGGCCGCATCGGAGAGCGACTCGCTCGACGTGTAGCGGAAGGGCAGCATGATGCAGTGGACGCGCGCAGGCCCGAGCGCATCGACCGCCATGGCGGCGCAGAGCGCGGAATCGATGCCGCCCGAGAGGCCGAGCACCACGCCGGGGAAGCGGTTCTTCTCCACGTAATCGCGCAGGCCCATCACACAGGCCGCATAATTCGCCTCGTCGCCCTCCTCGACGAGCGCCTTGGGGGCCTCGACGCAGCGCCAGCCCTCGTCGCCCCGTTCCCAAACCGTGAGCGCGATCGCATCCTGGAAGGCCGGGAGCTGGCAGGCGAGCGACGCATCGGCGTTAAGGGCGAAGGAGGCGCCGTCGAAGACGAGTTCGTCCTGCGCCGAGTTCTGGTTGGCGTAGATCAGCGGTAGGCCGCTCTCGGTGACGCGGGTTGCCGCGATGTTGAGGCGCTCGTCGGTCTTGCCGCGCCAATAGGGCGAGCCGTTCGGTACCAGCAGCATCTCGGAGCCCGTCTCGGCGAGGCATTCCACCACCTCGTCGCTCCAGATGTCCTCGCAGATCGGCAGGCCCAAGCGCACGCCGCGAAACGACACCGGGCCCGGCAGCGGTCCTTGCGCGAATACCCGCTTCTCGTCGAACACGCCGTAATTCGGCAGATCGACCTTGAAGCGCACCGCCTGGATCGTGCCGCCGTCGAGGAGCGCGAAGGCGTTGTAGAGCAGCCCCTCCTCGACCCACGGCACGCCGATCAGCACCGCGGGCCCGCCGTCGGCGGTCTCGCGGGCGAGGCGCTCGCAGGCCTGGCGGCAGGCGTCCTGGAAGGCGGGCTTGAGCACGAGGTCCTCCGGCGAGTAGCCGGAGAGGAACAGCTCCGTGAGCATCACCACGTCGGCTCCGAGGCGGGCGGCCTCGGCGCGGGCGGCCCGAGCCTTGGCCTCGTTGCCGGTGACGTCCCCCACGATGGGGTTGAGCTGCGCGAGGGCGATCTTGAGGGTGTTCGGAGCCATAAGGCGGATGTAACGCGCTGGCCTCACGCCAGCAACGCTCAGCCGCTCCCGGTCAGCCCGGCATCCAAAGCAACGCTTCGCTCAAACCGACCGGTAAGGGCCTGCCATCAGCGGGCCGGGCCGCGGGCTAACCGAACCGGTAGGCGTCCATCATCAGCACGCCGTACTGGCGGCTGGTGTGGACGCGCTGGCCCCGGCCCTCGCCCGAGGCGCCGAGCGCCACGAAGAGCGGCAGCAGGTGCTCCTCCGTGGGGTGGTTCGCGGCCCCGTGGGAGGCGCGGCTGCGATAGTGGACGAGGTCGTCCCGCTCGCCCGCCTCGATGCGCTCGCGCATCCATTCCCCGAAGGCCGACACCCATTCCGGCGCCGGCGCATCCGCCGCGTAACCGCCGCGGAAGAACTCGTGCAGGTTATGGGTGAGCGCACCCGACCCGACGACGAGCACCCCCTCCTCGGCCAGCGGCCGCAGGGCCTCGCCGACCTTCAGATGATGCTCCGGTCCCTGGCGCGACTGGATCGAGAGCTGCACCACCGGGATGTCGGCCTCCGGGTAGAGGAGCTTCAGGGGCACCCAGGTGCCGTGATCGTAGCCGTGCCCCGCGAGAGGCTGCGCGGCGAAGCCGGCCTCGGCCAGGAGGGCGGTGGCGCGCTCCGCCAGATCCGGGGCCCCGGGCGCCGGATAGGTCATCCGGTAGAGTTCCGGTTCGAAGCCGCGGAAATCGTGAACCGTCTCCGGGCGCGCGTCGGCGGTGGCGGCCGGCACCGGCGTATCGAAGTGGGCGCTCGCCACCAGGATCGCCTTCGGTCGCGGCAGGTCGGCCGCGAAGCCGGCCAGAAAGCGCTTGGCTTCGCTGTTGTGCAGCACGAGGTTCGGCGCGCCGTGGGACACGAAAAGGGTGGGAAGGCGAGGCATCGCGGGCTCCTGTCGCCCTCTTTTTACCCCGAATCCGGTGGTCTCGGGTGGGATTGTCCGCAGTCGAAGGATTGCGGCCCTGCAAGCACCCTGTTGAGGCCTCGTAAACCCTGCCCAACCGCAAGCGAGGCCGGAACCGCCACGAAGCTCAGCACGTTGTCGCCATGAAAACAGACAGGAGTTCGTGTCATGTTGCGTGGTGGTTTGCTTTGGATGATCGGTATTCCGCTTCCGATCATTTTGATCCTCTTCTTCCTCGGCTACCTGAGCTGAGGAATTGGTTTTCACGACGGCTCCGCGATAGCCGTCGCGATCGCAAAGTTCGTCGTTCTCGGCTCTCTCGGCTGAGGATGCACACATGACAAAGGCCTGGCTCGCGCCAGGCCTTTGTCATGTGTGCAGAGGGCGGCTCGGCCGCCCTTTTGTGTCGGCGCCTACTCGGCCGCGGCCGGCATCGGCCGCTCGCGGGATTGGCGCTCGCGCTTGATGAGTTCCGCGGTGAGGAACGCGATTTCGAGGGCCTGTTCGGCATTGAGGCGCGGATCGCAATAGGTGTGGTAGCGATCCGACAGGTCGGCATCAGTGAGCGCGCGCGCGCCGCCCGTGCATTCCGTCACGTTCTGGCCAGTCATCTCGAGATGGATGCCGCCCGAATGCGTGCCTTCCGCGCGATGAACCGCGAAGAAGTCGCACACCTCGTGCATCACGCGCTCGAAGGGCCGCGTCTTGTAGCCCGAGCCCGCCTTGATGGTGTTGCCGTGCATGGGATCGCACGACCACACCACGGAGCGTCCTTCCCGCTGCACCGCCCGGATGAGACCGGGGAGGTGATCGCCCACCTTGTCGGCGCCGAAGCGCGCGATGAGCGTGAGGCGCCCGGCCTCGTTCTCGGGGTTGAGCAGATCGATGAGATTGAGGAGCCCGTCGGGGGTGAGCGAGGGGCCGCATTTCAGGCCGATCGGGTTCTTGATGCCGCGCATGTATTCCACATGCGCGTGATCGGGCTGGCGGGTGCGGTCGCCGATCCACAGCATGTGGCCGGAGCACGCGTACCAATCGCCCGTCGTGGAATCCACGCGGGTCATGGCCTGCTCGTAGCCGAGCAGCAGTGCCTCGTGGCTGGTGTAGAAGTCCGTGATCCGCATCTCCGGATGGACTTCCGGATCGATGCCGATGGCACGCATGAAGTCGAGGGTTTCGGTGATGCGCTCCGCGAGTTCGCTGTAGCGCGAGGATTGCGGCGAGTCCTTCACGAAGCCGAGCATCCAGCGATGGGCGTTCTCGAGGTTCGCGTATCCGCCCGTCGCGAAGGCGCGGATCAGGTTGAGGGTCGCGGCCGATTGGCGATACGCCATGAGCTGGCGCTCGGGATCGGGCGTGCGGCCGGCATCCGTGAAGGCGATGTCGTTGACGATGTCGCCGCGGTAGCTCGGGAGCTCACGCCCCTCCATAGCCTCGGTCGGCGCCGAACGGGGCTTGGCGAACTGGCCCGCGATGCGGCCCACCTTCACGACCGGCGAGGCGCCCCCGAAGGTGAGCACCACGGCCATCTGCAGGAACAGGCGGAAGAGGTCGCGGATGTTGTTGGCGGAGTGCTCGGCGAAGCTCTCGGCGCAATCGCCGCCCTGGAGCAGGAATGCCTCTCCGGCCGCCACCTTGGCGAGCTGCCGCTTCAGCTTGCGCGCCTCACCGGCAAACACGAGCGGCGGAAACCCGGCGAGCTGCTCCTCGACCGCGTCGAGCGCCTTCACGTCCGGATAGGCCGGGACCTGCTGAACGGGCTTTCCCCTCCAGCTTTCCGGCGTCCACCGCTGGTTCATCTTTGCCTCCACGTCCGGCTGTCGTTTCGACAGCAAATTTCAAATCAGGGCGCGGCTTATACACGAGATTTCGTGCGGAAAGCGAGCGCGAAGGGCCCGGCGCGCTTGCGGCGGATGAGCCGGGAGCGCTGCCGTAACGGCAGGGCTTCGCAGCTTAGCCGACGGCGACCGGCCGCTTCACCATCCCGTGGCGATCAGCCAGCAGCGACAGGCCAATTCACCCCTGCGCGCGGATCAGCCGACGGCGACCGGATGCTTCACCACGAAGGGCGTGCGCATGGTGACCAATTCTTCCGCGGCGGTGGGATGCACCGCGACCGTGCGGTCGAAATCGGCCTTGGTGGCGCCCATGGTCACCGCGACGCCAGCGAGCTGGATCATCTCGCCCGCATCGTGCCCGACGATGTGGACGCCACGCACGATGTCGGTGGCCTTCTCGACGATGAGCTTCATGAGCACGCGGGTGTCGCGGCCGGAGAGCGTCGCGCGCATGGGGCGAAAGCTCGTCTTGTAGATGTCGACCTCGCCGTAGATCGCCCGCGCCGCCCCCTCGCCATGACCGACGACGCCGATCTCGGGCGTCGAGAACACGGCGGTCGGGATGAGCGAGTGGTCCACCATGGTGGGCTTGCCGCCGAACACCGTATCGGCGAAGGCGTGCCCCTCGCGGATCGCGATGGGGGTGAGCGCGGCGCGGTTCGTCACGTCGCCGATGGCATACACGGACGGGATCAGGGTTTGCGAATAGGCATCCACCGGGATCGCGCCCACGTTGTCGACGGTGATCCCCGCCTTTTCGAGGCCGAGGCTGCCGGTATTGGGCCGCCGGCCGGTGGCGACCAGCACCTGATCGACCAGCCGCGTGCTGCCGTCCGAGAACGTCGCGCGAATGGCGCCGCTCTCGCGGTCGAGGCGGCTGATCGTCCGCCCGAGCATCACGTCGATGCCGCGCTTGGCATAGGCCTCGCCCAAAGCGTCGCGCACGTCCTCGTCGAATCCGCGCAGGAGCTTGTCGCCCCGGTGCAGCAGGGTGACCTGGCTGCCGAGGCCCGAGAACACGCCCGCGAATTCGACAGCGATGTAGCCGCCGCCGACGACCAGAATGCGCTCGGGCAAGCGGTCGAGGTGGAAAACCTCGTTCGAGGTGATACCGAGTTCGCCGCCCGGAATCGGCGGCTCCATGACGGGATGGGCGCCGACGGCAACCAGGATGTAGCGGGCGCGGATGCGCTGGCCCGTCTTTTCGAGCCGCACGGTGTGCTCGTCCTCGACGACCGCGCGGCTGTTCACGATCTCGACGCCCGCCTTTTCGAGGTTCGTGCGGTAGATGCCCTCCAGGCGATCGATCTCGCGATCCTTGTTGCGGATCAGCGTCGCCCAATCGAAGCGGGGCTCCGGCACCGTCCAGCCGAAGCCGGCAGCATCCTCGAAATCTTCCGTGAAGCGGCTGGCATAGACCATCAGCTTCTTGGGCACGCAGCCGCGGATCACGCAGGTGCCGCCGACCCGGTACTCCTCGGCGACCATGACCCGCGCTCCGTATCCCGCCGCGATGCGCCCTGCCCGCACGCCGCCGGAACCGGCGCCGATCACGAAGAGATCCACATCGAAGGTGCTCATGGGGGTCACAGTCCGTAGAGGGGCGCGAGGGGCCCGGGAGGAAGAGCCTCAGATAAGCGGTAAGCCGGGCCATTCCAACCGGCCATCCGAGGGGCTGGCCTGCACCGGAAGCAGGCGGCGCGGAGGCGCTCAAATCCTCGGCAGCGCGTCCCCGGCCGCTTGCCGGAGGGAAATCGCGTCGCTACGGTCCGCCCGGACAGCCCCCGGAGAAGGTGGGGCAAGACAGGGAGAACGCGATGAACCGTCCAAGCAAAGGAATCTGGCGCGGCCTGGCGACGGCTGCAGCCGTGGTCGGCTTTGCCGCCTCGGCCTTCGCCCAGGTCAACGAGCTCAAGATCATGGCCCCCGCGGCGCCCGGCGGCGGCTGGGACCAGACCGCTCGCTCCATGCAGCAGGCGCTGACGCAGGGCAACATCGTCAAGAACGTGCAGGTCACCAACGTTCCCGGCGCCGGCGGCACCATCGGCCTGGCCCAGCTCGTCAACAACGGCAAGGGCGATGCCAGCCAGCTGATGGTGAACGGCTACGTGATGGTCGGCGCGATCCTGACCAACAAGTCGCCCGTTACGCTTGAGCAGACCACCCCCATCGCCCGCCTCACGGCGGAGTACCTCGCCCTCGTGGTGCCCGCGAACTCGCCCATCAAGGACGCCAAGGAACTCGCGGCGGCCATCAAGGCCGATCCCGCCAAGGTGACCTGGGCCGGCGGCTCGGCCGGCGGCGTGGACCACATCGCGGCTGCGCTCTTCGCAAAGGCCGCGGGCGCGGATGCCACCAAGATCAACTACGTGCCGTTCTCGGGCGGCGGCGAGGCGCTCGCCGCCATCCTCGGCGGCAAGGTCACGGCCGGCATCTCGGGCTACGGCGAGTTCGAAAGCCAGATCAAGGCCGGGAAGCTCCGCCTGATCGGCGTGACCTCCCCGAACCGCCTCCCGAACGTGGACGGCCCCACCATCAAGGAGCAGGGCGTCGATCTCGAGATCGCCAACTGGCGCTCGGTCGTGGCCGCGCCCGGCATCTCGGCGGAGCAGAAGAAGGCCCTGACCGAGACCGTCGACAAGATGGCGAAGTCCAAGGAATGGCAGGACATCCTGAAGCAGAAGGGCTGGGACGACGCCTATCTCTCGGGCGACGCCTTCACCAAGCAGCTCGCGGACGACATCAACCGCACGAAGGAGATCCTCACCTCCGTCGGCCTCGTGAAGTCCTAAAGCAGCCTGAAACATCCACAGCCGGAAGCGCCGCCCGCAAGCGGCGCTTCTTTTTTGGTTGGACGGCCGCGTCCCACGGGCCCATCCTGCCGCGCCCCTGACGCCCGACCGAGGCCTCCATGACCGCACGCCGCCCCGATCTCGCCGGCCTCGCCATCGCTGCGATCCTCATCGCGCTGGCGGCCCTCCTGTACTGGGATCTATCGAGCCTGCAGCTCAATGCGGTTTACGGCGTCGGCCCGAAGGCCATGCCGATCGTGGTGGCCACGGGGCTGTTCCTGCTCGGCATCGGCAACGGCGTTCTGGCCTTCCGGGGCGGATTGCCTGAGCGCGAGAGTATCGATTTCGGCGCCATCGCTCTCATCCTCGGCGGCCTCGCGGCGCTGATCGCGCTGATCGCGTTCGGGGGCGGCTTCATCCTCGCGACCGCCCTCCTCTTCGCCATGGTGGCCCGCGCCTTCGGCCGGCGCGCCTTCCTCATGGACCTCGCGATCGGCCTCGTCCTCGGCCTGCTCACCTATCTGCTCTTCGCCAGGGTGCTCGCTCTGACGCTGCCCGTCGGCCCGCTCGAGCGCCTGTTCTAGCCGAAGCCCCGCCCCATCGAGCCGGACGAAACGCCATGGAAACCTTCGCCTCCCTCGCCCAAGGCCTCGCGGTCGCGATCCAGCCGATGAACCTGCTCTTCGCGCTCGTCGGCGTGCTCCTCGGCACGGCGGTGGGCGTGCTGCCCGGCATCGGGCCGGCACTGACCGTGGCGCTGCTGCTGCCGATCACCTTCAAGCTCGATCCTGCCGGCTCCATCATCATGTTCGCCGGCATCTATTACGGCGGCATGTACGGCGGCTCGACCACCGCGATCCTGATCAACACGCCGGGCGAAAGCGCGTCGCTCGCCACCGCGCTCGAAGGCAACAGGATGGCCAAGGCCGGCCGCGGCGGGCCGGCGCTCGCCACCGCCGCCATCGGCTCGTTTGTCGCCGGCACGCTCGCGACCCTCGGCATCGCGTTCCTCGCCCCCTTCCTCGTCGACATCGCCATCGCGTTCGGGCCTGAGGACTACTTCGCGCTGATGTGCCTCGCCTTCGTGACGGTGTCGGCCACCTTCGGGGCGTCCCCGGTGCGCGGGCTCACGAGCCTCTTCATCGGCCTGATGCTCGGCCTCGTCGGCATCGACCTGCTTACCGGCCAGGCCCGTCTCACCTTCGGGGTGCCGGAACTCGTGGACGGCGTCGAGATCACGACGCTCGCGGTCGGCCTCTTTGCGGTCGGCGAGGCGCTGTACGTGGCCTCCCGCCGGCATCACCACGAGGAAAAGCTCGAACCCGTGCGGGGCTCGCTCTGGATGACCCGGGAGGATTGGCGCCGCTCCTGGAAGCCGTGGCTGCGCGGCTTCGCCTTCGGCTTTCCGATCGGCGCCCTGCCGGCGGGCGGCGCCGAGATCCCCACCTTCATGTCCTATTCCACGGAAAAGCGCCTCACGAAGCACCCGGAGGAGTTCGGGCACGGTGCCATCGAAGGCGTCGCCGGTCCCGAGGCCGCGAACAACGCGTCGGCTGCCGGCACCCTCGTGCCGCTCCTGACGCTGGGCCTGCCGACCTCGGCCACCGCTGCCATGATGCTGGCGGGCTTCCAGCAATACGGGCTCAATCCCGGTCCCCTGCTCTTCGCCGAGAAGCCGGATCTCGTCTGGGGCCTCATCGCGAGCCTGTTCATCGCGAACATCATGCTGCTCGTGCTGAATCTGCCCCTGGTGGGTCTGTGGGTGAGACTGCTCGCGATCCCGCAGCCCTGGCTCTATGCGGGCATCCTCGTCTTCGCGGCCATGGGGACGATCGCGGCGAACCCCTCCGTGGTCGAACTCGCCATGCTCGCGGTGTTCGGGGTGCTGGGCTACCTCATGCGCCGCTTCGACTACCCCATCGCGCCCGCGGTGGTGGGGCTGATCCTCGGTCCCATGGCGGAAAGCCAATTGCGGCGCGCGCTCCAGATCAATCTCGGCGACCCCTGGGCCCTTGTGCAGAGCCCCATCGCGGCCACCCTGTTCGCCATCACGGCGATTGCGCTCATCGCCCCCTTCGTGATGCGCGGCCTCGGCCGCTTCAAGGCCGACGAAGATTAGACATGAAAAAGCCCGGCACGGGGCCGGGCTCGATCGAGGGTCGGACGCCTGCGCTCAGTTGAGCGGGTGGCCGCGCTTCGCCATCTCGGCCTTGGCGCGGATCATCACGTATTCGGCGACCTCGCGGTTCCACTTCTCAAGTTCCTTGACGAGGTCCTCGGTGGCCTTGAGCTGAACGTCCACATAGCGCCTGCCGGCCGGCGACTTGAAGAAAACGCCGATCTCCTTCAGCTCGGCCTCCGTGAAATGTGTGGCGTAGATGCGAGCCGTGGCATTGAGCATGCGCCTGCGCTGGAGATCCATCTCCGGCTTCAGCATGTCAACGACCTCGTTGAGATCCTTCTTCACTTCGGGCCGTGCAACGCGCATCTGCCGAAGCTCATCCAGCAGCGGCTCGGCTGCTCCGTCGAAGGAACCCGCAACGCCGGAATTCACGACCACTTCCATCGCCGCCGCAAGATGGCTCGCGCTGGGCTGGGGCGCGGCTGCTTGGGGCTGTGCGGCCGGCTGCTGCGCAAGGGCTGTTCCGGCCGCAAGGACCAGGGCAACGGACGTTGCGGCGAGGTGTTTGGCGAAACGGGTCATCGGGGTCTCTGCTCCCATTGGTCGAGCGGCTTATGGGCGAACTTCACCGAGTTCCACAAGGCCCCTTTCGGTCGCAAGGATCGCTCCCGTTGCGAGACCCAAGAAGAGGCCCGTCTCGACGACGCCAGGCACTGCCGTAAGGGCAGCGTTCAGCGCCTCCGGCGCGTCGATCCGTTCAAGATGTGCATCGAGGATGAAATGACCGCCATCCGTGAGGTAGGGCTCGCCCTGAGCGGTCTGCCGGAGGCGAAGATCGCCGGGAAGGCCTTGCGCCCTCAGCGCTCCCTCGATCGCGTGGCGGATCGCCCCGAGGCCGAACGGCACGACCTCGATGGGCAGCGGAAAGCGCCCGAGCGTCGCGACGCGCTTCGAGCCGTCGGCGATCACGATCATGCGCCGGCTTGCGGCGGCCACGATCTTCTCGCGCAGCAGCGCGCCGCCCGCGCCTTTGATGAGGCGCAGGCTCTCGTCGAGCTCGTCCGCCCCGTCAACGGTGAGATCGAGGTCCGTGATGTCGTCGAGGGTGGTGAGCGGGATCCCTTCGGCTTCCGCCTGGGCCCGGGTGGCCTCCGAGGTTGGAACGCCGACCACCTTGAGGCCCCCGCGCACGCGCTCGCCCAGAAGCGCCACGAAGTGCCGTGCGGTCGAGCCCGTACCGAGCCCGAGCCGCATGCCGTCCTCCACCGCCGCCACCGCACGAGCGGCGGCGGCGCGCTTCAGTTCGTCCGCGTTCACCGGTCGAGCCCGGCGAGGAGCATGTATTTCATCTCGACGAACTCCTCCATGCCGTGGCGCGAGCCTTCGCGCCCGATGCCGCTCTCCTTGACGCCACCGAACGGGGCAACCTCGGTTGCAAGCAGGCCGGTGTTGATGCCGACCATGCCGTATTCCAGCGCTTCGGCGACGCGGAACACGCGACCGAGATCGCGGGCATAAAAGTAGGCGGCAAGCCCGTATTCCGTGGCGTTCGCCTGCTCGACCACATCGGCCTCGTCCGTGAAGCGGTAGACCGGCGCCACGGGACCGAAGGTTTCCTCGCGGGTGATCAGCATCTTCGTCGTCACATTCGCGAGCACGGTCGGCTCGAAGAAGGTGCGCCCGAGCGCGTGGCGCTTGCCGCCCGTGACGACGCGCGCGCCCTGCCCCACCGCATCCGCGATGTGGCGCTCGACCTTGTCGAGGGCCTGCGGCTTGATGAGCGGGCCTTGCGTGACGCCGACCTCGACGCCATTGCCGACCTTCAGCTCCAGGACCTTACTCGCGAGCTTCGAGACGAACTCGTCGTAGATTCCGTCCTGCGCGTAGATGCGATTGGCGCATACGCAGGTCTGGCCCATGTTGCGGAACTTGGAGACGATGGCGCCCTCGACCGCGGCGTCCACATCCGCATCGTCGAACACGATGAAAGGCGCATTGCCGCCGAGTTCGAGGCCCACCTTCTTCACGGTGGAGGCGGCCTGCTGCATCAGCAGCTTTCCGACCGGCGTCGAGCCCGTGAAGCCCACGAACTTCACGAGCGGATGCGAGGTCATCACCCCGCCGATGGCCTTCGCGTCGCCCGTGACGATGTTGAGGACGCCCGCCGGGATGCCGGCCCGCTCGGCGAGCACGCCGAGCGCCAGCGCGGTGAGCGGAGTTTCGGGCGCCGGCTTGATGACCGCGGTGCAGCCGGCGGCGATGGCCGGGGCGACCTTGCGGGTGATCATCGCGGCCGGGAAGTTCCAGGGCGTGATCGCCGCGATCACGCCGATGGGCTGGCGCGCCACGATAATGCGGGCGTCGGCACGATGGCTTGGGATCGTCTCGCCGTAAACGCGCTTCGCTTCCTCGGCGTAGAACTCGATGAAGGAGGCCGCGTAATCGACCTCACCGCGGGCTTCGGCCAGGGGCTTGCCCTGCTCGCTCGTCATGATGAGCGCGATGTCTTCTTTGTTGGCGATCATCAGCTCGAACCAGCGCCGCATAATCACCGAGCGCTCCTTGGCGGTGCGCTTCGACCAGCTCTTGAACGCCTCGCCGGCCTGCTCGACCGCCTGCGTGGTCTCGGCGGCGCCGAACTTCGGCACGCGGGCGAGGACCTCCCCGGTGGCCGGGTTGTTGACCGGATCGGTGGGTTCGCCGATCCAGGCGCCGCCGACATAGCAGCGCTCGACGAGCAGGGTGGGATCGTTCAGCTTCATGGGAGCCTCGGGGCTGGGCGCGGGAATTCGGCACGCCTCTACCACGGCGAAAGCCGCGCGCGGAAGGCCATTGCCCCGCGCTCCCTGGACGTCCGGGGGCCCGTCGGAGGGATTAGGGTCGTTGGGGCGATGCCCCGCCGCGAGCGGACGGCGTCGGGCCGGTCGGAGCGGGAGCCGGCGCCGCGGCCGTCGGGGCATTCGTCGGGGGCTGCGCCTGGGGGGTGCACACCACGCGCTCGTCGAACACGTAGCAGATGCTCATCTCGCCCGAGCGGAAATTGACCCGGAACACGCCGCCCTCGCGCTCGTGGCGGGACGCCACGAGGCCGTACTCGCCCGGAGGCTGGGCGCCGGCGCCCTCGCCCGCGCCGAAGCACAGGGTCGCGCCGACGGTGCCCTCTTGCAGGCCGTACTGGCAGGAGGTGACCTCGCCGGAATAGCGGTCGATCCGGTAGACCCGGTTCAGATCGGTCTGCGGCGCGGGCACGAAGTCGAAGGGCGCCGCGAGCGCGGCCGGCGCTGCCGCCACCCAGAGGCCGAGCATCCAAAAATTAAAGAAACGCATGGTCAAATCCGGCGATACTCTCGAATCAACCGGGGAACCATAGCACCGGGCCCCGTTTGTATCCCTATCCGCCGCAAGCTCTACCGTCAGGCCGATCCATGCCCCCCTCCCCCATCGTGGTGTTCGATCTCGACGGCACGCTGGCCGACACGGCCGCCGACCTGATCGCGACCTTGAACGTGATCCTCAAACGCGAGGGCCTGGCGCCGCTGCCGGTGGAGGACGCCCGCGCCATGATCGGCGCCGGAGCCCGGGCTCTGATCGAGCGGGGGTTTGCGGCGTCAGGTCGGGAGATCGCGCCCGCCCATCTCGACGAGCTCTACCGCTTCTTCCTCGCCTATTACGCCGAGCACATCTGCGTGGAGACGCAGCTCTATCCCGGCGTCAAGAAGGCGCTGCTCCGGCTGGAGGAGGCGGGCTTCCGCCTCGCGGTCTGCACCAACAAGGTCGAAGCGCATTCGGTGAGCCTGCTGAAGCAGCTCAGGGTCGCCCACCGCTTCGCCGCGATCTGCGGCCGGGATACGTTCCGCTACTTCAAACCCGATCCGCGGCACCTCACGCTCACCATCGAGCAGGCGGGCGGACGCATGGACCAGGCCGTCATGGTGGGCGATTCGCGCACCGACATCGTCACCGCCCAGGCGGCGGGCATTCCCTCGGTGGCCGTGCCCTTCGGCTATACGGACGTGCCGGTCGCGGAACTCGGGCCCGACCGGGTGATCCAGCATTTCGACGAGTTGTTCGACGCGATTCAGCACCTCACGCGCCGGGCCGACGCCGCCTGAGGGAGCCGTTCCTCAGTGCGCGTGGTGCGCCCCGTGGCCCGCACCGGCGCCGAGCGCGCGCACCTCGAATTCCACCGGAACGCGGCCTGCCTTCTCGAACACCAGCGTGCCCTTGAAGCGCTCGCCCTGCTTGAGGGGCTGCTTCAGGCCCACCAGCATCAGGTGATAACCCCCCGGCTTGAATTCGAGGCGCCCGCGCGGCGCAACGCCGACCGCATCGACGGGGCGCATGCGGGACACGCCGCCCGACTCGCTCGTCTCATGGATCTCGACGCGTCCGGCGCTCTCGGCCTCGGCGCCGACCAGGCGGTCGGGGGCGGAGCCGGTGTTCTCCACGGTGAGATAGCCTGCCCCGATCTTGGCACCGCCCGGCGTCGCCCGCGACCAGGCCTCCCGCACCACGAGGGGACCGGCCGATTGCGCGGCGAGCGGCAGCACGCTGGCGAGAATCAGGAGGAGCGCGAGGGGCGTGCTGAGCATGGGGCCATCCGGTCGAGGGGCGGCGACCGGGATGGGACGCGGCCGATCACAACCTTTTGAAGCTTGGCCTTCGGAGCGGGATGGAAGGAAAATGGTGGGCGCGACAGGGATTGAACCTGTGACCCTTCGCGTGTGAAGCGAATGCTCTCCCGCTGAGCTACGCGCCCGATCCGCGCCTTCTAGAGCGGCAAACCCCAGGGCGTCAAGCCGAACGGGGCCCCCTACGGCCACGATAACGCCCAAGCTGCCACACTGTGTGTGTTCTGCGGCACCGTTGCAGGAGGTGCATAACGGCTAAACCATGTCAGCGTATCGGTGTTGCAGAGCGCATAATCCGGAGTCACCCTCTGGATCCGAAACGCGGCCGTCGCGTTGAGTCATCACCAACTCGACACACACTGGGAAAAAGTGAGGCAAAATATGGGACGTTCCAGTGCTGCCCTGACCGGGCTTGTTTGCGCCCTCGCCGCCTTTGCGACGCCGGCTGCAGCCTTCTTCGAAATCGACCCGCTGACCCGCCAGCCGCTCTACAACCAGAGCCAAAGCTATGGGTACGGGTCCGGCTACGGCTCGGGTTATGGCTCGGGCTACGGTCAGGACGACTCCTTCCGCCCGCAGGCTACCCCGGTTCCGCGTCAGGTGGTCTCCTTCGATGCCCGCTACGCCGCCGGCACGATCGTGGTCTCGACGGAGGAGCGCCGGCTCTACTACGTGCTCGGCAACGGCCAGGCGATCCAGTACGGCGTCGGCGTCGGCCGCCCCGGCTTTGAGTGGTCGGGCACCAAGACCGTAACGATGAAGCGCGAGTGGCCGGATTGGCGTCCGCCGGCGGAGATGCTGCGCCGCCGCCCCGACCTGCCCCGCTATATGCCCGGCGGTCCCGACAACCCGCTCGGCGCCCGCGCCATGTATCTCGGCAACACGCTCTATCGCATCCACGGGTCGAACGAGCCGGAGACGATCGGGCAGGCAGTGTCCTCGGGCTGCATCCGCATGACCAACGAGGACGTCGAGGACCTCTACTCCCGCGTTCGCGTCGGCACTCGCGTGGTGGTGCTGCGCTAAGCGATTCTCTGACCCAATCGAGAAGGGCCGGCCGCGCGCCGGCCTTTTTCGTTGCGGGTTAGCTGCGGCGCACCGGATCGCAGGTTTTCGCCATCGCCTAGCCGCGGCGCACCGGATCGCGGGAGAGGCCCTTGGCGTCCAGTTCGGCGAGATAGTTCTGCCACTTCTCCCCCTGCCGGGCGCCGAGCTCGTGCAGGTAGTCCCAGCCGTAGATCCCCGTGTCGTGCATGTCGTCGAAGCGCAGCTTCACGGCGTAATTGCCCACGGGCTCGACGCCGATGATCTGCACGCCGCGCTTGCCCGGCACGGTCTTGCGCTCCGAAGGGCTGTGCCCCTGGACTTCCGCCGAGGGGCTCGTGACCCGCAGGTACTCGGCCGGAAGGTCGAAGGCGGTGCCGTCGTCGAAGGCGATGGTGAGCGTCCTCCGGTCCTTGGCGAGGCGCAATTCGGTGGGCCAGCGCTTCGGCTCCATCAAGAAACCTCTTTCCGGGGCCAGAAGCCCTCTTGTACAAGCTCCCTCGGCCCCGACATGGACCCTCAGGCACTTGTGAACTGACGCTCGGCGCCCCGATTTGGGCTTCAGGCGCCTGTGAATCGAAGCCGGGTGCCCGGATTTGGGGCCCTCAGGCGCTCGTGAATTGACGCTTGGTGCCCAAAGTCTACTCTGCCGGCAAGACAAGAACCAAAAATCGCAAGGGATTGGCTCCTCGATGTGGGGACCGCAGACGCTCCAGACTGACCTCGCCCGCCCGCTCGTCGACCCGTTCGGGCGCGCGATCTCCTACCTGCGCGTCTCCGTGACGGATCGCTGCGATTTCCGCTGCGTCTATTGCATGGCGGAGAACATGACGTTCCTGCCGAAGCGCGACCTTCTCACCCTCGAAGAGCTCGACCGGGTCTGCTCCGTGTTCGTCGAGCGGGGCGTCCGCAAGCTGCGCATCACGGGCGGCGAGCCCCTGGTGCGGCGGGACATCATGACCCTGTTCCGCTCCCTCTCCCGCCATCTCGCCTCCGGGGCTCTGGAGGAGCTCACCGTCACCACCAACGGCTCGCAGCTCGCCCGCCACGCCGCGGAACTCGCCGATTGCGGCGTGCGCCGGATCAACGTGTCCATGGACACCCTGAACCCGGACACCTTCCGCCGGATCACCCGGTGGGGCGACCTCGACAAGGTGATGGCGGGGATCGATGCCGCGCAAGCCGCGGGCCTGAAGGTGAAGATCAACGCCGTTGCGCTCAAGGGCGTGAACGAGGACGAGATCGTGCCCATGATGGAATGGGCGCACGGCCGCGGCATGGACCTCACGCTCATCGAGGTGATGCCCTTGGGCGAGATCGAAACGCACCGGGCCGACCAGTTCCTGTCGCTGGCCCAGATCCGGGCCGGGCTCCTCGACCGCTTCACGCTGGAAGACCTCCAGGAGCGGACCGGCGGCCCCGCGCGCTACGTGCGGGTGAAGGAGACGGGCGGAAAGCTCGGCTTCATCACCCCGCTCACCCACAATTTCTGCGAGAGCTGCAATCGGGTGCGTCTCACCTGCACGGGGCGGCTCTATATGTGCCTCGGCCAGGAGGACGCTGCGGATCTGCGCACGCCGCTCCGCCACTCCGAGGGCAACGAGCGCCTGCATCAGGCCATCGAAGACGCCATCGCCCGCAAGCCCAAGGGGCATGATTTCGTCATCGACCGCCGCCGTTCGGCCCCGGCCGTAAGCCGCCACATGAGCGTCACCGGCGGCTAGAGACTGCGCCGCAAGCTGGGACCGATGACGGACGCGACGGGAACGGCTACGCTTCGCCCATGAGCAGTGTCTACGATGTGATCGTCGCCGGCGTCGGCGGCATGGGTTCGGCTGCCTGCTGGCAGCTCGCCCGGTGCGGCCAGCGGGTTTTGGGCCTCGAGCGCTTCGACATTCCCCACGCCATGGGTTCGTCCCACGGGCAGAACCGAATCATTCGCCTCGCCTATTACGAGCACCCCTCCTACGTGCCCCTGCTCCGCCGGGCCTTCGAGCTCTGGCGGGAGGCGGAGGCGCAGAACGGCGAGAGCCTGCTCTTCGTGACCGGCGGGATCGATGCGGGTCCGGAGGGCGGCCGGATCGTCGCCGGCTCCCTCGCCTCCTGCCGGGAGCACAGCCTTCCGCACGAGGTGCTGAGCGCGCGGGACCTCGCGGCGCGTTTCCCCGGCTGGCGGCTGCCCGAGGGCATGGTCGGCGTGTTCCAGCCCGATGCCGGCTTCGTGGCATCCGAGCGGGCCATCGTCGCCCATGCCCGCATGGCCATGGATCGCGGCGCCGACATCCGTGCCCGCGAGGCGCTGTTGGGCTGGGAGATCACCGGCGCGGGAACCGTCGCGGTCACGACGACCCGGGGCCGCTACGAGGCCGGCCGCCTCGTGCTCTCGACGGGCGCCTGGATTGCCGATCACGTGCCCGCTCTCCAGGGAGGGAATGCGGTGCCGGAGCGGCAGGTGCTCGGCTGGTTCCGGCCCAAGGTCCCCGAGCACTTCGCGCTGGGGCGCTTTCCCGTCGGGATCGTGGAATCGAAGCCGCGCCCGGCCTACGTCTTTCCCGAATGGGGTATCCCGGGCTTCAAGATCGGCGTCTACAACCACCTCCAGCAGCGGGGGCATGCGGACGATCTCTCCCGCGAGCCGAACGATGCCGACGAGGCGCTGCTGCGCGAGGCGATCCGCGGCTCTTTTCCGGATGCCGACGGGGCGGTGCTGAGCCTCAAGGCATGCCTGTTCACCAACACCCCGGACGAGCACTTCTTGGTCGATACGCTGCCCGATGCGCCTCAGGTGATCGTTGCCTCCCCCTGCTCGGGCCACGGCTACAAGTTCGCCAGCGTCATGGGCGAGGTGTTGGCGGACCTCGCGACGGACAGGACTCCGCGGCTCGACCTCGGCCTGTTTCGCCTCGATCGGCTCGTGGCGTCGGAGCGGCAAACGGCGTCTCCCGCGCTCGCCTGATCAAGCGCCTGCCCGACCACGCGCCTGCGTGACCATCCGCTGGCTTGACCACGCGCCTGCTGCAACCGGGGCATGCAGCGCGCCGCTTGCGGCGGCAAGAGCCTCGACCTTCCCGTTCGACACCCTTATCACGAGGCATCCCACCGGGAGATCGTCTTGACCCCTGCCGCCGCGAAGCCCCGCGGAGCTCCCCTTCCCTCGGATGCTGTCCTCGCATCCGCCGCCAACCGGCGCGGAATCCTGGCGATGCTGGCGGCCATGACCTTCTTCACCGGCAGCGATGCGATCGTGAAGATGGCGACCGCGCAGCTGCCGACCGGCCAGATCATGGCCACGCGCGGCATCTTCGCGATGATCATCGTGCTCGGATTGATGGCGGCCCGCGGGGAACTCCACCACCTGCGCAGCGTGACCGACGCCCGCGTGCTCTCCCGCGCCGGCCTGGAAGCTCTCATCGCCTTTCTGTTCATCATGTGCCTTGCCGTGCTGCCGCTCGCAAACCTCACGGCGGTCCTTCAGGCCACGCCCATGATTCTCACCTTGATCGCCGTCGCATTCGGGCTCGAGCGGGTCGGCTGGCGGCGTTGGAGCGCCATTATCGTGGGCTTTATCGGGGTGCTGCTGATCGTGAAACCGAGTGTCGCGGGCTTCAACGCCTATGCGCTGATCAGCCTTGCGACCGCGACCCTCGTGGCCATTCGCGACCTCGCCACGCGCACCATCGGGACGCACATCGCGACGACGCTGGTGACCTTCACGACCACGGCGGCCACGACAGGCCTGGGCGTGCTGCTGTTCTTCGCGGAGGATTGGCGCCCGCTCACCTGGTCCGAAATCGCCATGCTGGCGAGCGCCGCCGCGTTCGTCAGCGCCGGCAACCTCGCCATCGTGCAGGCTTTCCGGGTTGGCGAGATGTCCGTGGTGTCTCCCTTCCGCTACTCCATTATCCTGACCTCGTTGCTGGCCGGGCTCCTGGTGTTCGGCGAGTGGCCCGACCTCGTATCCTGCGCGGGGATTGCCTTGATCATGCTGAGCGGCCTCTACACGATCCGCCGGGAGCAGATCCGCGCCCGTGCGGCTGCGTCCGGAGAAGCCGCGTGACGGCCGCGGCTCAAGACCGCCCGCCCATCACCCGCACCTTCCTGGCGGTGCTGGTGGCGATTTCGACGCTCCAGCCCTTTGCCGTGAACGTTCTGGCGCCGGCGACCCCGGGCCTGACGCAATCGCTGCAAACCGACTACGCCACGGTGCAGCTCACGCTGACCCTCTACCTCGTCACGGTGGCCGCGACTCAGCTCGTCGTCGGGCCGATTTCGGACCGGATCGGGCGGCGCCCCTGCATCCTCGCCGGAGTCGCGCTTTTTGCGCTCGGCTCCCTCATGGGCGCGCTCGCCAACGAGATCGGCTTCCTTCTCGCCGCACGGGTGGTGCAGGCCATCGGCGGCGGCACCTGTTTTGCGCTCGCCCGCGCGGTGGTGCGCGACTCGGCCTCGAAGGACCAATCCGCGAGCCTCATCGGCTACATCGCCATGGCGATGGTGGTCGCACCCATGGTGGCCCCGATGGTGGGCGGATTTCTCGATGCGCATTTCGGCTGGCGCTCGATCTTCGTGGCGATGCTCGCGCTCTCGGCCGCCGTGGGCCTTGCCGCAATGCTGCGCCTGCGGGAGACCGCCCCGCGCAACGAATCCTCGTCGATCAGAGGGATGTTCGCGGCCTATCCGCTGCTCCTGCGCGACCGCGCCTTCGTGGGCTACGCCCTGGCGCTGTCCTGCACGACCGCCTCCTTCTTCGCGTTCGTGGCCGGCGCGCCCTACATCGTGATCACCCATATGGGGCATTCGCCGGACGTGTACGGCATCTACTTCGTGGCCAATGCGGGCGGCTACATGGTGGGCAATTTCCTGTCCGGGCGCTTCGGCCAGCGGATGGGAAGCGAGCGCCTCGCGCGGGTCGGCATCCTGTTCTCCGTGACCTCCGTGCTGCTGGAGCTCGCCTGCGTGATCGTCCTGCCCTGGACGCCGGCGACCCTGTTCATCCCCCTCGTCTTGAATGCGGTCGGCAACGGGCTCACCATCCCGGGCGCCACCGCGTCCGCCCTCTCGATCCGGCCGGAGCTCGCCGGCACGGCCGCCGGCCTGTCCGGGGCCACACAGCTCGGATTCGGCGCCCTGAGCTCCGTGATCATGGGCTGGCTCGTGCCCGTGTGGCCCCTCTCCCTCGTCGCCGCGATGCTGATCTGGGTGCTGCTCGGCTGGGCGGCGCTCACCTTCCTGGTCGGGCGCCGCTAACGCCTCGGCCCCATCCGCAAAATGTCGTTGCGGAAGCGGCACTTGGACCATTGTCGGTGCTTGTGGTGGCTTAGCTGATCGGCTAGGACGCGCCCATTGCGACATTCACCACGAACATGCCAGCCATGCGTCCGCGCGACGCAGGCAGCTGTCAGCCGAGGGATCGGAACGTGCAGGGACTTCTCGGGATCAGCCGGACCATCGACTACCTGAACGAGCGCATCGGCAAGATCACCGCTTGGGCCATCGTCGTCGCGGTGCTCGTTTCGGCGATCAACGCGATCATCCGAAAGGTGTTCGGCGCCTCGTCCAATGCTTGGCTCGAGCTGCAATGGTACCTGTTCGGCGCCGTCTTCATGCTCTGCGCCTCCTGGACCCTGAAGGCCAACGAGCACATCCGCATCGACATCATCTCCAACAAGCTCACGAAGCGAGGACGGGACTGGGTGGACATCTTCGGCCACCTCCTCTTCCTGCTGCCCTTCGTGGTGGTGATGATCTATCTCTCGTTCCCATTCTTCATCCGCTCCTATCAATCGGGCGAGATCTCCACGAATGCGGGCGGCCTGATCATCTGGCCCGCCAAGGCCCTGATCCTGATCGGCTTCATCCTTCTCGGCTTCCAGTGGCTCTCCGAACTCATCAAGCGCGTGGCCATCATGCGCGGCGAGCTCGAGGACGAGCATGCGGCGGGCGGCGGCCATGCTGCCGCGGCGGAAGCCGAGGCCGAGCGCCTGCTGCAGGAGCTGGCCACAACCAACAAGACGGCCGGCGAGATGCCCGGCGACGGCGTGCGCTAACGCGACCCGCCCCTCCTCTTTCTGTCCGGAGTTCTCTTCCATGGCTCAGTTGATCGCCCAGAACCTGGCGCCGATCATGTTCGCGGCGCTGGTGATCTTCCTGCTCCTCGGATACCCCGTTGCCTTCGCGCTCGCCGCCAACGGCCTGCTCTTCTTCGTCATCGCGGTGGAACTGGCGCCCTATGCGCCCGACGTGATCCGCCTCGACTGGCCGCTGCTCCAGGCTCTGCCCGAGCGCATCTACCAGACGATGTCGAACGAGGTGCTGCTGGCGATCCCGTTCTTCACCTTCATGGGATTGATCCTCGAGCGCTCCGGCATGGCCGAGGACCTCCTCGACACCATCGGCCAGCTCTTCGGCACCGTGCGCGGCGGCCTCGCCTATGCGGTGATCTTCGTGGGCGCGCTGCTCGCCGCCACCACCGGCGTCGTCGCGGCGTCCGTGATCTCCATGGGCCTGATCTCGCTGCCCATCATGCTGCGCTACGGCTACGACCGGCGCCTCGCCTCGGGCGTCATCGCGGCATCCGGCACGCTGGCGCAGATCATCCCGCCCTCGCTCGTTCTCATCGTGATGGCCGACCAGCTCGGCCGCTCCGTCGGCGATATGTACGAGGGCGCCTTCGTGCCGGGGCTCGTCCTCGCGGGGCTCTATGCCGGTTACGTGTTCCTGGTCACGATGATCTATCCGAAGGCCGGCCCCGGCCTGCCCCAGGATGCCATCGGCTTCCGCGAGCCGAGCGGCGCCCGAGGCGTGTGGCAGCTCGGCGTGCTGGTGCTCTTCTCCGGGCTCGTCGGCTACTACGTGATGTCGCAGACCAACATCCGCGGCGGCGCCGACTTCGTGATCCTCACGATCTGCATCGCGACCGTGGTGGCGCTGATCTGCGCCCTCATGAACCGGCTCTTCGGCGCCAAGCGCGTGATCGCCTCCGCGATCGTGACGGTCGCCCTCGTGGCCCTCTACCTCTACCTCCTGCAGGCCGGCTACCAGACCTGGGGTCTCATCATGGAGATGGTGGCGGCCGGCGCTCTCTACGCGCTGGTGGTCGGCGTCGTCGAGCGCCTCACGGGCCTGCGCCTCATGTCGCGGATGGCCGAGCAGGTGACCTTCGTGATGGTGCCCCCGCTCCTGCTCATCTTCCTGGTGCTCGGCACGATCTTCATCGGCCTCGCCACGCCGACGGAAGGCGGCGCCATGGGCGCGCTCGGCTCGCTCATCCTCGCCGCGATCAAGCGCCGGATCGACAACAACCCGGCCCGCTTCAACTTCTCGATCGTGCGCCAGGCCACAGAGGCGACCGCGAAGCTCTCGGCCTTCGTGCTCTTCATCCTGGTCGGCGCCCGCGTGTTCTCGCTCACCTTCTACGGCGTGAACGGCCACGTGTGGGTGGAGCACCTCCTCACCTCGCTGCCGGGCGGGCAGGTCGGCTTCCTGATCGTCGTCAATGTGATGATCTTCCTGCTGGCCTTCTTCCTCGACTTCTTCGAGCTGGCCTTCATCGTCATCCCGCTGCTCGGCCCCGCGGCCGAGAAGCTGGGCATCGACCTGATCTGGTTCGGCGTGATGCTCGGCGTGAACATGCAGACATCGTTCATGCACCCGCCCTTCGGCTTCGCCCTGTTCTACCTGCGCTCGGTGGCGGCGAAGGAGCCCTACATCGACCGCGTCACCGGCAAGCGCATGGAGCCGGTGACCACGGGCCAGATCTACTGGGGCGCGGTGCCCTTCGTGGTGATCCAGTGCATCATGGTGGCGCTCGTCATCCTGTTCCCGCAGATGGTGATGCATTACAAATCGTCCGCGACCACCATCGACCCGACGGCCGTGCAGCAAAAGCTCGACAACCTCCTGATCCCCGGCCTCGACGCACCCGGCGGCGGGGGCCTGCCGGGTCTGCCGGGCTTCGATCCGCCGGGCGGTGGCGCGCCGCCGGCGCTGCCGGGGCTCGAGCCCCCGCCGCCGCCGCGGATCCAGTAACGATCATCCGGCACTCACGCGAACGGCGGGCTTAAACAGCCCGCCGTTCGCGTGAGTGCCGCCCGGTACTGCCCAACAAAAAAGCCCCGGCTTGCCGGGGCTTTCTGCCGTCGCTTGGGTCCGCGTTCAGGTGCGAGCGCGGGAGCGGATCATGAAGTTGTCGAAGTTGAACTCCGCGACCTGCCACCAGAGATACTGCTCGCCGCGCACGGCCCGGAAGGCGTCGTAGACCTTCTTGAAGTCGGCGTTCTTGGCCGCGATCTCGTCGTAGAGCTCGTTCGCGGATTTGAGGCAGGCCTCCATGATCTCCTGGGAGAAGGGACGCAGCTGCGCGCCGGCGCCGACGAGGCGGCGCAGAGCCGCCGGGTTGCGGGCATCGTACTTCGCCTGCATGTCCACGTTGGCATAGCCGGCCGCCGCGGTGGCGATCGCCTTGTAGTGCTTCGGCAATTCGTTCCACTTCGCCTGGTTGAACATGAAGTGGAGCATGGGCCCGCCCTCCCACCAGCCCGGGTAGTAGTAGAACGGCGCCACCTTCACGAAGCCGAGCTTCTCGTCGTCGTAGGGGCCGACCCACTCGGCCGCGTCGATGGTGCCGCGCTCGAGGGCCGGGTAGATGTCGCCGCCCGGGATCTGCTGCGGCACGGCACCGAGCTTCGCCATCACCTGCCCGCCGAGGCCCGCGGTGCGGAACTTCAGGCCCTGCAGATCGGCCGGCGTCTTGATCTCCTTGCGGTACCAGCCGCCCATCTGCGTACCGGTGTTGCCGCCGGGCAGCGCATAGATGCCGTGCTTGGCATAGAACTCGTTCATGAGTTCGATGCCGCCCGCATGGTACATCCAGGCGTTCATCTGCCGCGAGTTCATGCCGAACGGGATCGAGGTCCCGAAGGCAAAGGTCGGGTCCTTGCCGACATAGTAGTAGGACGCCGTGTGGCTCATCTCCACGGTGCCGTTGCCGACCGCATCCGCGGCCTGGAAGGCACCCACGATCTCGCCCGCCGCGAAGGGCTGGATCTGGAACTTGCCGTCGGTGGCCTCGCTGACGAATTTCGCGAAGGTCTCGGCGGCGCCGTAGATGGTGTCGAGGGACTTCGGGAAGCCCGAGGTCAGACGCCAGCGGACGTCCGGATTGGACTGGGCGATCGCCGGAGCGGCGATGGCCGTTGCAGCCGCACCGGCAGTGGCGGCCTGCAAGAATTGACGACGTTTCATCCTAAGATTTCCTCCCACGGAAATGGATCCCCTGCCTGCCTCTTCGGGCAAGCATGGCCGTAGGAGTCCTGACTTTCGCGCCACAGGCAAGCGCTTTTTGCCGCAGCCGGCATGTCTTTGGTTGTATTCTCCCGCGCTGCCTATCGTTTATTCACGTTTTGGGGCAATAACCCCGCAAGTATCGAGGGTTGAAACCACGAGCGCGCTGGTGCCGGCGCCTTAGAACTGCAAGTGGTAGCGTGATCGCACGAGTAAAGCGGCGGAGAGCGGCAGTCGCCACGGGCCTCTCGGGGCTCGGGCTGAGCCTTTTGCTGTCGCTGCCCCTGGCGGCCCAAGAGAAGCGCTCGCTCAGGATCGCGATGGAGGGCGCATCGCCTCCGTTCAACTACCTCGATCAAAGCAATCAGCTGCAGGGCTTCGAGCCTGATCTGGCGCGGGCGCTCTGCGATGCCATGCAGGCGCAGTGCACCCTCGTGACCCATGAGTGGGACGGGATCATCCGCGATCTCATCAATCGCGAATACGATGCGATCATGTCGTCGCTCGCCGTCACCGAACGGCGTCTGAAACGCATCGCCTTCTCGCGCCGCTACTTCCTGATGCCCTCCTCCTTCCTGGTCCTCAAGGAGGGCGGCCTCGCGGAAGCCACAGCCGAGGCGCTCGCGGGCAAGCGCATCGGCACCACGGACCGGCGCGACCATCTCGCGCTCATCGAGGAGCGCTACAAGGGCGCGGAAGCCCGGGTCTACGGCAAGGTGGAGGACGCGATCCTGGATCTGCGCGCCGAGCGCATCGATGCGGTGCTGGCCGACAAGCTCTCGCTCACCCACTCCGTCGAAGGCCGCGACGGCGAGTGCTGCCGCATCCTCGCCGACGTGCCGCCGACGCCCGCCCACAATGCGCGCAGCATCGCGGTGGGCTTGCGGAAAGAGGACGAGGACCTGAAGGCCTCCTTCGATGCCGCCATCGCGGCGATCCAGGCGAACGGCACCTACGACCGGATCCGCGTCAAGTACTTCCCCTTCGACGTTCGCTAGCCTCGGCTCGGCGGGAGGCGTTTGACGCCCGCCCCACCCCCTGCGTAGAACCGCTGCCGACGCACAACGGCCGGGGATTCACGATCGTGAAGGCCCCCGCCGAAGCGCAAGGGCGAGGGATCAACGATGGCGAAGGTGGCTTTTCTGGGTTTAGGCGTGATGGGCTATCCGATGGCCCGGCATCTGGCCTCGAAGGGCCACGAGGTGACGGTCTACAACCGTACCACGCCGAAAGCGGAGAAGTGGGTTTCCGAGCACGGCGGCCGTTCCGCCGCGACCCCGCGGGAAGCCGCGGAAGGCCAGGAGATCGTCTTCTCCTGCGTCGGCAACGACGATGACCTGCGCCAGATCACGATCGGTGACGACGGCGCATTCGCCGGCATGGCCAAAGGAGCGATCTTCGTCGATCACACCACCGCTTCGGCGGAGGTTGCGCGCGAACTCGACGCGGCCGCCGGCCAAGGCGGCTTCGGCTTCGTGGACGCTCCCGTCTCGGGCGGGCAGGCCGGCGCCGAGAACGGCGTGCTCACCGTGATGTGCGGCGGCGATCCCGCGGTCTATGCCCGCGCCGAGCCGGTGATCATGAGCTTTGCGCGCGCGTGCCGGCTGATGGGTCCTGCGGGATCGGGCCAGCTCACCAAGATGATCAATCAGATCTGCATCGCGGGCCTGGTGCAGGGCCTCGCCGAGGGCATCCATTTCGGCAAGAAGGCCGGGCTCGACATCGAGGCGGTGCTCGACGTGATCTCCAAGGGCGCCGCCGGCTCCTGGCAGATGGAGAACCGCGGCAAGACCATGAACCAGAGCAAGTTCGACTTCGGCTTCGCGGTCGACTGGATGCGCAAGGACCTGTCGATCGTGCTCGGCGAAGCGCGCAAGAACGGCGCCAAGCTCCCGGTCACGGCTCTCGTGGATCAGTTCTACGCCGAGGTCCAGGCCATGGGCGGCAACCGCTGGGACACGTCGAGCCTCATCGCGCGGCTGGACCGCTAAAGCCGCAGGCCAGCCCCTCGAACGCGATCGCGGCCGGACCGCTGAGCCTCTAGGCCGCCCTGCCGATCGTGCTAACCTTCCCTTGGGTCACCCTCGACCCAAGGGAGGAAACCACGAAGCGCGGAATCACCGCAGCAGCCGCCGCGTCCCTGGCCGCTCTGTTCGCCGGAATCCCCACGGGGGCCAGTGCACAGAACGCCGCGAGCGGTTCGGCGGGCATGACGTTCTTCGTCACCAGCGTCGGCTCCGGCAAAGGCGCCGACCTCGGCGGTCTGCAAGGGGCCGATCAACACTGCCAGACGCTCGCTGCCGCGGCCGGCGC
>JAESFT010000420.1_pt1 | contig 27007 bp, 20 predicted proteins | sample 9269451 | NCBI WGS metagenome assembly JAESFT01 (sample SAMN14502557, study PRJNA617106) | algae metagenome | isolation source: Scytonema hyalinum WJT4-NPBG1 and co-occurring heterotrophs from well... | place: USA: Mojave Desert, Joshua Tree National Park, California | collected 2006-05-25
ACCGTCGGAGGTGGCCTCGGCCATGGAGCCGGAGGAGTCGAGGATCAGCTCGGCGTTGACCTGCGACGGCGACGATGCCGTGGAGGCAGACGGGCCGGGAGATGCGCTGGGCGAGCCCTCCTGCGCGAGCAGCGACTGGGGCAACGCAGTCCCGACGACCAGGGCGAGCAGGAGGCCGACGAGTCCGAGGTGCAGCCACCTGAGCGCGGAGAACGAGCCGGGGCGACGACTACCGGGCACGAGGCGTGATCTGGCCACGGAAGATCCTTTCCTGTACGTGGGCACATTCGGACCGGATCTTGCTGGAGACCCGGTTCTGGCCCCGGCCGCGCTGTCGATGGGACGGCATCGTGCCGGACCGCGCGGGAGCGAACTCACCGATACCATAGCGGACGATGGCAATGGTCAGGCATGGTGCGCTGCGGAACAGTGTCCGGTCGTCCAATCATTGCGTCGGGGCCAGCCCATGACGATGGTCCGCAGCGGGTACGCTGCCCGGACAGCGCACCCTTGCCGGTGTAGGCAGCAGCGACTGAGAGTGCCTGGAGTCCCGCTACACGCCCGACCTGGATGGAGGACGTATGGATCCGAGATCACGACGACAACACCTGCCCCGGCCACGCTCATTCACCCGGAGCGGGATCGCGCTCGTCCTCGCGCTGCTCCTGGTCATGCCGGCGCTGGTACGACCCGCCACGACGATCGCCCAGGATCTCACGCCGCTGGTCCTGCCCTCCGGTTATCCGGCGGCGGTAACCGATGGCGATGGTGCCGCGTACAGTTTCGACCGGCCCACGACGCTCGACGTGTCGACCCTGGACGAAGCCGGGACTGACGGCGACATGACCCTCTACACCGCTGACGACCCCGGGGTGATCTACGGGTCTGTCGGGGGTGACCTGATCGTTCGCTACCTCGCTGCCTCCTTGGCCGACCCGGACACGCTCTGTCGCTCCGAGGATCCCGCCCGCGATTCCCTGCTGACGACCGTGGCGACCTACGTCCATGCGGGGATCGAGCCGGACCTGACCAGCGCCGACCTCGCTGAGGTTCCGGGCGCCGCGATCACGATCGACGAGGCTGACGCTCCCCTCTACACCCTGCCCGCGCCCGGCGACACGCCAGCTGAATTCTGGGCCGCCACTGCGGAAGGGCTGGAGCGGTACGTCGCCGTCAACGACGCGGGGCTTCCACCTCAGCTCGCCGGGGAAGTCGTCGTCGGTGATCTCGCCCTGACGGACCCGGTGGACGTGACCGACTCCGTCGATATCTCTGGTCTCAATCGGTTCGGGTGCGCCGGCCCCTTCCCGGTGTTCGTCGACGGAGACGACAGCGGCGCCGCGCTGGTCGGCGCCGGCGACCGCGTGTTCTCGTTCACGACCACGGCGATACAGGGCGACGACGAGCCGGTCGAAGACGTGACCCCGGACACCTCGACGCCGGACGCCAGCGCTCCCGACCCTGAGCAGGTTGCCGACGAGTCGGCCGAGCCGGTCGAGTCGCCATCCGCCGGGACCGAGGGAACCGAGCCGGCGACCGCCGAGCCCGACGCCGATGTCGCGTCGTCACCGCCGAACATCCTGCCCGCGGACTACCCCGGCAACCTGCTGCTCGACAGCGGTGAGTACATCTTCGACCGGACCCTCCCCCTCGCGGCCGACGCCTTCGACCCGGGCGGCGATGTCGATGGCGCTTCGCTGTACCTGCCACCGGGCGGTGAGACCAATCGCGTCTTCCTCCAGTCCGGCGACGGCCCGCTGGCGCGTTACCTCGCGGTCGCCGGTCAGCTGGAGGGCGGAGACTGCCTCAGCCAGGACGCAGCCTTCCTGCCGCTCACGGTCGGAGACACGACCTACGCCTATGCCGGCGTCGACCCGGATCTGACCGAGGCCGACCTGCGGCAGATCGACGGAACGTTCGACATCGACGGCCAAAGCAGCTCCGTCTTCATTGATCCTGGTGAGTTCGACCCGATCCCGGAGATCTTCGGCAGCACCGACGCTGGCCTGTACCGGTTCGTGCTGCTCGACGTTTCGGGTGCGCCACTGTCTCTCGTCCCGTCCTTTGCGTTCGGGACCGGAACGGCGACCTACGACACCGACGTCAGCGACCAGGTCGATATCGCCGACTTGCAGCGGATCGGTTGTGCCGGTTCCTTCCCGCTGTACGCCGCCGATCAGGCGAGTTCCGCGACCGAGGTGTTCGTCCTGGTCGCCCAGTCGCTGCTTCGCTATGACGTGACCGGCGTCGAGGTCGCCGAGCCGGCCACACCCGAGCCGACGATCGCTCCGACGGAGGCACCAACCGCGACGGCCACCGCGACCCAGGAGCCGACGGCCACGACCGAGCCGACCGCCACTCCGACGGAGGAGCCAACCGCAACCGCGACGACCGAGCCAACTGCTACCCCGACGGAGGAACCGACGGCTACGGCCACCATCGAGCCGACCGCCACTCCGACGGAGGCGCCTACCGCGACCGCTGAGCCAACCGCCACGGCAACGGCCACTGTTGAACCGACGGCAACGGCCGCTGTTGAACCGACCGCCACGGCTACGGCGACGGCGACGGCGACGGTCGAGTCCACGGCCACGGCATCCGTTCAGCCAACCGCTACTGCCACGACCGAGCCGACGGCTACCACTGAGGCGACAGTCGTCGTTCCGGCGGCCAACGCGACGGCGACCCCGACTTCCACCGCCACGGCGACCGGCGAGCCGACCGCGACCGTCGCGCCTTCGACGGCAACTATCCCGGCGCCGACCGCTACCCAGCAGCGCCAGCCGGTAGCGGTCGTTCCGACGCTCCCGCCGGATGTGACGCCTGCCGTGGCGACGGCCGCTCCGCGCGCCTGTACCGGTCAGATCGGCGCCTACGCCGCCGACGGAGTACCTGAGCTGCTACCGCGACGGATCCAGCTGGCGGGAATCTCCTACCAGTTCGAGGGGCCAGTTGATCCCGCCACCGCCGGCCAGTTGACGAGGATCGGGTGTGCCGGGGCGTTCACCGTCTTCGAGTCGGACCTCGCTCCCCGCACCGATAGCGTGTTCCTCCAGGTGCCGGCTGGCGCGGCACAGGGCGGGCAGCCGACGCTGTTCCGCTTCGATGCCGGTCTGACCTTCACCGTCAGGGCCGAGGCGGCCGAGCGCCCGCAGCTGATCAGCAACGGGACCAGCAGCTTCACCGCGGTCAGCACGTGGGTCCGTTCGACTTATTCCAGTGTCACGGTCGAGCTCTACGTTCCCTCGGACGCCGGGGTCGCGCCAGAGCGGATCCTCGGCGTCCGCGTCGGTGGCGGGGTCATCGGTGAATACGTTCCGGTTACCGACAGCCAGCAGGCAGCGAGGGCAGAACTGACCGATCTCGCGAGCCTGAACGGGCTCAACCTCGATCTGATCGTTGGCGGGCAGCGCTACGTCCTGACGGCCATCTGGTTGCCGGTCGGTACGACGACCAACGGCTTCGTCACCCTTTACGGTGACCAGGCGGACCTCGAGAGCCTGCAGCTCCTCGGCCTCGATCCGCGAAGTCCCAACCTGACGATCTACGAGCAGCGGGGCTAGGACTCCGCGCCAGGGGATCTGACGAAGGAGGGCGGCGACCATCACGGTCGTCGCCCTCCGTCGTTCCTCTCATATCAACCGCCACCGGAGCCCGATCAGCCCATTGTTCGGGCAGACTCACGCTGCCGCTACGTCGCCGGATCTGCCGCGACGAGCGTCACCAGCGTCACTTCGGGCTGGCACCGGAAGCGCACGGGCGGACGGTAGGTGCCGAGTCCGCGGGACGTGTAGAGCTGCATGCCGTCGACGTCGTAGTGGCCGACCGGATACTTCCGACCGCCGACCGGGACCGCCATCTCACCGATCCGTGGGAGCCGGATCTGTCCCCCGTGGCTGTGCCCGGACAGCTGTGCGAACGGCTGGAACGCGACCGCGCGATCAGCTGAGTCCGGTTCATGCCACAGACTCAGGACGGCCGCACCCGTCGGCACCGCGGCGAAGGCCAGCGACGGCAGCGGCTTGCCGAGCAGGTCGTCATCCGTCCCTGCCACCCACAACTCGTCGCCATTCCACGGGACCGCAACGGCCTCGTTGCGCAGGACGCGGATGCCCTCGGCCTTCAGCCCGTCGATCACCGCCTGGCCATGCCCGCCGAGATCGTGGTTTCCCAGCACGGCGAGCGCGCCAAGCGGTGTCGCACGAGCGAGTTGACCGAGCGGGGGTGCGGCCTCGTCGATGTAGCGCGTCGCCTCGGAGATGTAGTCGCCTCCGAGCAGCAGCAGATCAGGCGCTTCCGCCGCAAGCAGGGACAGTCCCCGTTCCAGGTCCTTCCGGCTGAAGTACGGGTTGAGGTGGGTATCGGTGATGAAGCCGATCCGTAGCCCGGCCAGCGCCTCATGGCCGACCGGGAGGCGAAAGCTGATGCGCTCCAGGACCGGGCGATACGGGTTGCGGTAGCGCATCACCAGCGCCAGTCCCCCGCCGGACACCATCCCGGCGAGGGCCAGTCCGGCGATCGACCGCCCGGCCCTGCCGAACCATCCTGGCGCGCGTCGCGTGCTCACAGCCACCTGTCGACTCCCGTCGCGATGAGGAGCCCCGCCACCATCAGCAGGCCGAAGCGGAGGTGCAGGCCGGCCGAGCGCCGGACCCCGTAGCGAAGGGCCGGTCGCTCCGTGCCGGTCAGGTAGAGCCCAATCACACCGGCTCCGGCCGGGATGGCGGCGAAGGTCAGGAGGAGCGGCCAGAGATCGCGCTGGAGCAGGACGAGGACCGCGACCGCGACCCATGCGCCGGCGACTAGCGCGACATACTCGATATTGGCGGCACGCCGCCCGAGCGCATTGGCGACCGTGATCTTGCCGGCAGCCCGGTCGGTCGCCATGTCCGCGATGTTGTTGCCGTGGAGGATAGCGGTGACCAGGAGCGCCAGCGGCAGCGCGACCCCGAACGATCGCCAGTTCACCTCACCCGAGAGGACGTAGTAGCTCCCCTGGATCATCGCCAGTCCCATGGTGACGAAGACCGTTACTTCCCCGAGGGCGATATAGCCCAGCGGTTTGGGTCCACCGGTATAGAGGAACGCCAGCGCCAGGCAGATCAGCGCCAGCACGAGGATCGGCCAGCCCGTCGCCAGGACGATCACGATGCCGATTACGGTCGCCAGTGCGAACGCCACGATCATCCCGCGGAACACCTGCTCTGGAGTCAGCGACCGGTCCTGGATCACGCCGGCTGGGCCGGTCGTCCTGGGGTCGGAACCAGTCCCGACATCGGCGTCAATTCCGCGCCGGTAGTCGTAGTAGTCGTTGCCGAGATTGCACCCGGCGTGAACCGCCACCGACGCGAGCAGCATCGCGACGACGAGGGCGACCTCCCGGGGACCATCGATGTGGCCGTCCAGCAGGGCGAGGGCAGACCCAACCAGGATCGGCGTGATGCTCGCCGTGAAGGAGAAGATCCGGATGGCGCGAAGCCACGTCCGGACCGGGTTGGCCGGACCACGCGATGGAGCCGGCAAGGCGGTGGGAGGGGTCGTCATCGGCGCTCGCGCTGCCACGGGATGACCACCCGTTCGATGACGTCCAGTCCGACGGTCAGCATCCATCCGAGCACGCCGGTGATCAGCAACCCGACGTACATGTCGCGGATCGCGAGAATCTGCCAGCTCTGCCAGATCAGGTCCCCCAGCCCACCCTGCCGCGCTGAGAGGAACTCCGTTCCGACGATCACGACGAGTGCGAAGCCCATCGCCAGCCGGAGCCCGGTGAAGATGCTCGGCAACGCACCGGGGAGGGCAACGGTCCGGAAGGTCGCCAGGGGCGAGGCGCCGAAGTTCCGGGCGACGTCCCGGAAGCCTGGATCGATCGCCAGTACGCCGCTCATCGTATTGAGTGCGACGAGAAAGAAGATCGACAGCGCGACGATGGCCAGCTTGGACGCTTCACCCGTTCCGAATGCAATCAGCATCAGGGGAAGCAGCGCGATCTTCGGCAGCGCGTAGACGACGGTGGCGATCGGCATGAGGACGGTCCGGATCGGCCAGGACAGGCCCATTGCCAACCCGACGACGACGGCCGGGATGCTCCCGAGGAGGAACCCACCGAGGATCCGGATGATGGTCAGGCGGATGTCGCCGGCCAGGTCGTCTTCCCGCCAGAGGTCGACGGCGGCGGGCCAGAGCGACGAGGGCGCCGGCCAGAAGCGGTCGTCAATCGTCCCCGTCCGGGCAAGGAGTTCCCACGTGAGCAGGATCACCACCGGTCCGGACAGGGTCAGGAGAACGGTCGCAGGTCCGCGGTTACCGCGACGCTTGGGCCTGTCTGTGGCTGCTCCAGGCGTCGTGGCCGAGGCAGGACGATGACGGTCGTGGATACCGGCGGTGCTCATCGCGTCACCTCCAGGGCGCCCGGTCCCGTCCCGTCCCGCAGCCCGTCCCGGATCCCGCGGAACAGCGACGCGTACGCCGGATGCTCCCGGACCGACTCGAGCGTCCGCGGGCGTGAGAACGGAACCGCCATCCGCCGGAGCACCCGGCCGGGCCGGGCACCGAGCAGCACGATTTGATCGGCGAGCACCATCGCCTCGTCGATGGAGTGGGTCACGAGGACGATGGTCTTGCCGGTCGCGGCCCAGATCCCCAGCAGCTCTTCCTGCAGGGTGAAACGCAACTGCTCGTCCAGCGCCCCGAACGGCTCGTCCATCAGCAGGATGTCGGGGTCGACGGCCAGCGCCCGTCCGATCGCCACCCGCTGGCGCATGCCCTCGGAGAGCTGATGCGGGTACGCCTGCTCGGAGCCGGTCAGGCCAACCAGGTCGATCAGGCGACCGGCGGTCGCCTCCTGCTCCCGGCGGCCGACACCCCGGAGCCGGAGCCCGTAGGCGACGTTGTCCCGGACCGAGAGCCACGGGAACACCGACCGTCCCTGGAAGACGACGGCGTTCGTGGGGCGACCACCGCCCGCGGGGAGCCGCGTCTCGACTGAGCCGCTGGACGGCTGATCGAGCCCGGCGATCATCCGGAGCAGGGTCGTCTTTCCGCACCCGGACGGTCCGACGAGCACGCAGAACTCGCCCGGTTCAACGGTCAGGTCGATGTCGCGCAGCGCCTCGACTGGCCCCGTCTCTCCCTCGAAAATGCGCGACAACTCACGCACGATGATCCGCGCACCGCTCGTCGCGGACGGGTCGCGTCGGGCCGGGGCGTCAGGACTGGACACGAGCATGGGCTACGAGAGTGGCGGCCGGTGTGGACGGACCGATCAGGGCCAGCGCGCCCTCGACGTACCGTAGGTCAGCGATGGTCGCCGGGTCGATGTCCGTGTCGTACTCCAGCTGTCCACGCTCGCGGAAGAAGCTTTGCAACTGGCCTAGCGAGGCGACGTCGATCCGGCCATCCGGCTGGTAGACCGGTGGGATGGCGCGGGCCGCGAGTTCGGGCGGAACGCCGGTGTACTCCTGGATGATCGCCAGGACACCGGGATCCTTGGAGCCGTCGCCGGACAACGCACGGGCGGCCTTGAGGTAGCCGGCGACGAAGCCGGTCGCGGCCTCGGGGTTGGTCGCCAGGAAGTCGTCGTTCCCGATGATCGCCGTCGGCTGGATGTCCTGGACGGGGAAGTCCGGCAGCAGCCGCACTGCAAGCCCGTCCAGTTCCGCCTGCGTCGCCAGCGGTTCGCCGATCATTGCGGCGTCCAGCGCGCCGGATTCCAGCGCCGCAACGGCATCCGGGAACGGCAGGAACTGCTCGTCGACGTCATCGATCGTCAGGCCGGCGGTCGCCAGTGCCTGTCCCAACCAGAACTCCGTCCCGCCGGGCGCATTGACCGAGACGCGCTTGCCGGCGAGGTCGGCGACCGACGAGATGGCGCCCGACTCGCAGGCGGCGCGGGAGATCATCAGCGGGGTCGCGACGGGAGAGCCTTCCTGGTGGCCGGGCGCGATCACCGTCACTGGCAGGTCGAGATCGATGGCGTTCCAGAAGGCCGGACCGGCTCCGGCGGCGGAGATGTCGAGGTTGCCGGAGGCCGTCAGCGAGATCAGATCGGACCCGCCCGACGTCGGCTCCAGGGTCACATCCAGGCCGAACTCGGCGAAGTAGCCCAGCTCGTACGCGACGAAGATCGGCGCGTAGATCGAGACCGGGACGAACCCGATCCGGACCGGGACCAGTTCACTGGCCGGCTCCCCCGCGGGTGGCGGTGGGGCCGGGGAACCGGACGGCAGAAGCTCCGGGCGCTGCTCGGTCAGCGGGCGGCAATCCAGCGCCGAAGCGGGCTCCTGGCCTCTGGCCGATGGAGTGCCCGCCGCGATGGCAGGGACAAGGGTCAGCAGCAGGGACAGCACCAGGAACGCCGCGATCGCCCGACCACGTTGACGAAATCCCGTTGACATCCCGGTTCCCCTTTCCGCCAGGCCAGACCCGCGCCAGCTCTGTGAAATATTACACAATGTCGTGTGACGGGGTCGGGCACGGTGGTACCTGTTGACCCATCATACGGGGCTACCATATCGACGGAATCCCGCTCGTCCCGGCGCGGGTCTCGTATGGATGGAGGTCCCATGGTCGGTCCCGCGCTCCGGTCGTCCCGCGTTCCCCGGAATCGTCTCCGGCCGGTCGTGCTCTCCCTGCTGATCGTCCTGTCGGGGCTGTCGGCCACCCTCGCGCCCACCGCCGCCCAGACTCCTGGCGCCGAGCTTGGAGACGGCGTCCGGTCTGTCAGCGGATCGGTAACGGTATCCAATCCCAATGCCATCGCCCTGACGTCCCAGGCCTACATGATGCTGCTCGACATGACCGCGTTCGTCGAGCGTGACCCTACGCTCGCTCAGCCCGCCGGGAGCGAGGTCGTCGCACCGCTGGTCGGTGACGTGGGCTCGGAGCAGACGTTCGAACTGGCACTCCCGATCGAGCCGCTGGGCACGCTCAACGACGTGAGCAACGGGACCGGTGGCGGACCCGGCGTCCAGATCTTCTCGGTCGAGTACATCTCCAACAGTGTCGGGGATCCGTTCCTCGGCGAGTATGAGGCAGGCGGCTGGGGTACTGCCCAGACGTCGCTTGAGGTTCGCGGGACGGACCTCGAGGTCGTCGGCGGCCGAATGCTGGTCTGGGCGCCGGACTCGTCGCAGGCCTTCCCGACCGGCTTTGGCGACGATGGTCTGCTCTTTACGGACGACGACCCGACCGGCCCCGTCGAACCGGGCTGGACGCTGGTCGATCTCGATGCGGAGTCGTTCGAGTTCCTCCGCGGACAGTCCGAGACCGTCGAGATCCTGCCCGGTGAGGAGGGCTTCTCCGACTACAGTGCCCAGGGGATGGTCGAGTCGTTCCGCTCGCTGCTCGCCGAGCTACGGCTGATCTATGCCTTCCCCGATGAGAAGGGCATCGACTTCGACGCGCTCGAGGCGGAATACCTCCCCCTGATCGAGGACGCCGAGCGGGCCGACGACCAGACAGCCTTTACCCTCGCGATGTACCGCTTCGCCCTCGAGTTCGATGACGGTCACACCGCATCGCAGATCCCGTCCGGATACGTCGCCAGCGTCATCGGTGGCCGGCTGGGTTTCCGGGTGAAGCCAGCCGACAGCGGCGAGACCATCGTCATTGGCGTGACGGACGGGATGCCGGCCGACGATGCCGGGATCGAGCCGGGGGCGACGATCGTCGCGTGGGACGGTGGCCCGGTCGCGGATGCCGTGGCAGCCGAGGTCCAGGTCAACCCGGCGTCGACCGAGGCGAAGCGCCAGTTCGAGCGGTACCAGTTCCTGACGAGAGGACCGGTCGGCGAGCGTGTCGACGTGACGTTCCGCAATCCCGGCGATGACACTGATCAGACGGCGACGCTGACCTTCATTGAAGACATCGAAGGGCGTGACGCGGAACTGAACGCGGCCATCGACGAGCCGGTTCAGGATTCGGACGCGCTCCCGATCCAGACCAGGCTCCTGCCATCAGGCGTCGGCTACATCCGGATCAACTCGTTCTTCGCCGATCCCGTGTTCTTCACAACCGCCTGGGACTACGCGATCCGCAACCTCGACGGCCAGGGCGCGACGGGTTTCCTGATCGACGTGCGGGGCAACGGCGGCGGGCTGGCGTTCCTGCCGACCTATATCGCCGGGACCTTCTACGACGAGGAGTTCGACCTCTACGAGGCGTACCGCCCGGACCGCGAAGGCGGGCGGGCGGCTTTCGGCCCGACGACGGTCAAGCCGGTCGACCTCGGAGTGAGCGATCTGCCTGTCGGGATCCTCACCGACATCAACTGCGCTTCCGCCTGCGAAATCCTTACGGCCGCGATCGCCTACGACCCGGAACACCTCGTCATCTCGTACACGCCGACGGCCGGGGTCGAGGCCGGGATCTACGTCTGGTACCTCTCGGGCGGGCTCTACTTTCAGTCCAGCTACGTCCGGCTGGAGAACCCGGATGGAGGCGTCTTCCTGGAGGGATACGGGGTGACGCCGAACGTCCGGATCCCGGCCGAGGCGGAGTACCTGATCCTCGGGGACGACGACGTCGCGCTTGGCCTGGCGGACGAGGCGCTGACCCAAATGGTTGAGGGCGACGACCCGCGCAACCAGCCGGGTGGAAACATCCCGCCACAGGAAGGTAGGTCCGACGATTCCGAGACGACGCCGGCTGCCTGAGTGATCGACGGGAACCGGGTCACGGCTCCCATCGTCCGAATGCATGTACCTGAGAACTCTGGTCGTCGTCAGGTGACCAGCCATACGGCCGGGAAATGATTGACCCATACTGGCGAAACCCACGGTGATCTCCCCCACCCTGATCCCCGTGTGACACATGAAGGAGAAGCCGTTGTCGACCCTCGACCCGCGCCGTTCCGGTCGGCGCCTGCTACGCCTCGCGATGCTGCTTGTCCTCGCGATCGCCTTTGTCCCCCAGACCGTCCTCGCCCAGGACGACATCGGTGTCACATCCGGGGTCAACACGATCACCGGTGAGGCATTGCTCGACGAGGATCTCCAGCAAGGGTTCAGCCAGACCTTCGCCCTCCTCATGGATGCCACGTTCCTGCTCGACGCCGAGGGAACTCCCCTTCCCTACGAGTCCCAGATTTCGACCGGACTCGTGATCGACGGTGAGAACGCGTCATTCGAGATGGCTCTGCCCATGGCGCCGAAGGGACAGCCGTTCGACGTCGTTACCGGCGAGACCGGCGACGAGTACCCGCAGGTGTATTTCGTGAGCATGGTTGCCAACATCGCTGGCGGACCGCTCCTCGACCCGATCGATTTCCTGTACGGTCCGGCCATCTTCCATCAGTCGCTGTTCGTCGGTGAAGGGGACAATATCGATGGCCGGATGGTGGTCTTCGCGGACCGTGAGGGGATCGAATTCCCCTCGGAGGCCGGCGATGACGGTAGCCCGCTCACGGGCGACGATCCCACCCGGGAACTGCGGCCCGGCTGGACGGTCGTCGACTTCTCGAGCGAGCGGTACCGGTTCATCCGGAGCGAATCCGTCGAGGTTCCCTTCCCGGAGGGAGACCTCGGACCGATCGACTACTCCGGGCTGGGCTGGACCGAAGCCTTCGACGCGCTGGTCGATGACCTCTCCTGGCAGTACCCGTTCTATGAACTGAAGGATGTCGACCTCGACGCACTTGTCGAAACTTACCGGCCGTTGGTCGAGCAGGCCGAGGAAGCCGAGGACGGCGAGGCCTATCGTCTCGCGATCTACCGCTTCGCCCGTGAGTTCCATGACGGGCATGTGTCGTCCAGCCGGCCGCCCGAGTGGACGGACGAGAACTATCTCGGCGGCTTCGGGTTCCAGGTCGGGCAGGCTGACGACGGGACCGTCTGGGTAATCTCGGTTGCCGAGGATGGTCCGGCCGCTGCCGAGGGAATCGCGGTCGGTGATGAGGTAACGGCCTGGAACGGTACGCCGATCGGGGAAGCGATCGACGAGACCCGGTTGATGCGCGGGTCATCATCCGAGCATGAAGCCGAACAGAATCGGGCCCGGCTCCTCACGCGAGGTCCGGTTGGCTCCGAGGTCGTCGTCTCGATCGATGACGTCGACGGGCAGGCACGAGACGTCGAGTTGACGGCTGTTGAGGACCGCAGCGGGATGACCGAGGCGATGAATACGCAAGACGGCCCAGACCGGGCTGCCCAGCCGATCATTACCGAGGTCCTGCCCTCCGGAGTCGGATACCTCCGGATCACCGGCTTCTACACCAACGTCACCACATTCACCGAGGCGTGGGAACAAGCCTTCCTGACGTTCGACGGGCTGGAAGTCGATCGGCTGATCATCGATGTCCGGGGCAACGGTGGAGGCTATGGGCTGCTGTCCCAGTTCGCCGCGTCGACGTTCAACCAGGAGCCGTTCACCTGGGCGGACATCTACGTGCCGGACGCGCCCGGTGAGGAGTTTGTCTACGGAAACGAGACCATCATCGAGGTCTCTCCGACACAGTTCGAGGGCGAGGTCGTCGTTCTGATCAACTCCGGCTGCTACAGCGCCTGCGAGTCGTTCTCGTCGGCTATGGGAGAGATCGACTCAGACCGGATCACCATCGTCGGTGACCGCCCGACGGCTGGCGTCTACGCTTCGGTGGAGTCCTGGTCGCTGCCCGACGACGTCCGGTTCAATGCCTCCAGCACCTACGCCGAGGTGGATGGCGAGATCTACCTTGAGGGGGTTGGCTACCCGCCGGATGTCCTGGTTCCCATCACCGGTGAGTCACTGACATCGCCGGAGGACGAGGTGCTGCAGGCAGGAGAAGCGATCCTCCTGGACGGTGCCGACGAGGTGCCCGTCGAGGGAACGCCTGAAGCAGAGCCGGAGCCGGAGGACTGACCGGCGCACCCGGAAGAGAACGGAAACGGGGGTGGCCACGATGGCCACCCCCGTTTGCTGTCCATCAGGTTGATGCTGGTCCGGATCAGACGAGCCGCTCGCGGAGGAACGGGATCAGGTCACCCAGCGGCACCCGCTCCTGGCTGGTGGTGTCGCGATCGCGGACCGTGACGGCGTTGTCCTCAAGCGAGTCGAAATCGAACGTCACGCAGAATGGCGTGCCGATCTCGTCCTGGCGCCGGTACCGCTTGCCGATGTTGGCCGTCTCGTCGTAATCGATGACGCCCGGGATCGCGTCCTGGATCTGCGCCAGCAGCTCGCGGGCCGGACCAGTCAGTTCCGGCTTCTTCGTCAACGGCAGGACGGCGACCTTGACCGGCGCGACCCGTGGGCTGAGCCGGAGCACGATGCGGGTGTCGGCCTTGCCGTTGACGTCGACTGTCGCCTCTTCGTCATACGCGTCGAGCAGGAGGACGATGATCGTCCGGTCGACACCGAAGGTCGGCTCGATGACGTGGGGCAGGAACCGCTCGCCACTCGCCTGGTCAAAGTAGCGCAGATCCTCGCCGCTGTGTTCCTGGTGCTGGCGGAGGTCGAAGTCGGAGCGGTTGGCGAGACCGTACAGCTCCTTCCAGCCCATCGAGCCGGGGAAGAGGTACTCGTAGTCCACCGTGCGGCTGGAGTAGTGCGACAGCTCGTCGCGGTCGTGCTCCCGGATCCGGAAGTTTTCCTCGCGCACGCCGATCGCCTTCAGCCAGGCGGACATGTCGGTCAGCCAGCGCTCGAACAGGTCGGGCGCCTCGTCCGGGCGGCAGAAGTATTCGATCTCCATCTGCTCGAACTCGAGCTGGCGAAAGATGAAGTTGCCCGGCGTGATCTCGTTGCGGAATGCCTTGCCGATCTGGCCGCAGCCGAACGGCAGTTTGACGCGCTGCGTGGCGACCAGGTTCTTGTACTGGACGAAGATGGACTGGGCCGTCTCCGGGCGCAGGTACACCTTCGTGCCCGATTCCTCGACTGGACCGATGGTCGTCTGGAACATCATGTTGAACTGGCGGGCGTCGGTCAGTGTCCGGTTGCCGCAGTTCGGGCAGGCGAGGTTGGCCTCGCGGAGGATCGCGCTCAGCTCGTCGGGCGACTTGCCGTCGACGTGCTGGCCGAGCTTGTCCTCGATCAAGTGGTCCGCCCGGAAGCGGGAGCGGCACGTCTTGCAGTCGACCAGCGGGTCATTGAAGTTGCCGACGTGGCCGCTCGCCTCCCAGACACGGGGGTTCATGATGATCCCGCCGTCGAGACCGACCATGTCCGCCCGGCGCTGGACGAACGTCCGCCACCAGAGCTGCTTGACGTTGTTCTTCATCTCGGCGCCAAGCGGGCCGTAGTCCCAGGTGTTGGCGAGGCCACCGTAAATCTCGGAGCCGGGGAAGACGAAGCCGCGTCGCTTGGCGAGCGCGACGATCTTGTCCATCGTCGCCGGTCGGGGCCGGGACGGGTCCTGCGTGGTTGTCATGGGAAGGTGTCCGATCTGTCTGGGGCTGGACGTCTGGAGGACCACTGGGCGGAGAAGGCTACTTGGCGACGCGGGCGGCTCCGACCGTGACCACCCGCGCCCCCGGTCCGTTCCCCTTGGCAGAGGACCAGCGCACCGGCGTCGGCACCGCCTCGGAGATTTCCGCCGCCACCATCTGGCCGGACCCGGGCACGACGCCATTGATGACGACTTCAACCCGGGAGGGGTCATGGGCCAGTTGCTGGTAGATCTGGGTAGTGGAGATGCTCACATGGCCCAGGCGCTCCTGAACATCCCGGAGTGTCGCGCCGCCAGTGAGGGCGTGCGTGGCGAACGAGTGCCGTAGCGTGTGCGGGGTGACGTCCTCGATCCCCGCCTGCTCCGCGTAGGTCTTGAGGATCAGCCAGAAGCCCTGCCGGGTGAGGCGTTGGCCGCGGTGATTGAGGAACAGCGCGTCAGCGGTCATGGATGTCGCCATCCGCGGCCGGGCCTCCCGGAGGTAGCGGGCCATCGCCTCCGCGGCGTTTGCGGTGAGTGGCAGGGCGCGCTGGCGATCGGACCGGCTCAGGCAGGTCAGGCAGCGGGTGCTCTCGTCGAAGTGGCAGAGCTCCAGGGCGACCAGCTCGCTGACCCGCATGCCGGTGGCGTAGAGGACCTCCAGCATCGCCCAGTCGCGGACGACCTCGGGCCGGCATGATTCACCTATCGCGACGGCGGCTTCCCGCGGGCCGGCGACCAGCCGGTCGACGTCCTCCGGGCTGATGGCCTTCGGCACGTAGCGGTCGACCCGGGGAGCGGCCATCTTGAGGGAGCGGTCCTCACCATGCAGACCCTCACTCACCAGGAATGCGGCGAAGGACTTGATCGCCGCCGTCTTGCGGGCGACGGTCGACGGCGCATAGGACCGGCTGGTCATGTGGTCGAGATAGGCGACGAAATGATGCTCGGCAGCGTCCTCCCAGCAGGCCACAGCCACTGCCCCGCCCGTGGCGGGATGCGCGGCCAGCCATCTGGCGAACTGGGACAGGTCGTTCCGGTAGGCGGAGATGGTATTGGCCGAGCAGCCACGCTCGGACGCCATGATCTCGAGGAACCGGTCGACACGCTGTTGCATCGTGATGAACTCCAGTGGGATCAGGTCGAGGCCGAGGAGCGGGATATGGTTCAGGCCCCGAGGACGGTTGCGAGCGGGACGAACGGCCGGCCAAAGGCGCTGGCGACGGCGGGATGCGTGATCTGCCCGTCGTAGACGTTCACCCCGGCCGCGATTGCCGGATCGTTGCGAGCCGCCTGCTCGATCCCCTGATCGGCGATAGCCAACCCGTACGGGAGGGTCACGTTGCTCAGGGCCAGGGTGCTGGTCCGTGGGACGGCGCCAGGGATATTGGTAACGCAGTAGTGGAGGACGCCACCGACCTCATAGGTCGGGTCACTGTGCGAGGTCGGGTGCGCTGTCTCGATACAGCCACCCTGGTCGATCGCGACGTCGACGATGACGGAGCCGGCCGGCATCTGCCGGACCATCGCTTCGGTTACGAGACGCGGAGCCCGGGAGCCGGCGACGAGGACCGCGCCGATAAGCAGGTCGGCTTCGCGAACGGCGCCGGCGATCACGGCCGAGTTCGAGGCAAGCAGGCGGAGCCGGCCCGTCAGCATGTGCTCCAGCTGGCGCAGGCGCTCGACGTTCCGGTCGAGGATCGTGACTTCGGCGCCCATGCCGAGCGCGATCGCGGCGGCATTCGTCCCCACGACTCCGCCGCCGACGATGACCACGCGACCAGGGGCGACGCCCGGTACGCCACCGAGCAGCGTCCCCCGGCCACCGTTGGGCCGCTCGAGGTAATGAGCCCCGATCTGTACAGCCATGCGACCGGCGACCTCACTCATCGGCGTGAGGAGCGGAAGCGTGATCTGGCCACCTACCCCGACCTGGACGGTCTCGTAGGCGACGGCGCGGACGCCCCGCTCGACGAGGGCATCGGTCAGAGGCTCATCGGCTGCCAGGTGAAGATACGTGAAGAGAATCTGGCTGGGCCGGAGCAGATCGTACTCGGACGCGATCGGCTCCTTGACCTTGATGATCATGTCGGAGCGGCCGAAGATCTCGGCGTGGTCGTCGACGATGGAGGCGCCATAGGCGACGTATTCCGCGTCATCGAAGCCGCCGCCGAATCCGGCGCCGCGCTCGACGAGGACCTCGTGGCCGTGCCTGACGTATTCCCCCACCCCGCCCGGCGTCGCGGCGACGCGAGCTTCGCGGTCCTTGATCTCCCTGGCCACGCCGACGATCATCCGGCACCTTCCTTCGTAGGATCCGGCCCACCCGAGAGGCCGGATGGGTCGGTCGCAGGCTTCCGAACCGGACACTGCCAACCCGACCCCGGACGGCTTCGGGGAGCCGTGTTGGGCGCCTCAGGATAGCGAAACGCATGCGTTGGTTCAGCGGCCGATACTAACATAACGCGGGGGTGATGGCGGTTTCCGTCGATCCGATTTTCCGGCGGAGGCGGTAGTCCATGGCCTGCTTAGGTCCCGGATGCCCGGGGGTCGTTGCGCCGGTCCCGGTCGGCCCATACCATTCCCGGCGACCTGAAGCGTCGTAAACCGAGCCGGTCGAGCACCTGTCGACCGTCGGCTCGTCCTGCCTTGGGGCCGAAACGCTCTCCATAGACATCGAGGACCATTTGGACGGTTTGCTGATCATCCCCATCCTCGCGTTCCTCATCCTCGTCCACGAGCTGGGCCACTACTGGGCCGCGCGGTCGTGCGGGGTCAAGGTCGAGGAATTCGGCATCGGCATCCCGCCCCGGGCAAAGGGCTGGGAGCGCAACGGTGTGATCTGGTCGCTGAACTGGATCCCCTTCGGCGGGTTCGTCCGCGTCAAGGGCGAGGACGCCGGTGACATGAGCCCGGACTCGATGAACGCCAAGCCGCCCCTGCAGCGGGCGTTCTTCCTGCTGGCTGGCTCGATGATGAACATCATCACGGCGCTGGTCCTGATCATCGTCCTGGTCGGGTTCGTCGGAGAGACCCAGGACCGGGTCTACGTCAACACGGTCGTCCCGAACGCCCCGGCGGCGCAGGCGGGCATCCTGCCCGACGACCGGATCGTGCGCGCCAACGGGACGGTGATCGACGACTCGGCGACGCTCACGTCGATCATCAATGACAACCGCGGCGAGAACGTTACGCTGGACCTTGCGCGTGGGACCCAGGAGCTGAGCGTCAACGTCGTCCCCCGCGAGGACCCTCCGGCTGGCGAGGGCGCGACGGGTGTCGGGTTGACCCCCATCACCGAGGCGTCCATCGACATCGGATCACTGACCGCCGGCGGCGTGCTGAGTGCCGCCGGGTTCCAGGACGGGGACCGGGTCACGGCCGTGAACGGCGTCCCGATGACCGACTCCGTCATCTTTTCCCGGACGGTTCTCCTGTCCCAGGGGCAGACGATGACCGTCACGGTCGACCGTGATGGTGAGACGATCGATCTGCCGGTTGCCATCCCGCTGTCCGGCATCAATGTGACGCAGGCAACGATCGAGGGACCGGCGTACGCGGCCGGCATCCGTCCCGGCGACCGGCTGCTGTCCCTGAACGGGCAGCCCCTTGTGGACGCGGAGTCGTTCGGGCAGGCACTCCTGGCCGCCCGGGGGACTGACGCCGCCGTGACGATCGCGCGTCCCGACGCCAGCGGCACCGTCGCCGAGCAGCAGTTGACGCTGGCTATACCCCAGTTCGATGACCGTGCCGACTACCTGTCGACCATCGGCATCGAGGCGTCGGAACCATCCGTCGAGAACCTGCTGGGCGCCACGATTGACCTGGAGCCGATCTACCGGGACATCCCGGCGCTCGAGGTCATCCCCACCGGACTGGCCAACGCGTGGGACCAGACGGTCCAGATGGTCGACGGGCTGCGCCAGCTGTTCACCGGGCAGATCCCGCTGGACACCATCACCGGGCCGGTCGGGATGGGCCAGGCGACCAGCGAGTTGCTCGACCTCACCGCGGAACCGGCGTGGGTCGCCGTGACACGCCTGATGATCCTGATCTCGCTGAACCTCGCGATCCTGAACCTGCTCCCCCTGCCGGCCCTGGATGGTGGGCGTCTCCTGTTTGTCATCATCGAGATGGTCCGCGGCGGCCGGAAGATTGCCCCGGAGAAGGAAGGCGTCGTCCACTTCGCCGGGTTGGTGGTGCTCCTGCTCGTGATGTTCGCCGTGGCCTTCAACGACATCCGCCGGATCGTTGAGGGAACGCCGATCTTCTGACCTGCGCTCCGCCTTCGTTGACGGGGTGGCCGGAGGATCGGCCACCCCGTCGTCATGCCCGTCGCCGGGCACCGGAATCGACCAATGCGCCAACCCGTCCCTTGGCTCATCACCGGTATGGCCTTCATCGCCTTCATCAGCCTCGGGCTCCCGGATGCCATCCTCGGTGTGGCGTTCCCGTCGATCCGGGCCGAATTCGATCTCCCGGCGGCGGCGATCGGCGTGATCCTGTTCTCGTCATCCGTGGGTTACTTCCTGTCCAGCACCTTCGCCGGCACCATCATGCGGGTGCTGTCGCTGGGCTGGCTACTGGCGATCAGCACCGGGTTGGTGGCTGTCGGGCTGACTGGGTACTCGCTGGCTCCGTTCTTCCCCTGGTTCATGCTGCTCGCCTTCGGGATCGGAGCGGGGTCCGGGGCAGTCGATACCGGCCTGAACGCGTACGCGGCCGAGCGCTGGACGGCCGCCCGGATGAACTGGCTGCACGGCTTCTTCGGGATCGGCGCGATGATCGGTCCGCTGGTCATGACTGCCGTCCTCACCTCCGGGGCCGACTGGCAGATCGGGTACCGACTCGTCGGCGTCGTGATCGTCGTGATGGCCGTGGCGTTCGTGCTGACCCGTGGGCTGTGGGCTGATCCCGCCTCGACGCCCGGCGACGTCCCACCGGCCGCGGTTTCGCTCGGGCACGTTCTCAGCCACCGGGCGGTGCTGGTCCAGGCGGCGGTCTTCGTCACCTACTGCGCCGTCGAGGTTTCCGCCGGCCAGTGGGCGTACACCATCCTGCGGGAGCGGTTCGAGGCGTCTGAAGGGATGGCCGGCGTCTGGGTCGGACTCTACTGGGGGGCGCTGGCCGCCGGGCGGCTGCTATTCGGCAGTTTCGCCGAGCGGTTGGGCCCGGCGCGTCTGGTCCGCTGGTCGCTCGTCGCGACGCTGGCCGGCACGGTGGCATTCCTGGTCCCCGCCTATGGGGTGGCGGTCGCTGGCCTGCTGGTCACGGGACTGGGCCTGGCGGCGGTCTTCCCGACCCTGATCACCCTGACGTCGCGCCGGCTGCCTGCGCCGTTCGTCACCCACGCGATCGGGATCTCGATCGGCGCGGCCGTGCTGGGCGGCGCCTCGTTCCCGACGATCGGCGGGGCGCTGGAGGGCGTCGCCGGCCCGACCGCGATCGCGGTCCTGATCGCCGTCACCGCGGGCGGCTGTCTCGTCCTCAATGAACTGCTGGACCGCATGCTCGGCGGCGGGACGCTCGGTCGAACCGGGCAGGCTCCCGCCGCCGCGGCAGTCGCCGACTGACGCCGGCGACCGGTCACGGGGCGAACCTGCCGGAACGGTCAGTCCGTACGGCGTTTATGCCGGGGCAACCTCCTGCCTAATCCGCTATCGTCCCCGGAGGACACGCCGCCCGCTGATTGGTAGGGTCGGGGCGCCCTGAGGAGGACCGACGCGCGATGAGCACCCCGGCTTCGACCCGAACCCCTGCTCCCCCCATGAACGTTGACGTCGTGGACGATGGCCGGACGCTATCCGCGACGCTGGGGAACGGCCTCCGCGTGCTGATCCGGGAAGCGCATGACGCCCCGATCGCGTCGTTCTGGACCTGCTATGGCGTGGGGAGCCGGGACGAGATCCCCGGCCGGACCGGGCTGTCGCACTGGGTCGAGCACATGCAGTTCAAGGGGACGCCATCGCTCGGCAAAGGGCAGGTGTTCCGTGACGTCTCGCGCGTCGGCGGGGTCCTGAACGCCTTCACCTCCCAGGACTGGACGGCCTACTACCAGACCGTTCCGGTCGATCGGATCGATATCCCGCTCGGGATCGAGCCCGACCGGATGGCGAACTCGCTGTTCGACCCGGCCGAGGTCGAGTCCGAGCGAACCGTGATCCTGAACGAGCGGCAGGGTGCCGAGAACCGGCCGACCTACCTGCTGATCGAGGAGGTCTACGGCGCCGCGTTCCGCTCCCACCCCTACCGCCACATGGTCCTCGGATACGAGAACGACCTGCGCGCGATCAGCCGCGACGACCTCTACCAGCACTACCGGCGGACCTACGTGCCAGACAACGCTGTGGTGGTGGTGGTCGGCGGCGTCGATCGGCATGAGATGCTGGCCCGGATCGCGGAAGCCTTCGGCGGGATCCCGGCAGGCGGCGAGGCGAGCCGGTTCGTCGCGCGGGAGCCGGCCCAGCTTGGGGAGCGGCGGGTCACGCTGCGTCGACCTGCTCCGACGGACTACCTCTGGCTGGCCTATCACGTCCCCGAGGCCAGCCATCCCGACACAGTGCCCCTGCTGGTCCTGGACGCGGTGCTCTCCGGCGCCAAGGGACTTGGAGTCGGCGGCGGCGGTGGCGGGATGGGCCGCAGCAGCCGGCTGTACCGCGCCCTGGTCGCGAGCGGGCTGGCTCGCGGCGCCGGATCGCACTCCGGACTGTCACGGGACCCCGGACTCCTCCTGTTCGGCGTGACCGGCCTGCCCGGCGGTGACACCGTCCGCCTGGAGCGGACACTGGACGAGGTAATCGACCGGATCCGGACCCAGGTCGTTCCGGACGACGAGTTCGCCCGCGTGCAGAAGCAGCTCAAAGCGCAGTTCGTCTACTCCGCAGCCGGAGCGAGCAGCCAGGCGTGGTGGCTGGGGCAGATGGCGCTGCTCGGGGACCATCGCCGGGCCGACACCCTGGTCGACGAGATCGGCGCTGTCACACCAGACGATGTCCTCCGGGTCGCCGCCCGCTACCTGCTTCCCGAGCAACGGACGATCGGCTGGCTGCATCCCGTTGATTCCACGGCGTCAGGCTCTGCGGCAGCGCCAGACACGGTGCCCTCGGCTCCACCAGCGGCATGGAGTGATGGTTCACCGGATCTGCATCCCGGTGTCACGTCCCGGACAGCGGTGCAGGACCATCTCACCGGTCCCGGTCTACGGCCCCTGGAGCGGGTAGCGCTCCCCTCCGGGATCGTTGTCCTCGGGCAGGTCCGGCCGGACGACCCGGTCGTCGTCGCCCAGTTCCGCCTTCAGGCCGGAGCACTCGCCGAACCGGACGACAAGCCGGGACTGGCGAACTTCGTGGCCCGGATGCTCGTTCGGGGCCAGGCCGGACGGAGCTTTGAAGCGTTCAACGAGTTGACGGACGGGTTGGGCGCGTCGCTTGGCGTCGACGGGAGCCGGCTGTTTGTCGACGTCGGTATCCGCTGTTTGCGCGAGGACTTCCCCCGACTCCTCGACCTCGCCGCCGATGTCCTCCGGCAGCCCGACTTCCCCGAGGACGAGATCGAGCGGGTCCGGCAGGAGATCCTGGCCGGTATCCGCGAGAGCGAGCAGAGCACGGCGGCGGTGGCCGACCTGGCGATGCGCCAGGCCCTGTATCCGGCCGGACACGCCTATGCCCGGCGTGTGACCGGCGAGGCGGAGTCGGTCGCCGCGATCACCCGCGACCACCTGGTGCGCTTCCACGGGCAGACCTACGGTCGGGCGACGCTGGTCGCGGCCGTCGTGGGCGGCGTCTCGTCGCTCGACGAGGTCGCGGCGGAGATCGATCGCCGCTTCGGTGACTGGCAGCCCGGGACCAGCTCCCTGGATCTTCCGGCACCCGCTCCAACGCCGACCGGGACGGTGCGCGTGGACCGGGTCGTAGAGGGCAAGAGCCAGACCGACCTGGTCATCGGTGCGCCGGCAATCGAGCGCGGTCACCCGGCCTACTATGCGCTTGAGACGGCCAACACCATCCTCGGCCGAATCGGACTCAGTGGGCGACTGGGCGCCGAGGTGCGGGAGAAGCGGGGCCTGGCCTACAGCGTGTCGTCCGGGATCAGCGCCGGCAAGGAGGCGGGCACGTTCTCCGCCCGGGGCGGCGTCTCGCCTACCGATGCGGAGCAGGCGATCTCGGCCATGCGAGCCGAGATCGCCTGCTCCGCGAGGAGCCGGTCGATCCGGAGGAGCTGGCCGACGCCCAGAGTTACATGACCGGCGTCCTGCCGATCGCCCTGGAGAGCAGCGCCGGAGTGGCGGCGACCCTGCTGACGATCGAGTACCACGGCCTCGGCCTCGACTACATCGAGCGCTACCCGGAGATCATCCGGGCGTTGACGGTCGAGGATCTGCAGTCGGCCGCGCGGGCATATCTTGACCCCGATCGCGTGGTGATCGCGACCGCCGGACCGCCGATCCGCCCGACGGAGGACAACGCATGACCGATACGACGCCCGATCACGACCTTGCTGACCTCCGCCAGGACTACAAGCGCGGCGCCCTCGATGAGGAGAGCGTCCGCCCGGATCCGGTCGATCAGTTCGCGGTCTGGTTCTACGAGGCCCGGTCCGCGAACCTGACCGAGCCAAACGCGATGATCGTCGCGACCGTCTCCGCCGCCGGGCTGCCATCGGCCCGTACGGTACTTCTCAAGGGGTTCGGCGCGGACGGGTTCCGGTTCTACACCAACTACGAGAGCCAGAAGGGCCGCGACATCGCCGCCAACGGGCGGATCGCATTGCTGTTCTACTGGGCCGAACTGGAACGGCAGGTCCGGATCGACGGGACCGTCGAGCGGCTGGATCGCGAGACGACCCGTGCCTACTTCAACTCCCGTCCCCGGGGCAGCCAGTTGAGCGCGCTGGCGTCGCCGCAGAGCCGGCCGATCGACAGCCGGGACGCGCTGGACGCCATGTTCGAGCACGCCGAGGCTGAGCATGACAGTGGTGAGGTGCCGCTTCCCGATTACTGGGGCGGCTACCTCGTCGTACCAGCCCGCTTCGAGTTCTGGCAGGGCCGACCGAGCCGCCGGCACGACCGGATCACCTATGAGCACACTCCAGGTACGGCTGGCTGGTCCATCGGGCGACTGGCTCCCTGAACGGGCCGGTCATCGGGCGAACCAGTGTTCCCCGTAGCGGAGGACGATTCCATCGCGGACGGTCAGGTCGGCCGTGAAGGTCACGGCGCCCTGCTCGTCCAGCGACGAGAAGCGATACGTCTCGTCGTCCAGTCGCTCGTAACACTGTCGGTCCAGCGTCAGTTGCCATCCGTCCCGTGGGTCCTCGATCGAGACCAGCAAGGCGCTGATCCTGACGCTGTCACCGATCGCAAGGTCCAGCCGCCGGATCGGGATGGAATTGGTCGCTGGCGTCAGGAAGAGATCGATGTCGTTCGCCCGGGCCAGTCGCTTGATCCCTGATTCGCCTTGGCACCAGCCTGCGGATGAGTCGCATGAGAGCTCCAGGGGTCCGAGTTCCGGCAGGGCGTCCGAGTCGATGCTGACCGCGAAGTGGGTGGTCGACCAGTCGGCTGAAAGCCTCAGGTGGTACCGGGCGGTGAACGCGGGCTGGAACCAGTCCGTCCCTCCGGAGCTGGAGATCGTCCCGGCGATCGTCAGTCCGTCCCGCTCCTCGAGGAAGCGAGCCTGCTCGGTCCAGTCGGCATCGGTTCGACGCCAGGTGACCTGATATTCGTGGTCCATGCTCCACTCCCCTTCGAGCGCGGCCGGAGTCATGGCTTCGCTCCGCATCGACCACGATGCCTTGACACGCGGCTGTCCCGTAAGTATCCTTCTCGCCGGTCAACACGGCGCATTCGTCTAGCGGCCTAGGACACCGCCCTCTCAAGGCGGAGATCAGGGGTTCGAATCCCCTATGCGCTACCACCTGTCGGCCCCGGCGATGAGCCGGGGCTGACGCTTTTCAGGGGCTCACGCACTGGTGGCAGGGCGTCGAAAAGCACAAAGCCACCGCAGGAATTCCTGCAGTGGCCTGGCAATGAATCCTGGTCGTAGAGCTTCGGTCAGCGAAGAGGCTGGCCGGTGCGCGGGTCAGTCGTCGGCCGGATGATGACTCGCGCGGGAACCAGTGCCGGACATCCCAACGCTCGGGCGATCAGTTCGGTGACGCGCCGCATCAGCCTGCTACTGGTTGGTTCCATGGGAGCTCCGGATCTACTGGGGATACTTGCCGAATACGACTGCGGCTCGACTGAGTATACGGTCGGCCGAGGGATTCGGTTGCATGCCCGGCATGCAATCACCGTACCAGCGCACAATCCCCGACCAGAGCCCGGTTGAGTCGCTGGCCCTGGATATGACGAGGCCCGGCTGTCAGATCGGCAGCCGGGCCTCGCGTGTGGTGCAGGTTGGAGAACTAGGCGGTCGCGGCGGCGTAGCGCTTGTTGACTGCGTCCCAGTTGATGGCGTTCCACCAGGCACCGAGGTACTCCGGGCGGCGGTTCTGGTACTTCAGGTAGTACGCGTGCTCCCAGACATCGACGCCGAGGACCGGGTACTGCCCCTCCATGTACGGGCTGTCCTGGTTCGCGGTGCTGGTGACGGTGAGCTTGCCGTCGGGCCCGGCGACGACCCACGCCCAGCCGGATCCGAAGCGGGCGGCACCGGCCTTGGCAACCGCATCCTTCATCGCATCGAAGGAGCCGAAGTCCCGGGTCACGGCCTCAGCGAACGCGCCGGTCGGCTGACCGCCGCCGTTCGGGCCGAGGATCTCCCAGAACATCGTGTGGTTGACGTGGCCACCGCCGTTGTTGCGGACGGCGGTCTGCTTGTCAGCCGGCACCTTGTCGAGGTTCCGGATCAACTCGACCGGGTCCATCGCCAGCAGTTCGTCGTTGCCCTCAAGTGCGGCGTTGAGGTTGGTGACGTAGGTCGCGTGGTGCTTGTCGTGGTGGATCTCCATCGTCTGGGCGTCGATGGTCGGCTCCAGCGCGTCGAAAGCGTACTGCAGTGGCGGAAGGGTGAAAGCCATTTGGCATCTCCTCGTACTCGATCGGCCCTTGTGGGCCTTCCCGCTGTGTCGTCGGCAACTACTGTGCCCATGGTGGGACTCAAGGGTGCCGACGATCCCTGTCTGCTACTTTAGCAAGCGATCCCTGTGTTTACCATCCCACCCTGCTCCCCTACGGAGGGTCCCGCGACTCAGGGGGTTGACATCCGTGTTGCTGATCCGTACGGTAGCGTCATGAATGATGTAACTGGCCACACCATCGCGACCTCGTATGCGTCCGCGGCGACCGCCGACCGGGCCATCACCGCGTGGAGCTGGTATTACGTCTACTTTACCGAGGCGCGCCTGGCTAGCGGGGAGGTGGTTCTCCACTGACCCCAACGTGGACACACACGAGCCAGACGCGCCGGACCCGAGGCAAACGCCCCGGGTCTTTTGCTTGTCTGAAATTCCTCATCGTCTGCAACCGCTGACAACCACCCAACGTACGCCGCCACACCAACAGGAGAGCCCGAATGATCATCGTCCTCGAATCAGATGTTCCGGTCGGTAGCTCAGTAGCCCTTCTCGACGCTGCCCGCGCCGCCGGGCGAGCGGCTCGCTCGATGCCCGACGGCCACGGTGGGCTGGTCGTCACGGTGGACGGGAATCTCCCCGACGACGTCCTGGCGGTGCCGGGGATCCGGACCGTTGAGCGGTCCCACAAGCCCTACCCCCTCGCGTCCGCGGAACACCGCGCCCAGACCGTCGTGACGGTCGGCGACGTTGAAATCGGTGGCGGCCGCCCGGTCGTCATGGCCGGTCCATGTTCGATCGAGGGCCGGGACTCGCTGCTCCGGGCAGCCCACGCCGTTCGCGCGGCGGGCGCCGATATTCTCCGGGGTGGTGCCTTCAAGCCGCGGACGTCGCCGTACAGCTTCCAGGGGTTGGGTGAGGAGGGGCTGCGCTATCTCGCCGAGGCCCGGGAACAGACCGGAATGCCGGTGATCACCGAGGTCATGGAACCGGAGCAGGTTGACCTGGTCTGCGAGTACGCCGACATCCTGCAGATCGGCACCCGCAACATGTCCAATTTCCCGCTTCTGCGGCGGGTTGGCGAGGCGCGCAAGCCAGTCCTGCTGAAGCGCGGCATGTCCGCCCGGGTCGATGAGTGGCTGATGAGCGCCGAGTACGTGATGGCCGGCGGCAATCACCAGGTCATCCTCTGCGAGCGGGGCATCCGCGGATTCGACCCGGCGACCCGGTTCACTCTGGACCTGACCGTCGTCCCGCTGCTCCGGCAGCTCACCCATCTCCCGATCATCATCGACCCCAGCCACGGGACGGGAATCCGCTCCCTCGTCGGGCCGATGGCCTTGGCCGGCGTGGTTGCGGGGGCAGACGGCATTTTCATCGAGGCCGAGCCTAATCCCGAGCGCGCCACGTCGGATGCTGCCCAGACCATTGACCCGGAGACCCTCCGGGACATCGTCGCCCGGACACGGATGCTGTCCCAGGCGATGTCGGCTCCCCTCGTCCCGGTCGTTGCGGCGGTGCCGGCTCCGGAGTGGGAGCTGTCGCTGGCGGCCGCTGACTGACCGCTTCCCTCTCCGGTAGCCCCATCGCTTCAAATAGACACAGTGGTGGGCCGGGGAAATCCCGGCCCCCCCACTGTATATAGGTTGA
>JAESFT010000421.1_pt1 | contig 26934 bp, 37 predicted proteins | sample 9269451 | NCBI WGS metagenome assembly JAESFT01 (sample SAMN14502557, study PRJNA617106) | algae metagenome | isolation source: Scytonema hyalinum WJT4-NPBG1 and co-occurring heterotrophs from well... | place: USA: Mojave Desert, Joshua Tree National Park, California | collected 2006-05-25
TTAAACTCCCTAGTTAACGATCGCACCCCGGCGGGCACTTCGTGCCATCGCATCCTTTTCTTCCTGGTTTTTCCAACTTCACATTATCTCTTTTTTGTCAATCACGATTACTTGACCGACGCCCTAGAACCGGGGTAAATTCGCTTCAATTCCTCCAGGGCTGCCACTTCATCGGGTTGTAGCGGATGTTCTCCGGAATCACTACCCTTGCGCCGCTTAATATAAATAGTTCTTGATTTCAGAGAAATAGCATCCCATCGCAGAGTTACAGCTTCGCTCACTCGCAACCCGTGACGGTACATCAACAGCAATATGGTATAGTCCCGATGCTGATGCCTGCCCCTGGTTGCGGCTGCCTGTAGTAGCTCGGATAGCTCATCCGGGGTAAGATATTCACGACTGCGGTATTCTTCATTGGTTTTTCTCGGCATAACTACTCACTTTACCAGGGAATGGCGGTCAACTGTCTATATTTTGTCTCCAATTTTTGTCGAGTTCTATGTACTGTTGATTCTCCAACATGCAGTGTTTCGGCGATCGCCCGATCCGGGTATCCTTCATTCGCTAACAACAGAATATTAGCCCGCTTCAGGGTTCTGCTCGATGTCTTGCCTTTACTAGTTAAGCCGATTAGTGATGAATATTCCTCTTGTGTGAGGTTAACGATGTATTTTTCTGCCATTTGTGAATACCGAGATTTTCAACTAGTTTCTCAGTAACCTGGACACCTGTCAAAATCTCTGTGGTGAACTACTAGTTTCTCAGTAACCTGGACACCTGTCAAAATCTCTGTGGTGAACTACTACAAGAGTATCGGAAAAAAGACTTTAAGTCGGGGTAAAAGTAGCGAGCTTGTCATGACCCGCCAGGCGACGGCTAAAACCCTTGCTGTGAAAGAGTTACAGGAATAAAATTGCTCTTTAACCCGAAAAACCTCAAAAAAGCTTGTTTTTGCAGTACCAATTGAAGTCTAAGTTATTTGATACGGCATTTGGTAACGTAGCCACAAGGGTTTCAGGCAGCAAAATTCAGTGAGGTTTAAATGGTACACCTTTAAGTGTGTATCCAGTTGAGCAAAATCTTATTTTTCGGGTAAAAGTTGAAAAAAATCTCTGAAACTCTCTCTGGGTAGCGTTTTCAACCGTTGCATGGCGGCTCATAGCAGCTTCGCTACTTTCTCCCCAAGTCCGAGATTTATTGACCTCAAACAACGCAATTTGGTTCCCAGCAACGCAGATATATTAATTATTAATAATTAATTGCAATTAAGATTCTTGTATACTTGCGGGAACAGATTGCTCATTCTTTTTCTTATAGGAATTTGCAAAGTGCTGACGTAGCAGGTCATGCATAAAACGATAGCCCCCACCAACTCGTTGTAAAAATAAACGATTAGTGCAGTAGTCGAGAAATTTGGCATAGTTCCAAGGGGCATAACCATTAGACCAGAAAGTTAATCGTAAGCTTAAATGTTGCATGACAGGTCTTCCAATAATTATTACTCCATATAGAGTTGGGAAACCTAAACAGAATCCAATTAAAATTTCTTTATTTTTCACATTTAATCTGAATATTGTATAAGCAAGAGGTACTACCAAAAGGGTTACAATAATAATAAAAATGAGCATATAATTTATATTCTTCTTAATCCCATAGTTCGGAAAAATCTTATTTTCTACTTCTGCTCCTTTTAAAGCATCCAGCCCTAAAATCAGCCCTAAAATCAGCCCTCCAATCAGCCCCGAAATCAGCTCGTCGTAAATCAGCCCTCCAATCAGCCCCGAAATCAGCACGTAAATCACATTACGACCTATTTTTAAGAAGGTTTTTAAATTCCAAGCAAAATCGATTGTTTCATAAGTTTTAATTTCTTCAAAATTATTAAACCCTCCAATCAGCCCTAAAATCAGCCCCGAAATCAGCCCCGAAATCAGCCCGAAAATCAGCCCCGAAATCAGCCCGAAAATCAGCTCGAAAATCAGCCCAAAAATCAATCTATTTCTTTTTTCTTCACTTCCTTTTTTCAACCAAATTAGTTGCATTTTTTCAATATAAAACTCTGTTTTATTCTCCTCCATTAATCGCTCTGCTAGCCAACCTGGCGTAAAGCTAGAGAAAGTGTCACCAGGTGCCAAGAGGTTGAAAACATTGGTATGATTGGTTTTTAGCTATTCTCTTTCAAAGTACACAAAAGTTCACACAGTTCCGGTTTCTAATAGTGTGGGAACATTTCTCCTATAACAGGCAAGAATTTGATGGATTTTTGGCATCAAAACTACCGGAGATGGGACAAGTTCCCAAACCAAAAATAAAATCGGAACTTTGTATCTCTGCGTGGCACTTCATAGCAGCTTCTCTAGCTTTAGCCCTTGTCCTTAGTCTGCTATCAGTTCTGGGGGAAAGTTGAGGAGATAGCGATTGCCTCCGGCACTGCGCTCCGTGCGATCGCACTTGGAGCAGTTCTGGGGGATAAGGGCGGTAACGCAAGCAGGCAAAAAATAGCCCCCAGTAAGTTGGGGGCGTAAATTGTTGAGTGCGGCAAAGTGATGACGGACTATTGCACCAAAATCGAGCGTATCAAAATGCTCATAGGTTAATTGGTACATCGAGAATTGCGAAAAATCTTGATTTGCAGAATGCTTACCCAGTAAGCATTACAGCCAAGCGCGTAACTTTCTGTACGATTGCTCATTTAGCCCCGTTAACTGAAAGTTCTTGGTTATGTGGTCTTGTATCCAGTTCATGCAATTATTGCCAGTCACGAATTAACAAAAAAAGTACTTAAAGGTTGGGCTGGTGGTGTCTCTAAAGTGTCGAGTCAGTTGTTTAATTACTTACTGTAAGATAGATATAAACATCATCTTCAACACATTTGTAACACCACCCCAACATAGAGTCATTCCTGATTAAGTTCCAACAGCAATAGCATCGGAAACATTATCCTGTTCCAAGACTTGCTCGTATTTCTCACGAACGTCAGAAGGTAATTCTTCAGGTGAAACTATCTCTTCTTTGACTACTGTTGTAGGAGATAGGTTGTGATAAGAGAATCCAGTACCAACTTTTTCTTTGCCAAGCTTGACTTGGGTGACGGCGTTTTGAATATCTGATTGTAATATCCTTTGCTCTTCTCCAGTCCGGACAACAGCTTGGCTTGCAGCTAACTTTACTACATTGAGAATATCTCCACCAGCTAAATCTATAGACTCTTGCGCTAACCATTCAAGGGTAATATCGTCTGCACGGGGAACTTCTGTAGGTAGTAGTAAATTCCACAATTGCATTCGGCAATCTTCGTTTGGAAGTTCAAACTCAATATGTGCTTGAATTCGTCTTACAAAAGCCCCATCAAAGTTTCCTGGTAAATTAGTAGCAAAAATCACGATTCCATTGAAGTTATCTAACTCCAACAACATAACGGAACGGCTAACATTGACTCCGTGATCGGCACTTTGGGTAACATTGGTGAGTCGCTTGCCAAGAATTGAATCGGCTTCATCGAAGAGTAATACTGCTCCGGTTTCACGGGCTTTGTTGAAAGCTGCTTTAATATTTTTTGGAGTTTCTCCTACGTACTTAGATTCAATCTCTGCATAGTTTACACGGATGATTGGTTTACCCAAATAGTGAGCGATCGCCTCAGCGCAAAACGTCTTTCCCGTTCCTGGTGGACCAAACAGATTAATTGCTACTCGATGTCCATGCGGGTCAATCTTTTTTAAGTTCCACTCGTGGTATAGTACATCATGGAAACGAATGCTGTTTAGAGCTGTTTCAATCTGGGTTTTAACCTTAGCTGATACAATTAGGTCATTTAGGCTGCGGTTGGGTGTTTCTGGGACAAACATTTCCATCCGCTGGATTTGAGAAGTTTCAGAGCTAGTATCCGACGAAACGGTTACATTAGCCTGAGATTGATGAGATTGGTTAGGTTTATCGATACCTTGAGGTTGATGAGATTGGTTAGGTTTATCGATACCTTGAGGTTGATGAGATTGGTTAGGTTTATCGATACCTTGAGGTTGATGAGATTGGTTAGGTTTATCGACGATTCTGGTCCAAGGTGCTGGCATATTTGTTTCCTGTTATTGCAATAAGGGCATAATGTCTTTTTCGGCGTAGCCCAACTTTTGTAGTTGGTCATAAACATCAGGGTCAGTTTTGCGAATTTCTTCAAACGAATAGGTTGTCTGAGATATTTTTTGAATACCAGTTTGTCTGGTTTCCACCATCAGGTAACGATGAACTCCAGAAATCAACTGGTCAAAAACAATCCAGGCTTTCATTAAGGAGCTATCTTGTAAGCCTTGCTCACGCAACCATGCAGCAACGCTTTCCCGAATCTGATGTTGATGATTCCAAGCTAGATACCCAACTGTTACTACAATTGCGAGTTTTGTGATGAGTATCCAATACATTACGAGTGTGTTGTGACGTTAATTGGTCATAGCGAATTCGAGTTCGCGATCGCGTAGCTCAATTGGAATTGGTCATAGCGAATTCGAGTTCGCGATCGCGTAGCTCAATTGGAATTGGTCATAGTGAGTTCGCGCTCGTACTCGTCCAGCTCGCGATCGTGCAGCTTAGTCACATCTATATCGTAAGTGTTCTTACCTCGTCTCAACCATTCGTCCGACACATCATTTGGTAATGAATCAGGGTCAACTATCTCCTCTGTAACCCTTCGTACCACCACCTCCTTGGACTCAAGCTCCTCGTTGGACTCAAGCTTACGAGTTGCCCAGGAAATAATCCGTCTAACCCACTGATTTTGTGTGTACTCAAACTGGACTAATACTTTCAGTAAATATTTCCGGAGCATTTTCCAAGCTCCTTTGATTTCGGTGAGCTTTGCCAAAGCTTTGATATTGTTGCGTATTGGTTTGACAACTTTGTTAACCGCCGCGAAAGCATATCTAACATACTTTTCTAACCCAGGGTAGTTTTCCTTAATCCAGGGAAACAAAGTTTTATCTGCCCAGTAAAGGATTTTGTCCCAGAAGAGGAGTGCGGTTGCTACAGCTACTATAAACAGGACAGCCAGTAGAAGTTGTACAAAGTCCATAATGTTAGTCTCCTTGGGGATAAAGTTTAAAGCTGATCTGAGCTAAATCTTCCTTAATGAAGCTTTCTCCTACATCACTCGGTAAGGCGTCCCAATCCACTTGTTCATCAACCCGATAAATGTTGGTTTTTGGGTTATTGGGATTCATGTAAAAAATTTCGGTTTGACGCAAGTGCTTACTGTTTACGCCTTTGTCAGAAGTTGGAACTTCTTGGTGTTTCAAGTAATGCACTTTGATAGTGAGGATGAAATCTTTTACTTCGGTTGCCAGTTTTTGAGCTACCTCGCTTAGTGGCTGTTCGCCTACCAGTTGTGGATCGGATTCGTTACACAATATGTAAGTTGTTTGCAAGTAGGTTTGAAATTCTACTTTTTGAAACTCTACTTGAAGCCTTTCTTGCAAAAACTGAGCAATATTGTGATAAACCTGCTGTTTTTGTTGAAGGTCAACCTCTTGTGTAGATGTTATTAATCCTTGCCAGATCGTATTTGTCACGTTTTTGACTGATTCTGGCATCTGGGATAGATGAGACTGAATCTGCTGTAGTAATTTTGGCGGTTGCTTTGGCGACTTTTCTGACAAGTCTTTGTCCTTGTCTTCAAATGTGTTGTGTTCTTCATTCATAAGTGGTTTCTCCACATCTCTACTTATTAATTGGGGTGGTTGCTAATACCGCTTCTATATGAAGATGCATAGAAAGAACCCCACCGCCTGCGGCACCTCCCCGAAGCTCGGGGAGGTTAGGAGGGGTAAAAATAATATGCAGCTTCACAGAGAATTGGTATAAGCCCTCTTTAGTCACTCTGGGAAAAGAAAAATAAGAGCCAATTTTTCAACTGTAGATAGAGTGAGCGTTTGGGGCTTTATTTTCTAACAGAATGGCTGAAATCTTGATTTTTGGTAAAAGTCTTATGCTGTAAGGGTTATAGATTATTTTTTCCCGAAAGTGATAAAAGAGGGATAAGGGAGAACGTTAGTCTTTGAGAGCTGTTCTAAGTTGTTCTAATTTTTCACCTGCTTCTTTTGCGATTTGAGACCAAAGGGTTGTCGAAATTAAACCTGTAGTGGTGGTGATGTTCCCTTGGTTTTTCCCAGAAATCAAAAGTCCAGCACCAATGATGCTGATACCAAGTGAAGTTGCGATTGTTACGACAGAAAGGTTGAAAAATACCTGTGCTTGACGCAGATGCTCGTGAAATAAATCAAGTTTCATTATTTCGTTAGCGTCAGACTCGGAATTGTTAGAGGAAGAATTTGAAGATGTCATAATATTGATAGGGTAAATGTTTGAAGCAATGAAAAATGTTTACCTGTGTTTTGTAGTTGCCTGTCTGGGGGGTGAGATATCCAGCCAGGTAACTTAATTTGACAAGATACGTAGCTCATTTCAGTTAGAGCCACGAAATGACTGAATTAATTTCAGTAATTGTGAAAAGATTGGTGTCCAAACTTTCAGCAATTGTGAAAAGATTGGTGTCCAAACTACAGCAATAAACCAGTACCAGATAAGTTTGCGACGAATGATGTGACATGGTGTACCAGCTTCAATCATTGCATTGCGTAGATCAACGAAATGGGCTTGGTATTCTTCAGAAAGTCCAATGAACCATAAGTTAATTGTTTTGAAATGCGGAATAAGATTAAGTTTTATTATCTTGATTAAAAAAGACAACCAACTTAACCTTACTGATACCTCGTATCCATTATAATAGCCGCTTCTAAGCAACTGCTCTCGAACATCCGGAGGTAGAGTATCTGCATCAACAAATTCCTCCCCCACCATAACCCTTACACTTGTTACCGATGCCTTGTATAACTCCTCATATTTCGTTGAGCTTCTTCTAAGGAACTGCTCTCGAACATCCGGAGGTAAAGCATCCACATCAAAAATTACCTCTTCCTCCACTACAACAAAGCTTACTTCCTCTTCCTCCACTACAACAAAGCTTGCACTTCGTTTTAGCAACAGTACTCTCAATAACAGTACTCTCCATGGCATAATTTTTACACTCCTTCCGGTGCTAATTGACCTCGCTGCGAAGCGAGTGCTTGGCGGAACTCGTGAGTAGCATTAAGAGATTTCTTTCCTTCAAAAGTAATGCTGTAATAACGTCTGCGCGCTCCACCAGATTCTTCACCTGGAACTTCTTCTCCCCAACGACCTGTAATTAACTTCTTATGCTCCATACGTTTTAAAGCAGGATACAAGCTCCCAACTCCAAACTCTCTTCTGCCAATCCTTTTAGCAGCAGCATTTAGCCGATTAAGGATATCCAAACCGTAAATGCCTTGCGGACTTTCTACAAGGAGTGTCAAAATGTCCTCCTCTAATGCCGATGGCACAATTACACCATCGTTTTTCTTACTCATAAAACCTCGTCTGTAACTAGATGTTTTTCTACTATAACAACTATCTTGCAAAATTGATAAATATCGAAAAAAAATATTCTTGTCATCTTGATAAACTGAATAGCGATTTTGATCGCTCACCACACAAGTGCTACATAACCAGGGTGGTTTCATACAGAGACATAAAAAAGATATTACGTAAATAAAACACAAAAAAAAGACAATAATAAAGCCAGTATAAATAAAAAAAATGGCTGAAAAGCTTGTAAAATATAGAAAAAAAGTAATAATTTAATGGTATAATTAATAACAATTAAATAAATTGCCAAAAAATGGTGAAAATTTGGTGAGTGTCATTGGTGACAATTCAAAATTCAGTGATTTTTGTCAATACGTCTAAGCTAATCGGCATTTAAGTTGCATAATAAAAAGGTAAAGCTACCTAAAAGCAACTATGCCACCACCAGCCAGGAACTTTTTAAGGGTAGCCGCCGAGATACCTGCAAAATGGGACACATTGTAAATAAATATTGCAGAGTCTGCCTTATTGATTTACTAACTTCCCCAAAAATGATATTGGGCAAATCCAAATTTTGCACAGTAAAACCAAGCTTTCACCTCTTTTCGTCCCTTACACTTGCCCATTAATGAATGAAAAGCGTGGTATTACCTATAGTACCGCTCTACGATTATCAAAGTTTTTTGGGAATAGCCCACAGTTTTGGTTGAATCTTCAACAGAATTGGGATATGTACCATGTCTTTAAGGAAGAAGAGGAGGAACTTAACACTATTGTGCAGTTCAATAGTAACGATGATGAGGCTCGCACCCACTTTCCCCCAGAACCAAAAACCTGTTAACTACTTTAGGGTGAATTGTTATCCCGTTCCCTGCGACAGAAATCTGCAAGCGCTTGAAACACAGTTTCGGGGTCAAATTCTGAAGTGTTCAGTATGATTGCAACGTCAGAATTGAGACTGACAAGTGAACCTGTGACCAAGGTTAATCCTGACTCCGATAGTCCGATAACCTTTGCCCTAGACTCTACTGGAAGCGATCGCAGTTCCAGAGCAAGAATTGCTTCCCTCTCCTCAACAGATAAGCCGCTCAACAGTTGGCGCACATTGTCTATCTCAGAAGATATTTCCCGAACCATTTACTAAACCCTGATACTGAGGAACAACTAGCAATCACACTGCGATCGCATTGTCAATATCCTTAGTATGCCCACGATAAGAGCGCGATCGCTTCCACTTTCGCCCAATGGCTATCATCGCCGCTTCCATCTCGTCATCATTAGCGACTTCTATCATTTGAACCAGAGAGCGCACGCCTTTGGTACCTTCACCTGACAAAGCATCAATGACGACTATGCCTAATTTTTCCTGGGCTGCTTGCCTTTGTGGAACAGGAAGCACACTCAGGATTTTGAAGTAATTACCAGCTTTTAGGTCAGTTTTTCCATCAAGAAATTTACTGAGAGTACTTTCATGTACACCCGCCTTTACAGCAATTTCTCTTGCTGTTAACCCACTTTCTCTAATTGCTGCAATTAATGTTTCTTGATGCCTATCCATATCGCCGCAACTTGCTTTGTTTCAAGTTTTTGTATATTATCAAACTTAACCAGGAAGTACAACTTAGCAAAGAATCACATTGGCGTTATGGCGCTGGTGTGACAATTGTGTGACATTGAGCGCGATTTTTACAACAGAAAACTAGCCCTACCTACATATGCAGGCAAGGGCAGAAACTTGTTTTATTCAATTATTCACTTACTCACATTATGACAGACGCAAAGACTCAAGGAAAGTTTTATCCACTTAAACATGAGGAATGGTTAAGAGCTTGCCGGGAACTGACGCCAGCACAGAAAGATGTGCTGTACTACATTCGCACGCTTTCACCGCATAACAATGGGATTGAAATTAATGCGGACTTGATAGCAAGCCAACTGTCATCGCCAGAGCATACAGTCCACAGCCAAACTGTAAGCCGCGCCTTGAAAGAACTAGATGCTAAGGGATTCATCGACCTATCCAGCTTCAGTTTAGTTGCCATCTTTGAGGAGGTGCAGCCATGATACCCAAGCCACAAAGGGACGAACAGGGCAGGGTTCAAGGTGAATTTTACCCTCTTCAAAAAGCAGAGCTTATTGCCCTCCGTAAAGCCAAGCTGATAAACAATGCTGCCTTTGTTCACCTGGCGCTCAGGTACGAGAACCCTTACTGCGACCGCCCTATTACGGTTATTCCTAAAGAGTTCGCGCTGCGGTGGCTCCTCCCAGAAAGCAGTGTCTATGAGGCGATCGCCAAGCTTAAGGCAGCTGGAGTTTTACCAGAGTGGGTCAGATTACAAAAAGCTGAGTACACAGATACTGAGCGTCAAATACGCGCTCGCCTCAAAGATGAACTCGGTGGTGAAGTCGAAGTCATTACCGCTGTGGGTCGCATTGACTTACTCACAGAGTCAGAGGTTATTGAAATCAAGGAAATAAACAATTGGAAAGAAGCGTTAGGAAAAATTCTCGCTTACGCAACCTTCTTTCCAGAACATAGTAAGCGAATACACTTGTTTGGGCGTCCCGATTTGACAAAACTGGCGCTAGCTCAAGCAACCTGCTCGGAGTTTGGGATTACTGTAACTTTTGAGGAGGTGGAACTGTGAGTAAAGCATCTAGGGAAAAAATTGGTGTACCATTCCACCCCCTCACCGCAGAAGAGGTTAGACAGTGGTATCGGGACAAACTTTTGACGACTGCTGGCTATTTGCTAGCTATTAAAAAAGTTACAAGGCTTCCTGGTACTAATCTTGTCATCACCAACGTTCTAAAATTCTGCGAAGAGTGGGAAATTAGTAAATCTGCCTTCTACCGTGCAGTCAATGAACTTAGACAAAAAGGATACATTGATTGGGAAGTAACTCACGGAATAATTCTTCAAGAGTCTAAGAAAGTTATTCCTTTAATAGAGAAAAAGTGTCCCACAAGCGGGACAGATTCCCACGAGCGGGACACAGATTCCCACGAGCGGGACACAGATTCCCACGAGCGGGACACAGATTCCCACGAGCGGGACACAGATTCCCACGAGCGGGAAAATCAAAGCCTGAAACCCTCACCAAATCTAGATTCCAGCACTCCTCAGATCTATCAGATCTATTCAGAGTTTATTCAGACTCTCTCAGAAGCGGAGAGAGAGAATTTTGAAAAATTTGTCAGGGACTCTTGGAAAAAGATAACCGCCAAGAATGGGGAGCCAGGGAAGGAAATTATCAGCCTAGAAAGGTTTCTTCATAAACCGGAAGACTTGAACAATTGGTGGCAGAAATTTTTAAATTCCCCTTCGGGTCGCCAAGCAAAGAAAAAAGCCGCAACTGGGCAAGATTGGTACAAAGACCCGCGCTTCAATGAATGGATTTGGGCAGCTTTTGAACGCGGTTATGAGTGGGTACACGAAAACGAAGCGGAGCGAGAAGTGCGTCAAGCCTTTTACGACTGGGCTTTTGCGGTCAATGCTTTTGAGGGGGTGTGCGTATGAACTTCCCACAATTGCCCCGCGAACCCATTCGCCCAGAACTCGAAAAACCAGAGGCAGAAAAGGAACTTTGGCAACCAACGTGGAAGTGCTTCTGCTGCCAAGACACGGGGAAAGTCCAGCTTCACCTGGTTCGGTTAGTCATTCCAGATTACGACCACCACCAGGATAAATCCGTGGTTTGTCAAAATCCCCAGTGCCAAGCTGGGGAAATGATTCGAGGCAACCCCAACTACGACCAACGCTTTACAGCTAGCATCTGCGCCAAATTAGACAAATTTTCCCGTGAGGACTGGCGAATAACACAAGCGCGAAAATTTGTCAACATCAAAGCTTTATCTGAAAAGATAGCGATGCCGGGAAGCTGTACTCGCACAGAAAACGATAACCGCGAAGTGCTTTTAAGAAAGCGTGAAATTGAAGCGATAACTCATGAGCAATGGATGGCAATGAGAAGCAAGTATTTAGGGGGTGAGTCAGATTGACTAAAGCTGACGAAGTTCGGCTGTTTGATGTTGAGCAGTACACCAAGCCCAAGCATAAGCACAAACGCGATTGGGACGGTGGAGTAGATCCAGCCTGGGAGGACGGCAGCGCATTTCCGCCACTGTGGAAGGTAGGCGATCGCGTACGGGTTAAGATGACCGCCGAACTTCCTCAACGCAAAAGTTACCTGAATAGCAATGTGGGGACAGTCGCAGCCGTTAACGGTTTCTCAACAGAGGTTTTGTTCAACGAGTCCCAGAACTATGAGCCGCACACAGTCACACTCAGCAACGATTGCCTGGAACTATGCCCCAAGCCAAGAGACACCTCAGCCTCTTTGCAGGAATCGGAGGATTTGAGCAAGGAATTAGAATCGCCTCTGGAGACATCACCACCAAGCAATTCGTCGAACTTGACCCCGACGCCCAAGCCGTCCTGCGCTCGCATTACCCCGACATCCCCATCCACAGCGACATCAGGGACTTTTCCCCCAGAACTGGAGAATTTGAACTCATTACCTGCGGATTTCCTTGTGTCGGGACAAGTAACGCCGGACTGCGAACAGGACTCAACCACCCAGAGTCAGCCCTTTGGTTTGAAGCCCTGCGGTGCATCGCCGACAGCAAGCCCAGCTTCGTCATCATCGAAAATCCTGCGGGGGTTATCAGTCGAGGACTTCGAGCAATTCTTGGAGGACTCCGAATGGTCGGATATTGTTGGGATGATCCACAAATCATATCAGCAGAGGAACTCGGAGCGCCGCACGAAAGAAAAAGGCTTTTCATCGTTGCCTACCCCGACCACCTACGCCAAAGGTTCCGGGAAGTGCCGACCCGCTGGGGCGACCAGATTGGAACAGTCATTGCGGAAATTTATTGCCAAGGGAGACAAGCTGCACCCAGCAGTACCGGGGTGGATGATGGGATTCCCGCCTGGGTGGGTGGAAGAAATATTGATGGCTGGTGGGCAAGCAATATCAATACAGCTCCCTTTTACCCCGGAATGCGTCACCACACACCAAAGCGCCGAGAATGCAACGACCTCTACGCCCGGTCAGTCTGTCCCCTCCAAGCAGCGATCGCAATCCGCCGCGTCCTCTACCTCAACAGTTTGCTGTCCTAGCTGTGAGCAACCACTTTTCGTCTTGGAGTCGGGCTGCGGCGTGTGCGGGTGGATGCCAAATCCCCCAGAACCAAAATCCAAAATCCAAAGTTCAATTCCCCCAGAACTGAAATCTAAAATCCAAAGTCCAATTCCCCCAGAACTGAAATCTAAAATCCAAAGTCCAATTCCCCCAGAACTGAAATCTAAAATCCAAAGTTCAATTCCCCCAGAACTGAAATCTAAAATCCAAAGTTCAATTCCCCCAGAACTGAAATCCAAAATCCAAAATCCAATTCCCCCAGAACTGAGCAAAAAGCGCTCCGCTTCTGGCTGGCTGGAACACTACACCAAAAATAAAAAGCTTAAGGATGGAACCATTGCCACCTTCCCCAGAGTAGAAGGGCATCGGGAACCAGAGGAACCATCCCACTGGTACTGGGCGTATAAATATGAAGAGAAAACCCCAATAGCTAAAAGCGCTAATGGCTTTGTCACTAGGGCTTTTAGCGTTCCCTCGTCTCTTGTGTATTCGGTGAGGTATGCGATCGCCTCCCACTGGTCTATCTCAGATATCTTGCAGCTCATCAAAAGCTGTTAACAAGTTTTAGTTCTGGGGGAAAAGTCGGTATGCGATTTTCCTTCTTGACACAGAAGGGCATGGCGATCGCTTCTCGCTGGTCTATCTCAGATATCTTGCAGCTCCTCAAAAGCTGTTAACAGGTTTTAGTTCTGGGGGAAAAGTCGGCTGCCCGATTTTCCTTCTTGACACAGAAGGGCATGGCGTTCGCGCTTCGCCAATGAGAGAGCAGTTCGAGCTTGATTAGTGAGAAGATTTATTCTTACAATTTGCTACCGTGTCGCACTGCACACTTTCAAAAGCCAGTTCAAAACTACCCATCAAAGGACAGTGAACAACCCCCAAACTGAATTCGACACCCCTTGGAAAGACATCCTACAGCAATATTTTGAGGATTTTATCCTGTTTTTCTTCCCCCAAGCTCATAGCGAAATCTCCTGGAGCCGGGGCTTTGAGTTCTTGGACAACGAACTGCAAAAAATTGTGCGGGATGCAGAACTAGGGCGGCGGCTGGTCGATAAACTCGTTAAGATTTATCGCACCGGGGGCGAAGAAGCATGGGTCTTGATCCATGTAGAAATCCAAAGCCAGGAAGAAAGCGACTTTGCCGAGCGGATGTTTGTCTACAACTACCGCATCTACGACCGTTACAAGCGCTCGGTCGCTTCTTTAGCAGTGCTGGGAGACGAGCGCATAAGCTGGCGACCCAATCAATTTGGCTATCAGTTATTTGGCTGTGAAGTCGGGTTTAAATTTCCGGTAGTGAAATTGCTAGACTACCAAGAGCAGTGGTCAGAGCTAGAAGCCAGTCGCAACCCCTTTGCTACTGTAGTCATGGCTCATTTAAAAGCAATAGAGACGCGTAATAATCGCCCCTTACGCAAACAGTGGAAGCTAACTCTCACTAAACGGCTGTACGAACAGGGCTTTTCGCGGGAAGATGTCATCAACCTGTTTCGCTTTATCGACTGGGTAATGAGTTTACCATTAGAGTTAGAGCAAGAGTTTTGGCAAGAAGTCAGTCAGTACGAGGAAGAAAGACGTATGTCGTACATCACGAGTGTTGAGAGAATCGGAATTCAAAAAGGAATCGAGCAAAGCCAAAATCAGATGAGACAGGTGCTGTTAGAAAGCCTTGAGCTGGTGTTGGAGTTAAAATTTGGCACTGAGGGGTTAAACCTATTGCCAGAAATTTCACAAATTCAAGACGTGGAACAATTAAGGCAAATCGCCTCTGGGCTAAAAACAGTGAATACTCTTTCTGAACTACGTTCTATCTATCAGTCCACGACCACCGAATAAGAGCGGTTTTGCAACAAAACCTTGTTAAACCCGATTGACTGGGGTGGGTGGAGGAGATTAAGTTTTAATCCCTACTAGAAACCTCTAGGAGTGGTTAAGTGTCACATTTTTCAAAATCTTACTATATAAGTTGTAGCTCAAACTGATTACCTTACCTGGAGTTATTAATCATGAGTAAAATTCTAAATTTTAACTTTACCCACCTTTCCAAAGCACTGACTCACAGTCAGCGCATCCTACTTATTTTCATAGGCTCGATAAGTGGGATGCGCCATTGGTAGTCTATGCACTCTGCTCCGTCAACCGAATCATCAAAGCGATATCAGTTTCCGTCAGCACTTTCTCATGTAACCGTTGGTCAACCTTTCCACTCCGTTGGCGGCAAAAGTTCGCCTGTGGTCTTCAGCATTTTAGTCACCCTTGCTTTTCTTTCTGCCAATCCTCCAAAACACCAATAACAAAGCTGGCTGCGGGATGATTAAGGAATTGCTCGAAAGCTTGAACACTACCAGCCCTTAAAGCACTAAGAATTTTCTGCATCAATGTGGGATTGCTTTCAATGCGCTTAATAGCTTCAGTCGCTACTTCCATCCTTCCACGAGTTGTATCAGTAGGATGAGACTCACTTAGTTGCTCTAAAAGTTGCTGGATTTCAGTAGCTGCTTCAGACAGGTTTTGTTTTTCATTATATATATAATTATTTTGATTTACTGTTTGGTCGCCTTGATGCTCTCCAGTCACACTAGCAACAGGAGCATTAAATGTCATGTTAGTTTTGGGCTGTCCTGAGTCACGTTTATTCTCTGTCATGGCTTGGAAATCAATAATATTTGCTTCTTTAAGAAAGTAACTTTAAAAAATAATGACAATCAACTGATTAAAGTTCTTTTAATAAACTTATCAACTCCTTAAAGTTTGCAAGAACCTGATACATTATGTTAGTAATAGGCTTACTAGAGAGAATAATTATTTTTTCAGCTCTCTTTTTATAGAAAGATGGCTTCAGCATTAGAGCTTTTATCAAGCTAGATAGAGATTCTATAACATCTCCATTTTGAAAATGAGCTACTCCTTTCAAAAGCCAGAGTTTATGATTTTTAGGTTGGAGTTGTATAGCTCTAATATAACTGTTAACACTTAACTGATATTCCTTGTTTTCTAAAAGTATATAACCTCGTTTTCGCCAATAATTTACTAAACTTTGCTGAGAAAGCAAAGCTGGTAAATCTGCTTCATTGATAGCTAATTCATTGTAAATTTTCAAAGCGTCACTATAATTCTTGCGTTGATAAAGCAAGCATGATATTTTATATAAATCTTCCAGAAACTCTTGTTTAACATATTTAGATAATTCAGGTTTTATTTGAAATGCTTTTTGATGACTAGCAATAGCTTCATCTACCCTAGCAATATCATTACATGAGCTAATAGAAAAATCATTTAAAGTCAATTTTAACAAAGTATTAGCATATTGATATAATGCTTCAGGAAAATCGGGGTAAAGCTCTATAGCTTTTGTATAGCTCTGAATGGCATGGTCATAACGCATAAGCTTACTTTCTGCAAAACCCTTATTCTGCCATGCATCAAGAAAGTCAGATTTTAACTCTATAGCTTTTACAAAACTTTGAATTGCTTCTTCATACATTCTTAGTTGACATTGAGTTTTACCTTTATTATTCCAAGCCTCAAAAAAGTCAGGTTGTAAACTAATAGCCTTTTCAAAAGCTAACAAAGCTGTTACATATTCAGTATTTAAAAAAAGTTTTTCACCAAAATCATTGAATTTATTAGCAGATATCTTATTCTGTATTTTTGTCAATAAAGTCAGATAAAATTCAATCCATTGCTCGGAAAAACCATGATCTATTTCCGATTTTACAGCAGATAATCTAGGTTCATGAAATTCGTTAACATTCAAATAGTACAAATCCACAAAGAAACCAGATACTATTTTGTAGATAAGGACAATCAGCTTTCTGATAATGTAAACTGCTTCCTTAGAACTCTTGCCTTCTCTCTCAAGCTTTTCCTTAAACTGCTCCCAGTGCCAAGGAGGAATAGGACATTGTTCTCCTGCAAAAGTGATTTTTAGATAAAAATCTTTGTCGGTAATACTACTATGGATTAGTATTGCACAGTGCGGCTGTAAATCTTTTGCCAATTTTCTAGCTTCCATGTCTTCTAATGGAGAACGAAAAACACAGTGACAACTAGCTGTGCAATTATTATTATTATAATTGATTTGCAGAAAATCTTGTAATTGATAATCTATTTCTGGTTTTACATCATCAAGATTAAATGGTGAATTACTACTGATTTTCGGAGGAGACCATAATACAGATACTTCATTTTTATTTTGAAGCTCTTTAAAAAATTGCTTTGTCTCCTCTGGACTTAAAATTGACTGCCAATTTTGAATATCCCAATTAACTTGATTTTGTTCCCGCTGATGCTGAATCTGTTCGGTTCTCCACTGATTAAGATAATCGATGTATTTGTCAGAATATTGCTTTTTCCATTTAATCGCTTCTTTTTGTAGACTAATGATTTCCTCTTCTCTTTCAGCTTTTTTCGCTTCAATTATAAATTGTTGTATCAGAGATTTTTTTTCTATTCGCAGTCGCTCTCTTTCTATTTCATGACCTTCTCTTATCAATTCATGACGTTCCTGATATATCCTTTCTTGCTGCTGTAATTCTTGTATTTTTAACTGCTTATTAATTTCCTGAAAATTTTCGTTTTGCTGTAATTGTAAATAGGAAGTAAGTTCATCTAAATTTTCATTATTCCTCAGTTTTTCTCGGATAATTTCTGCTGTTAATATGCGTTCTCTTACCTCTATTAGTTGAATATCAGTATTTGATTTGTCAGGAATAATTTGTTGAGCTATCTGCCTCCAAACTACTGCAAAGAATTCAGTAATTTTTTCAGCACCCATTTGAAAGGTTTGTGTAACCAAGTTATGCTGATAATTTTTTACATCGCCTTCGTGATGATTCGTAACATGAGCTACAGGCGCTTCAAATCGCATATCTGTCGAAGAGGTTTCTTTATCTGAAGGCTGTGACATATACGCAAGTCTATTGTGTCAACCAACATAAATGTGATTTATTTAATTATAGTGTACTGGTTTTTAAGCTGACTTTCCACGGCATAACGCACTTATATAAATTGAAGGATATCAATTAGATTCTATATAGCATGATGCGATATCATCGTATCAATAATAATCCTCATTCGCCCCGACGGTAAGCCGAAATTTCTGCTGCTATGTCTTCTTCTGTAATTTCTTGTACTCCTGGAAGTGACTGCGTTCTATCAAATAAATCTCTCATTTTTTGACTCATCGCAGACCTTTCATTATCTTCTGCCAAAATAATAACTTCTACTCGCTGTCCTCGCGCTCAATGGTAAATTCGATAAAACGACATTATTTGGGTCTTCAATCGTCACGTATATTTTGTAAGCGTTCATTGTTATTGAATCCTTGTCAGTTGAAATAATTGCTCACAAATTTACTCTATCTTTGAATTACATTCGGAGGAAAAATATTAGAAATTTTGCGCTCACGCGATTGCACCCAGTTCTGGGGGAAAACAAGGGCGCTCGCTACCTCCTTTTCCTAGAACCTGGGATACTGAGCGCTTGGACAGCACGACGCTTGGTTTGTTCGCCGCGTCGGTCGTATCTAGCAGTTAACTCAGGGCTTGCATGACCAGCTAGCCGCTGCACTGTAGAGATGTCTGCACCAGAGTCGAGCAATTCTGATATAAAAGTTCTTCTAAAATCGTGAGCAGAAAAATCAGCCACCAGAGCTTGTTCACCGCGTTTTTGCAAAATGAACAACACCGCCTGGGGCGTTAGCCGCCGCAGAACTATGTAACCAGCTTTGTTGATATGACACAGCAGAGAACCAGCCGCCCCACCTCGGACATCGAGCCAGTCTTCTACTACCGGAATTGCCCCATCTGGTAAATACACAGTGCGGTCTTTCCCTCCTTTAGCGCCCCATACTTTTAAAGCGCCGCTCTTCGGGTTAAAGTCGCTTAAGTTCAAAGAAACCACCTCAGCCCGCCTCAACCCCGACCCGCGCAGAATAGCAATGAGCGCCGCATCCCTAAAACCTGCGGGAGTGGGGTCATCAAAGCAAACTTGCATTAAATCAGCAATTTCTTTTTCAGTTAAAGCGCGTCCCTGTAACTCCTTGGACACTTTAACGTTTTGGATATCTACAGCGCGGGCAAAATCTTTTGCATCTATCAACTCCAGTCTCAAAGCTTCTTTTAAAACTCTTCTTAAGGCACACAGCATTTTGTTAGCCGTCGCTGGTGCGTACTTCTCTATCAAGGCAGCACGGACGGCGGCAGTATGTTTGTAGCGCAACGCTGCCCAGTCCAGGGTAAGAGCATCACAACTATTATCGGTTAACAGTCGGGCAATTGTATCCAAAGCTTGCCGCATCGCCGGACGTGAACCAACAGAGAGTCCTGACAAATACACCGCCACTGGATGTTCGGTTAAAGGTAGTGGTGCAGTCAGCGCTCTTGGGCAGCTGACTACATCACTTTCAGTGCGTTCACTCATTTAGTTATCCGAAACTGAGTTCTCAACCGCAGCATTCTCGTAAGTAATTAAGTAATTATCTCAGGTTTTGTTGATGTGCGATAGCGAAGCGCTGCTGCTTTCAGCAGATCGCCTATTTAAATGTGACGAAAGTAAACCAAATATTAAAATTCTAGAAACTCCAGAACTTTAACTGACGATGAAGGTTAACCGCTTGCTTTACCCAGACAATTGGTCAGAAATTGCTCGTTCTGTTAAACAAGAAGCTCTCTGGCGCTGTCAAAAATGCGGGTTACAGTGCATTGCTCCAGGTGAGAACACATCACATCTAACACGGTCAGAGCGGATGGCGTACACGCTCCAAGTACATCATTGGAACCGGAACCCAGCCGACAACAAAAAAGATAATTTGGTTGCTTTGTGCAGTGCGTGTCATCTTTTTTACCACCAAGGCGGTAAATCAAATGTCTCGCCAGGGCAGTTGTCTTTGTGGTAAATAAATGTAAATTGCCTGTGTCACCCAATTTAAAAACCCAGTCGTTGTGACCGGGCTTTAGTGGGGTATATCCCCGTGCTTTATTTATAGAGATTAGTTATAGTTGCTTGTCTGATAATTACTACTACAGTGGGCTTGTCGATTTCGGAAAACTGTCATCCAGTTCTAAAAATTTCCTCGCATCGAAAAGGCTTACATCAGCCCCGCCACTTCGACTATCTGGAAGTACTTCATCATTTACTTACTGCATTACTGCATTACTGCATCACTTACTGCATTAATCTTCTACTTCTTTCAGTGCTTCATCCAGCAAAAGCCGCACAATCTCAGCCTTTTTCCTGCCCGTCTTCGCTGCCAGCACAGACAGCTTGCGGTGCATCGACTCGGTTAAATCCACGGTTAATCTTACTGTCGGTTCCTTGGGAGTGGTTGAGTAAAGTTGAGACATAAGTGATGGTTTTTTGGGTTCTTGAGTGGATGTAGGTTTTTCAACTGGCTTTGCCACTGGCACAGTTTCTTGTTCTGGCTCTGGTTTAACCTCGTCTTGAGTTTCTGTCTCTTTGACGTGGGGTTGCTCCTTGGGGCCATAGACAAACTCACTCGCTAGGGCATCATCGAGGGGCTTTCGCTTCTTGGTACTCATGGCACCATCCCCATAATTTCTTTGAACAGCCGCTCATATTCCCTAGCAGATTCAGCTGCTGGTCGTCCTGGTAAATCCCAAATTGTTGCGGCTTGACCAAAGGTGTCTGCGATCGCTTGCTTATTGTGAATCACTGTCTTAAGCACCGTCACCTCTTTTGTTTTAGACAGGAGTGCGCGAGCTTCATCTAGTAGCTTTGTCCCCTTAACAGCTCGGCTAATAAATATAGCTGCTTTGGGTGGACCACTGCGTACAGATTGAGCTTGCTTGATTAACCGCACAGAATCAGAAGCAGATTGCAGGTCTAAACCTGTTGGCTGACAAGGAACCACAGCCAAATCAGTGCGGAACAAAATCGCCCTGGTGGGTTCGGCAAGACCAGCCGGTCCATCTACGATGAGATAATCACACTGCTTGGCTAACTCTGGAATTTGCTCTAGTAGTTCATCCGGTGATTGCAGCACAGTAGCTGGAATTGGGTTATCTTCCATCGAAGTCAGCCAAATTGAACTGCTGCGTTGAGCATCAGCATCTAAAAGTTGAACTTTGTGACCTTTGTTGGTTAGCCAGCAGCTCATGTGGACGGCAGATGTGGACTTGCCACACCCTCCCTTTTGATTCAAAAATCCTATCACTGCGCCCATTATTCATTCTCTTGCTCAAGTAATTACTGCCATACTTAATCACTTACTGCATTACTGCATTGATGCAGTAAGTATAACTGGAAAGTAGCTCGCGGGCGTGTGGAGTCAGCCAAGCGAACGAAAAACCTTGGAGATAGCGCAAGGTAATGGTCTCTAGGTAAAAATTGTTAACAAGTTTATCAAAGTCTTGGTCAAAGTTGTTAACTGCTTTAACCTATTGTTGTTATTAGTTGTTAACAGCTTTATGAGTGACTTGATTGCCAAGGGCGGGCGTGGAAATAAAGCCCCTTATGAAACAACGCTTGTGAGGGTTCCGCTGCCGATTAAGCCAATGGTTGAGAAGATAACAGCGCAATGGCGAAAGTTTTTTGAGCAAGGCTCGGATGAAGTGACGGAAGGGGCTGGCGAGATGTTGGAACGGGTGGAGGCTGCGATTGCGTTGAGCGCAGTACCTAGAGCGGAACGTCTGTGTCAGGAGAAGGCGATGCAAGAGAGCGCAGTGCCGGAGGCGATCGCAACTCCCCAGGAAAAACCTGTTAACAAGATTGATTATGACGCTGTGCGCGATAGCCAAAGGCTGCTCGCTACGCGAGATCGCTATCTCGCCTCATTGCGCCTGGGGAAGCAAGCACCGGAGTACAAACGGGCGAAGCAGCACATTGACGCATTTATCAAGGAGTTACAGAAAGCGGAAGCTAGAAGTTAATCGCGTTTCCGTTTCCCCCAGAACTGCTAAAAACCACGGTGAGCGCGGCTGCACTAGCGTTCCCTGAGCCAGCCCAAGCAGCTGGAACAGGCAAAGCAACAGAAAAAAGGAGTGGTCGCCCACTCCTCCTAGTGTTGCCGCTCCAGCTACTTGCCTCGCTAGTCCAGCCGCGCCAATCCTCGGACTTTTTCTGGCACTGGCTCAACTTCAGCCGCTGAAATTGGTTTAAATGTTATCAGCCGTTCGTAGGCGTTTGAGCCGTCCTCTGCTTTCCCGGTGCAGCGACTAAACCAAATCGCTGGGTCAAACTTATTGGAGGGCGAACTGCCGGAGGCGGCAGCGCTTCGCTATCGCCTAATGTACTGCTGTCCTCCCCAGCTAACAACAGCTGGTCCATGTTGGTCTTTTCGCTCCACCGTTGCCCCAATCGCTGACCAGTCAAAGGTTTTAAATGACGAGAGTGGGTATTGGTAATTGGGCGCTGTTCTGGGGGCTAACCGTTCCAGCGCTGCTGTCATTTTCTCAAGCGTTGCAGCCATTTTCTCAAGTGCCAGCGTTTGCCGCTGCTGGATTTGTAGCCAGGTGTGAATTTGTTCTGGTGTCATGTTTGAATAGTCCGCCGCGTTAGTTCTGGGGGAAAGCTTGCAATCGCTCTCCCCCAAGCGCGTTTCTAAAACTTGCTGCGACTTAACCTGTGCGTGGCGTCAACCTTCACGGCTGCAAACCTGTACCAGGTCGTGATGTGGGCGAATTTTCTCACCCAAAACTCAGCCTGCTCCTGGCTGAACAAGAAAGCTCGGTGCTTCTTGTCCCAGTAGGGGCGCTCGATAATCCTCGCCCAATACAAGCCTATTCTGCGGTCGCACACCAGCCAACGGGCATTTAACTCCAGTTGTTGCAACTGCCTTGCTCTGGCTGTTACTTCCTCAATTGCTCTAATTTGAATGTCGAGGTATCCAAAGCTGCAATCGCTGATGTAGTTGATGTAGCCGCGAACTTCCCGCCGCTCCTCTTTGGTCAACTGGTCGTGAATTGCTGACCACTGCGGCGACAGCATTAGCGCCTCTAGTTCCTCGTTGATGTAGTCGTAGCTGTAGAGCTTCTGAATCCTGCGGCAGGCTTCCTTGTATTCCGCCGCTTGTTGTGGGGTCATCATCTGTGGTTCCTCCAGCCCCAGCTTGCGCCGGGGCAACTGCGGTTTACTGGTTAGCCTGCAACTCTAGGCGAGCGATGCTCTCGCGTTTCTCCAACTTCAACACTGAAAACTCATTGCGCTTCAGGCAAAGCTGGATGAAGCAAGACTCACGCTTACTGCGGTACTGGTTCAAGATTTCCTGCTGTTCCCAGTAGTTGGGGTGTTCGTCCAAAAGCTGCTGCCGTTTGGCTTTGCGCTGTGCGTCATTGCGGAGTGCTGCGTCAAATGCGATTACGCTGTCAATCTCAGCTTCAATCTGCTTTACCGTGGCGTGGGTCTGCTCAATCACCAGGTCAAAATCAAACACTTCGGCTTGGAGTTTTGCGATTGCGGTTGGATATTCGGATAGTTGCATAGTTAGAATCCAATTGGTAAATGATGTGGCTTGGGCAGTTTTACCGACTTGCCCAGGTCATTTTTTTTTAGAACCAACTACTGTCGTAGTAATCGCCCATTAAGTCTTGTTTTTCTTGGGTTAACTCAAACTCTTGCTCTAGCCGTTCGGTGTCGATATCCAACCGCAAGTCTGCAATCGCCTTTAAGATTGTTTGGATGTCTGCGCTGTCACTGCCTACGACGTAGTGGTTTTGTAGAAATGCTTCAGCTTTACCGATGAACTGCTCAAGAGTTAGTGCTAGCTGATTTGCCGCTGATGGTGCTTGAATTGCCATAATGAAATTAATTGTTTTTAATGGATGCCCGGTTGGTAGCCGGGTTTTTTGTTACACTAATATTATGCCATGTTTACAAGGCAAATGCCACGTATACACGGGATAATTACCAAATCTTCATATTTGTAAACACGGGATTATGGCAGCAGTTGAGGGAAAAACTGGAAACCCTGGAATAAGAAACCCAGCCAAAAAGAACGCCACCAGCTTTACTGTCAAGCCTGGGAAAGAACCGCGATCGCACAAGCCAATGGCATTTCGTCCGACGCTTTCTCTAGAAGCTGAGATTGAGGCAGCGGTTGAAGCGTCGGGAATGACTAAAACACAATGGCTTGAACAAGCTGCGATCGCATTTCTCAAAAATCCCCCAGAACCAGCCGGAGAAAAAATCTAACTCCTGATTTTATGCCATGTTTACGCGGCAATCTATTGACATTACCATGTAAACGTGGCATAATAAAAGAGTGGAAAGCAGAACGACGGAAACCCGGAGGCAAAGAACCAGCGAGCGCGGGACGCGGGGACAACGACAGGGAGCGAGTGAAGCCAACCACCAGCTGCGGGAGAAACCTAACCCGCGACGGCAACAAACCCGCAGCTGCACGCCACAAGGCAACCCCCCAGCCACCGGAACGCAACAGAGGGCGGACGACCTGGGAACCACTGCCCTTGGGCGAACGCCAACCACTGAGCGCAGCAGCCACCGCGAAAAACCACGACTGCTGACTGATGAAGAATGACTGACGACTGACGAGTAGCCGCAGGCAGGCGTGGGCGACGGGCAAGCGCCACAGGAGTAACCGCCGCGTCGCCGCAGCAGTTTTTCTTTTCCCTGTGGCAGTATTGCACGTCGGGCTTAGGGCTTTGGGCAACGCCTGCCGGAGGCTGCCCCCGTGACTGTTTTTCTTGGTTGTCGGCGTAAAGCTAGAGAAAGTGTCACCAGGTGCCAAGAGGTTGAAAACATTGGTATGATTGGTTTTTAGCTATTCTCTTTCAAAGTACACAAAAGTTCACACAGTTCCGGTTTCTAATAGTGTGGGAACATTTCTCCTATAACAGGCAAGAATTTGATGGATTTTTGGCATCAAAACTACCGGAGATGGGACAAGTTCCCAAACCAAAAATAAAATCGGAACTTTGTATCTCTGCGTGGCACTTCATAGCAGCTTCTCTAGCTTTAGCCCTATCAGTTATCAGTTATCAGTTACCAGTTTTTTGGTCACTGCGGCTGGTACTGTTTACTGTTCAGGTTGCTGCTCGCATACGTAAGTCATGAGTGGCAGTCTTTGAGATATGAGCGCGATTGGCTTTGCCACTGCCCGTTTCTTCACATGAAAAGCTAGAGCGAGTTGTTTGGGCAAGCATTTGAACAGTGAAAAAAATCTCATTTTGGTGTATTTTACTGGAAAAGAATCAGTATTTTCTGTGGAAAATCAGGTAAATTATGCTTCGCTCATCCACTGCTAGGCTGTTCGCTTTCGCTCTCACGTTTACAGGTTTTGGGTCAAATGTACAAAGCGCAGCAGCGCAAACCACATACACATTTGACGCCACCTATGACGCAATTTCTAGGGTTAATAGCTTCATCACTGAAGATATAACAGCAAATACCGCCTCAGGGTCAAGTAATAATGCACCTTTTGGTTTGACCAAAGCGAATGTTTTACTTTACAACCAAACTGACTTAACCACTGGTTCTTACCGCTTTAACACTAACCCAGAAACATTTGGCTTGCAAGGTTTGCCACTTGGTGGAGTGACGTTATTTGGAGAAAGCGATAATAAATTATTTTATGAGGTTGAGAACGGCACCGGAGTTGTTGATTTGACTACTCTAACCACCCGTGCGTCTAATACAGTTAACATCACTGGGGGTGAAGGTTTATTTGAAGGTGCTACTGGTACGCTTACTAGTTCTGAAGTTTACCAAGTCGGTAATCTTTTACTAGATCCAACCAGCGCCATTAGAGGTACTGTGAGAGTAATCGGCACGATTCAAGTCCCCTTTACTCAAAAAGTTCCGGAACCAACCAACACGGCTGCGCTTATTGGCATGGGTATGATTGGGGTTGGATTTGGAGTGCGCCGACAACGCCATAAAGCTGCTTAAAACAGTGAACAGTAACCAGTGACCAGTGAACAGTGAACAGTGAACAGTGGACAGTGGATAGTGGATAGTGGACAGTGAATTGTCAACTGACGACTGATAATTGGTAACTGACGACTGATAACTGGTAACTGACGACTGATAACTGGTAACTGATAACTGGTAACTGATAACTGATAACTGTTCACTGTTTGAACAATAGCTTTATTTCTGCCGTGCTGTAGTAGCCTCCTCAAGAATATCCCTTTCATTTTGGGAGAGTACTTTGGGCTTCATTTGGTGTAAGTCATTCAGCACATTTTTGGCATTTTCAGTGTTAAATTTGTAGTATTCTGTCAAACTTCCAATCTTGTAATTGAAATCTTGATAGCGGTGCTTGAAATACTTCTCTACATTTCCTCGATGTTCCCAAGTTCCTAGCACTTTAATATTAACGCTTTGGTAATGCTCAAGTAAATCCATTTCTACTTCTGCTACTCGCATTCTAATAGGTCGCTGGGTGACTCCAATTTTGTACAAAATCCCCTTGTTTGTTTGAATCTCTAAAAAATACAGGGTGCAGGATAGGATTCGTTTGAGTTGAGCGCAATACAGTTTCAAATCTGTCAATCTGTAGTCCAAATCAGGAGCGTTTTTATGTCTTGCGTGTTCTACGGCTAACTCTAACTTGAGTAATTTTTTGAGTAATAACGGTTCTTGTACTTCGTTAAAGAGCATTAACGAGAGTGCCCCAACAGGAATTTTACCCAGATTGGTGAATTCATATTGAGGTGGGAAAGTAAGAACATTTTTTTGTAATAATCCTGCTCGAATTAGACCAGAAGGAACTAGGTCAGAACTTATAAAGTAATTTTTAGAGCCATACTCTTGCCAGAGTAGTTTCAATTGCTTTAAATCCTTTCCTGATAAATGAATGTTGAAGTTGTCATAAAGTGGTAGAACTGGAAAGTCACCAATTGATACCGGACGGCAGGTTTCTTCTGTATGAGCGAAATGATGTTCTTTTATCTTGCCTTTTTTGGCAGTCAGTCTGCAATCGCAATAAGGACACTTAAGTGAGGTTTTTCCCTTGGTAACATCTTCGATACTTACCAGTGTCCCATCTTCATCTACGCCAAATTTTAGCCACATTGAAAAATCTTTGTTGCTGTAACGAAACTAGAATTATCTAAGATAAACGCTGATGCAAAACAATTCCCACTATCAATAGAAGTAGAGAATTTCATTAACATTAGAGCAAACCCAAGCGCTTCATGTTGTCAGTCAATATAAAGAGCATCTGATTCGGCTGGGACTGTCTGAGGCTAACGATACAAGAGCGACTTTTTACAGACGATCGCTCTTCGTGCAACGCAATCAGGCTTATGCGAAGCGCCTGAAACGACCAAATATTATAATTGACATTATAGTTAATTTGTGCAGTGCGTAAGTCCTAGCTGTGGTTACGACAACTTGTGCGATGGTACAGAGTGCCCGCCGGGGCGCG
>JAESFT010000422.1_pt1 | contig 26923 bp, 22 predicted proteins | sample 9269451 | NCBI WGS metagenome assembly JAESFT01 (sample SAMN14502557, study PRJNA617106) | algae metagenome | isolation source: Scytonema hyalinum WJT4-NPBG1 and co-occurring heterotrophs from well... | place: USA: Mojave Desert, Joshua Tree National Park, California | collected 2006-05-25
GTCGGCGCCGACGACGAGGTCGTTGTCGATGCCGATCTCGCCGAACTCGTTGACGATCACGGCGTATTTCTTGCCGTGCTGCTCGGTGAGGATTCGGTTGAGAAGGGTGGTCTTGCCGGCGCCGAGATAGCCTGTGAGGACGGTGACGGGAATCTTGTCGGTCATCGCGATAATCCGCAACTTTCATCCTCCCGTTGAGGGGGAGGATCGGCCGAAAGGCCGAGGTGGGGTGGTGGCGCGAACATCGGGAGGTCGAGTTCCACCCCGGCCCCGCTCGCGATGCTCGCGACCCTCCCCTCAAGGGGAGGGTGGAAATAGTCAGCTCGACAAAGCCGCGCTGAAAGCCCTTATATTGTGTCTCATCATGTCAATGTAAGTGCCGGCGGGGCCGCCCGGCTCCGACAGCGCGTCCGAATAGACCTTCTCGCCGATCTTTGCGCCGGTTTCCTTGGCGATGCGCTCCATCAGGCGGGCATCGGAGACGTTCTCCACGAACACGGCGGCGATCTTCTCGCGCTTGATCTGCTGGATGATCCGGGCCACGTCCTTGGCCGAGGCTTCCGACTCGGTCGACACGCCCTGGGGCGCCACGAAGTCGATGCCGTAGGCGTCCTCCAAGTAGCGGAAGGCGTCATGGGAGGTGATGATCCGTCGCCGCTCGGGCGGGATCTTGGCGACGAGATCCTTCACCTCCGCCTCCACCTCGTCGAGCTGCTTGAGGTAGGAGGCGGCATTGGCCTCGTACATGGCCTTGCCGGCTTCATCCGCGGCGATGAGGGCGTCGCGGATATTGGCCACGTAGGTCTTCGCGTTGCCGATGCTCTGCCAGGCATGCGGATCGGAGCCGCCATGGCCGTGATCGTGTCCGTGCCCGTGGCCATCATCCTCGCTCTTGAGCGGCTTCACGCCCCGGGCGGCCTCGACCCTCACGGCCTTGGTGCCGGAGGATTTCACGAGACGGTCGATCCAGCCTTCGAACTTCAGGCCGTTGGTGAAGACGATCCTGGCTTCCGTCAGGCGTCGTCCATCGGCGGGCGTCGGGGAATAGACATGCGCATCGCCGTTAGGGCCCACGAGGGTCACCACCTCGACGCGCTCGCCGCCGACGTTGCGCACCATGTCGGCGAGAATCGAGAAGGTCGCGACCACCTTCAGCCTGCCGGCACTCTGCGCCGCCGCCGGCAGCGATGATGCGGCAAGGGCGAGGCCTCCTGCCAGAAGGGATACGGCAGCTCTTCGCGTCAGCATGGGTCTTGATCCTTATAAAGGAGGTCAGGCTTCGAGATGCCTGCCGGGCCAGGCAAGCCACAGCAGGCCGCCCTCGCGCCCCAGCACGAGGGAAACCACATACACCGCACCGGCCGAGAGGATGATGGCCGGGCCAGCGGGCAGTTCCGCATGGAACGAGAGCAGAAGGCCGCTCCATCCGGACACGATGCCGATGAGGACGGAGACCAGCATCATCATGGTGATGTCGCTGGTCCAGAAGCGCGAGGACGCGGCGGGAAGCATCATCATGCCGACCGCCAGCAGGGTTCCCAGCGCATGGAAGCCGCCGACGAGGTTCATGACCACGAGCCCGAGGAAGATCAGGTGCGTCGGGGTGCCGGCACGGCTCACCGAACGCAGGAAGATGGGATCCACGCATTCCAGAACGAGGGGACGGTAGAGCACCGCCAGGGCCAGAACCGTGATGGTGGAGATGGAGGCGAGCAGCAGCAGCGTGTTGTCGTCGAGCGCCAGCACAGTGCCGAAAAGAACGTGCAGCAGGTCCACATTCGAGCCGCGCAGCGACACGATGGTGACGCCGAGCGCCAGGGACAACAGGTAGAAAGCCGCGAGCGACGCATCCTCCTTGAGAGAGGTGAAGCGAGAAACGAGGCCTGCCGCCACCGCCACGACGACGCCCGCGAACAGCCCGCCGACAGTCATGGCCGGCAGGGAGAGGCCGGCCACGAGATAGCCCACGGCGGCGCCGGGCAGGATCGCGTGCGCCATGGCATCGCCGGTCAGGCTCATGCGACGCAGCATCAGGAAGACGCCTACGGGACCTCCGCCCAGAGCGATGGCGATCACGCCCACGAGGGCGCGCTGCATGAATTCGAATTCGGCGAACGGCGCGTAGAACAGGTCGAGCATGAACGGGCGTCCTTACGCGACGTTGCGGTGGCAGACATCCGCATGCGGGTCGTAAGCCTCGACCATGCGCCGGGCCTTCAGAAGGTTCTCAGGCTGCAGCACGTCCGGGGTCTCGCCCCAGGCCACCGGTTCGCGGGCGATCAGCAGGGTCTGCGGGAAGGTGCGCTTGACCATGTCCAGATCGTGCAGCACCGCGACCACCGTACGGGACTCGTCGTGCCAGCGGCGCACCAGATCGAGCAGGTCGGCGGTGGTCTTGGCGTCGATGGCCGTGAACGGTTCGTCGAGCAGGATCACGGGCGCGTCCTGCAGCAGGAGACGGGCGAAGAGCGCCCGCTGCATCTGCCCGCCCGACAGGGTCGAGATCGGGCGCCGCTCGAAGCCGGTGAGGCCCACGGCCGCCAGCGCCTCCTCGATCCTCGTGCGGTCGCGCCGGGCGATGCCGCCGAAGAGGCCCGAGCGGGACCACAGGCCCATGGCCACGAGGTCGTAGACCGACAGCGGGAAGGACCGGTCGATCTCGGCGGCCTGCGGCAGGTAGGCGATGCCGGACGCCGAGCCCTTCAGGCGGATATGGCCCTCGAGGGGCTTCAACGTGCCCACGATGCCCTTGAGCAGGGTCGACTTGCCGGCCCCGTTGGGGCCGACAACGGCGATCAGGGCGCCGGCGGGGATTTCGCCGTCGAGATGATGCACGGCGGGCCTGCGGCCATAGCCGAGGGTCACCTCATCGAAACGGATGGCGGCCGATGCTGCGGACATGCGTTACCCCATCACGCTGAAGACCAGCAGCCACAAACCCGCCAGCAGGACGGCCGTTCCGCCCAGACGCTGCCCGACCGAGAGGCGCAGGAGCGAAAAGGTCGGGGCGGCGGCAATCGCCCGATGCTCGTGGGGATGATGGTGGTGGCCATGCGACATGGCCTCCTACATAAACCGGTTCGTCCGCGATTTCCAGAGGCGTATAGTATTTTATACGTCTCTCTCAAGCTTATGGTTTATAGGGGTTATCTCAGAACGTCGGGTGGTACTGGTAGAGCCAGGTTTCGCTCAGGACCTCGTTCTCGTTGCGCAGGTAGCAGCGCATCTCCACCGGCTCGGTGCCGGTGACCGTCAGGTCGAACTGGGTGCGCCAATGGCCCGGCACGTTGTTGGGCACGGCTTCGGTGAGGATGTTCGAGAACTCGCCGCGGGAGGCGGTGAGAACGGGCTTGGGGATCACGCCGCTCGGCAGCCGGGTCAGGGGCTCGCCGATGAACTCCACCATGAACTTGCGCACGCCCTTCGGCCGGGCGGTGCCGGCCTGCCCGCCGTTGCCGAGCCGGGTTGCGACGGCCCGGGCGAGCGGCGTCGGGTAAGGTTCTTCCGCCGACCAGTGCATGCGGTAGCGCAGCTCGACGGCCTGGCCCGCGCGCGCCGGCTCCGCCGGGACCCACATGGCCACGACGTTGTCGTGGATCTCGTCGTCGGTCGGGATCTCGACGAGCTGGATGGAACCGCGGCCCCAGCCGCCCTGCGGCTCGATCCAGAGGGAAGGGCGGCGGTCGTAATAGACGCCGTCGAGGTAATGGTCGAAGTTCCGGTCGCGCTGGAGCAGGCCGAAACCCTTGGGATTCTCGTCGGTGAAGGCCGAGGTGATGATGCGCGGCGGGTTGTTGAGCGGGCGCCAGATCCGCTCGCCGGTTCCCGTCCACATGGCGAGTCCGTCCGAGTCGTGGATCTCCGGACGCCAGTCGATGGCGGTCGTCTTCGCCTTCTCCGAGTACCAGTACATGGAGGTGAGCGGCGCGAGGCCGAGGCGGCTCACGTCCTGGCGCAGGTAGACGGCGCTGTCGATGTCCATGATGACGGCGGCCGCCCGTTGCATGACGAAGCGGTAGGCGCCGGCCACGCTCGGGCCGTCGAGCAGGGCATAGACCGTGACCTTGTCCGAGCCCGGCTGCGGCGTCTCGAAATAGACATGGGTGAAGTCGGGGAATTCCTCGTTCTTGCCGAACACGGCCACGTCCACGGCAAGGCCGCGGGCCGAGAGACCGTATTGGAAAAGCTCGCCGATGGCCCGGAAATAGGAGGCACCGAGGAAGGCGACCCAGTCGTTCCTACGCCAGTCAAGCTTGCCGGTGCGGGCCTCCTGGAAGCGGAAGCCGGCAAAGCCCGAGTTGTCGGGCAGCTTCCGGGCCGGCGAATCCGCCGGCATGTCGAAATAATCGCTGTCGTAGGTGATCTCGCGGGCCTGTCCGCCCTCGACCACATGCATGCGCACCGGCTTCTGGAAGAAGCGGCCCATGTGGAAGAAGGTGACGGGGAATTCGCTGGGACCGTTGGCCCAGAGCGCCAGGTCGGTCTTGAAGCGGATCTTGCCATGGGCGTCGTAGTCGATCTGGTACAGCACCTCGGGCGAGGGGCTCTGCGGCGCCACATAGGCGGAGCGCGCCATGTCCTGTGCCCGCTTTTTCAGATCCTCGAACGAGAACGGGGCAGGGGCTCCCATCTTCAGGGACTGCTGGGCCAGGGCCTCGGTGGCAAAGCCTTGCGCGGCAAGGGCGGCCGTGGCGGTGGCGGTCTGGAGGAAGCGGCGGCGATTGATCATGGATGAGCGCATGTGTCTATGGGAAGGGACGACCCCTACCGACCAAGGTGGCAGGATTAAGTCCCTCTTAGCCTCTTGAGAATTCTTCGTCAGCGGTCAAAGTTACCCCACGCACAGGCGCAGGCATAACTGCGCCATCAGATAGGGAGTACGCCATGTATCGAAAAGTCATGCGCCGCGTCGTGGGCGCTGCGGCCGCCATTGCCCTTGCGGGGGCCAGCATGCCGGCCCAGGCCCAGGATTTCATCAACGTGCTGACCGGGGGCACCTCGGGCGTCTATTACCCGCTCGGCGTCGCCCTCTCCAAGGTCTTCACGGACAAGGTCCAGGGCTCCCGCCCGTCGGTCCAGGCCACGAAGGCCTCGGTGGAAAACCTCACCCTCCTGCAGCAGGGGAAGGGCGAAATCGGCTTCACCCTCGGCGACAGCCTCGCCATGGGCTGGGCCGGCGACGAGGAGGCGGGCTTCAAGAGCAAGCTCGACAAGCTGCGCGGCATCACGGCCATCTATCCCAACTACATCCAGATCGTGGCGACCCAGGAATCCGGCATCAAGTCGCTCGCCGACCTCAAGGGCAAGCGTCTCTCCGTCGGCGCGCCGAAATCCGGCACCGAGCTTAATGCCCGGGCGATTCTCCAGGGTGCGGGCCTGTCCTACAAGGATCTCGGCAAGGTCGAGTACCTGCCCTTCGGCGAATCCGTCGAGCTCATGAAGAACCGGCAGCTCGACGCCACCCTGCAATCGGCGGGCCTCGGCGTCTCGTCGATCCGCGACCTCGCCACCTCGGTGCCGATCGTCGTGGTGGAAATCCCGGCCAGCGTCGTGGACAAGGTCGGCACCCCCTACGTGAAGGCAACGATCCCGGCCAACACCTATGGCGGCCAGACCGCTCCCGTGCAGACGGCAGCAGTGGTGAACTACCTCGTCACCCATTCGGGCGTGAAGGACGAAACCGTCTACCAGATGACCAAGGCGATCTACGACAGCCTGCCGGATCTGGCCGCGGCCCATGCGGCCGCCAAGGACATCAAGCTCGAGAGCGCGCTCTCCGGCATGCCCGTTCCGATGCATCCGGGCGCCCAGCGCTATTTCGACGAGAAGGGAGTGAAGAAGCAGGGCTCCTAAACCCTTCGGACCATTTACAATCAGGCCGGGGCAGGTGAACTGCTCCGGCTTTTTTGTGACAATAAGAACAAATATCGAGGAACCGCCATGAGCCAGGGTGTGAACAGTTCCGAACTCGCCCAGATGGAAGCGCCGGCCGAGACCGTCAATCCGGAACACGGCCTGCCGGAGAGCTTCGGGGAAGGCCTATTGGGCCGGCTCCTGTTCTGGATCGCCGTTTCCTTCTCCACGTTCCAGATCATCACCTCCTTCGGCATCCCACTCGACCAGCCTTTCATCGCGTCGTTGAGCCTCACGCATCTGTGGGCCGTCGCCATGGCGGCCTGGGCCGCCTGGCTGATTGGTCTCGCGGTCCGCCGCCGAGGCATCCTGAACGGTGTCCTGGCATGGCTCGCCGTTGCGGGCGCCTTCGGGCTCGTCCTCTGGTTCGGCGGCAGCATGCCGAGCCAGGTGGTGCGCACCATCCATGTGGGCTTCCTGTGCCTCGTGGCCGGAGCCATGATCGCCAACCACCGCTCGGGCTCGTCCTCCTTGCGTGCCTTCGGATGGATCGTCGGCGTCGCAAGCTTCCTGGTGGGGCTGTACCACTGGGCGTTCTACGAGGAGCTTGTGATCCGCGCCGGCGAGCTCACCACGCTCGACCTCGTCGTCGGCATCGCCGCGCTCGCGATCCTGATCTACCTCGTCTGGCGCGTGATGGGCCCGGCGCTCCCCATCGTGGCTGGCCTGTTCCTGTCCTATTGCCTGTTCGGCAATTATCTGCCGGCACCGCTCGATCATCGCGGCTATTCGCTGGAGCAGGTGGTCGAGCACATGTCGTTCGGAACGGAGGGCATCTACGGCACGCCGACGCTGGTGTCGGCAACCTACATCTTCCTGTTCATCCTGTTCGGCGCCTTCATGGAGAAGGCCGGCGTCATCGACTTCTTCAACGACATCTCGATGGCCGTCTTCGGCGACAAGCAGGGCGGGCCCGGCAAGGTCTGCGTGGCGTCCTCCGCCCTCATGGGCACGGTCTCAGGCTCGGGTGTCGCCAACGTGGTGGCCTCGGGCCAGTTCACGATCCCGCTCATGAAGCGCTTCGGTTTTCCCTCCGCCTTCGCAGGCGGCGTCGAGGCGACGTCCTCCATGGGCGGGCAGATCATGCCGCCGGTCATGGGCGCCGTGGCCTTCATCATGGCCGAGACCATCGACGTGCCGTACTCGAAGATCGTCGAGGCGGCGATCATTCCGGCCATTCTCTATTTCGCCGCCTGTTATCTGGCGGTCCATCTCGAGGCCGGCAAGCGGCATCTGAGAGGGCTGCCGAAATCCGAGCTGCCGAATGCCTGGACCGAGCTGAAGACGAAGTGGTTCCTCATCGCTCCGCTCGGCGTCCTCGTCTATCTGCTTTTTGCCGGCTACACGCCGCTCTTCGCCGGTGCCGTGGGCCTGTCGCTCACGGTGGCTCTGATCCTCGGCACGGCCATTGCGGCCGGACTGGCCGTCCCGGCTCTGCGCATCGCGTTCTGGGTCGGGCTCGCGCTGGTGGCGGCCTATTCTCTCGCCTCGACCGTGACGCTCGTCGTCCTCGTCGTCGCGGCCCTGTCCCTGTGGAACGCTTTCTCCGGCCGCGGACGCACGACCCTTCAGGCCTGCGTCGACGCCATGGCGGACGGGGCCCGTCAGGCGCTGCCCGTGGGCCTCGCCTGCGCGGTGGTCGGCATCGTGATCGGCACCATGACGCTCACGGGGCTCGGCACCATCGTCGGCACCTGGCTGATCTCCATCGGCAAGGAGAACATCTTCGCGGCCCTCGTGCTCACCATGATCTTCAGCCTGATCCTCGGCATGGGCATCCCGACGATCCCGAACTACATCATCACCTCGTCGCTGGCCGCCCCCATCCTGCTGCAGCTCGACGTGCCGCTCATCGTCTCGCACATGTTCGTCTTCTATTTCGGCATCATGGCGGACCTGACGCCGCCGGTGGCTCTGGCGGCCTTCGCGGCGGCCCCGATGGCGAAGGAATCGGGCCTCAAGATCGGCATCCAGGCGGTCCGCATCGCTTTGCCGGGCTTCGTCATTCCCTACATGGCGGTCTACGATCCCACCCTGATGCTGCAGCCGGTGCCCGGGCTCGAGGGAGCGGGCTATTGGCTCGCAGTCGTCTACATCGTCATCAAGGCCTCGCTGGCTATGATCCTCTGGGGCGTGGCCTCCGTCGGCTATTTCCTCAGGCCTTTGAGCTGGTGGGAGCGGATCTGGGCGGCGGTGGCCGCCGGCTTCCTCGTGGCGGCCATCCCGCTCACGGACGAGATCGGCTTCGTCCTCTCAGGGCTCTTCGTCGGCTTCCACGTCTGGCAGTCCCGCAAGGTGGCCAGACCCGCCGTCGGTTGATGATCTGCCTGCTCACCGGCTCGACGGTCGCCCCCCTGATGGCGGGCGCGATCACGCTCGCCTGGACCCATTCGGTCGAGAAGATCGCCTGGGAGGAGGATTGGCGTTCAGGCCCAGCGGGGCTCGAACTCGTCGAGGCGCGGGTGCGCGGGTCCGGGGCCGGCATGGAGCCCCCGCCGGGGGCCCGGCTTGCCAATGGTATCTGGTCGTGGAGGCCGAACCTGCCGCCGCAAGCCGAGGTGATCATGCGCCGCTCGGGCGCGACGGCCGATTGGCGGATCTGCATCGCGGGCCAATGCCGCCCGATGCAGGCCTATGTCCCGCCTGAGGCCGATCCGATCGTGATGAAAGTGTGCGAGGGCTCTTAGGCGCGGCCGGTCAGGGGCTCGACGGCGACGCAGCGGCGCCAGAGGTTCACCAGGATGTAGACGGCGAACAGGCTGAACAGCGCCATGAGGGCGTAGCCGACGTAATCGCCGAGCTCGAACAGGCCCGCGATGGCCCAGCCGGCGGCGATCGCAACGCCGAAGACCTCCGCGCCCACCAGGATCATGATGCTCATGATGGTGATCACGTTGCGCCAGTTGGTGCTTTTCGCCTGAGCCACTATTGCCTCACTCCATTTGTTGCCGATGGGACTACCCTAAACCGCACCTCCGGTGCAAGTTCTCCCCGAATCTCATTCTGTCGCGCCCCACATTCAAGAGACCATGTCAGAAACTCCCGTTTTCTCGACGGCCGCCGTGGCGGCTCCTCACAGGCTTGCGGCCGAGACCGGCCAGACCATTCTCGCCGCCGGCGGCAACGCGGTGGAAGCCATGGTGGCCATGGCGGCGACGATTGCCGTGGTCTACCCGCACATGAACGGCTTGGGCGGTGACGGGTTCTGGCTGGTCCGGGAGCCGAAGGGGCGCATCCATGCCCTGGATGCCTCGGGACCCGCCGGCGCGCTCGCCACGATCAAACGCTACCGGGAGAAGGGCTACGACGCCGTCCCGCCGCGGGGACCCGACGCGGCGCTCACGGTGGCCGGAGCGGTTGCCGGATGGGGTCTGGCGCTGGAGCTTGCCAAGGCGCTCGGCGGGCAGCTGCCCCTCGATCTTCTCATGGGCGATGCCATCCGGTTGGCTCGGGACGGCTATGCCGTCGGCGCTGCCGAGGGGCGCAATCCTCAGCTGGAACAGGCCGCCCTGTTCGCGGCGCCCGGCTTTGCCGAGGCCTTCCTCGTCGAAGGCAAGCTGCCGCAAGCCGGCACCATGCGGCGCAACCTCAGGCTCGCCGATGCGCTCGGCCAGCTCGCCCATACGGGCCTTGCCGATTTCTATCGCGGCGACGTGGGCCGCGAGATCGCCGCCGATCTGGAGCGCATCGGCAGCCCGGTCACCCGCAAGGATCTGGAGACCTACCGGGCCCGGGTCGTGCAGCCCCTGTCGGTGCGGTTGAAGCACTCGACCGTCTACAACCTGCCGCCGCCGAGTCAGGGGCTCGCCGCGCTCCTGATCCTCGGCCTGTTCGAGCGCCTGAACGTGGGCCGAGCCGAGACGCCGGAGCACCACCACGGGCTGATCGAGGCCGCCAAGCGGGCCTTCGCAATTCGCGACCGGGTGGTGACGGATCCCCGAGAGCTCACCCGCAATCCGGCCGATTTACTGAACCCTTCGGTCCTGGAGCGAGAGGCGTCGATGATTGAGGCCCGCCGCGCCGCGCCCTATCCGCCGCGCTCTGCCGAGGGCGATACGGTCTGGATGGGGTGCATCGACAAGGACGGGCTGGCCGTATCGTACATCCAATCGGTCTACTGGGCCTTCGGTTCCGGCTGCGTGTTGCCGGCGACCGGCATCCACTGGCACAATCGGGGCCTGGGCTTCTCGCTCGGTCCGAAATCCCGCAACCCGCTGGAGCCGGGCCGCAAGCCCTTCCATACCCTCAACCCGGGGCTTGCCGTCTTCGACGACGGACGCGTGCTCTCCTACGGCACCATGGGCGGCGAGGGGCAGCCGCAGATCCTCGGCCAGATCTTCACCCGCTACGCTGATTTCGGCATGAGCCTCGCCGACGCGGTCGATGCGCCGCGCTGGCTCTTCGGGAAATCATGGGGTGCGCCCTCCGCAACGTTGAAAGTGGAAGACCGATTCGATCCGGGCCTGCTGCGGGCTCTCTCGAGCTTCGGCCATCCGGTCCAGGAGCTGGGCAAGCCCTATGCCGATGCGCTCGGCCATGCGGGCATGCTGGTGAAGCATCCGCGCAACGGTCGCGTCGAGGCCGTGCACGATCCGCGCTCGGATGGCGGATCGCTGGGGCTCTGAGGGCGGAATCCTGTACAGGTTCAAATCGGGAGGCCATGCATGCCTGAAACCGCAAGTCTCGTCGCCTTCGCCCTGGTCGCTCTCGGAATGGTGCTGACGCCCGGACCGAATATGATCTATCTGGTGTCCCGCTCCATCTCCCAGGGGCGCGGGGCCGGGTTCATCTCACTTGCGGGCGTGGCCCTCGGTTTCGTCGTCTACATGCTCTGCGCTGCTTTCGGCATCACGGCGCTCGTGCTGGCGGTGCCTTATGCGTATGACGCGCTGCGCTTCGGCGGGGCCGCCTATCTTCTTTATCTGGCTTGGCAGGCGGTCAGGCCGGGAGGACGCTCACCCTTCCACGTCAAGGGTCTGCCGAAGGACAGCCCGCGCAAGCTGTTCATGATGGGTCTGCTCACGAACCTCCTGAACCCGAAGATCGCCGTGATGTACCTGTCACTCCTGCCTCAGTTCATCAGCCCGGAACAGGGCAGCGTGCTGATGCAGTCCATCGTGCTCGGCTTCACCCAGATCGTCATCAGCGTCAGCGTGAATTCGGTCATCACCGTCATGGCCGGATCGATCGCCGTGTTCCTGGCGAGCCGCCCCGGCTGGATGGTGATGCAGCGCTGGCTGATGGGCACCGTACTGGGCGGCCTTGCGGTGAAAATGGCGTTCGAATCGCGGCGATAGCGGGTTCTAAGCGGTTGTCCAGACGCCATAGAGCAGGCTTGCTCCCAGGACCAGCACGAAAGCGGCGGCCAGAAGTTCGAGCCCCGCGATGGCGATGGCGCCCGACGCTCCCCGTCCTCCCGCGACCTTCAGGGCCATGGTCTTGAAGAAGACCGCGAGCGCCGCGATGGCGCCGGTGGTGAGTGCCGTGCCGAGCGCCATGGCGAAGGTCGCCGCGATTCCGGCCACGAAGAGGCCCTGCGACAGGGAAAAGACCAGGACGATGAGGGCTCCCGCGCAGGGTCGGATGCCGGCCGCGATGGCCACGCCCGCCATGTCGCGCCAGCGGCTCAGGCGGTCAAGTTCCTCGGGCGGCGGCATGTGGACGTGATCGCAATCTTCCTCAACCGCGGCATAGGGATTGCGGGCGAGCGCCATGATACCGAGAACCTTGCCGGCCTTGCGCCAGGTCATGACGGCGCCGAGCAGGGCCACTGCCAGGAAGCTCGCCAGTTCCACGTTCATCGCGAGCTTGTTCATGGTGGAGGCGGTGGCGCGCAGCGCCAGGCTGACGATGGACACGATCGCGATGGCGACCAGCGCCTGCACCAGGGCGGCTGCCAGGCTCAAGAGGAAGCCCTTGCGCAAAGCCTTCTCGTCGGCCACGAGATAGGCCGAGATCACGCCCTTGCCGTGCCCGGGTCCGGCCGCGTGGAAGACCCCGTAGGCGAAGCCCACGAGCAGCAGGGAGAGCAGGGCGGAGCCGTTCTCCTTCATGGCTCGCACGCCGGCCTGGAGGCTGCCGTAGAAGCCCGACTGCACGGACAGGATCCAGGCGCCGATGCTCCCCGAGGGTGTCGCTTCGCGCAGGCCCATGCCGAACGGGTTGCGCGGCGGCGGCTTGCTCAACGGACCGAGCCAGAGGCCGATCAGGCCCATCGCCAAGGCGATGACCGCGACGGCTGCCAGCGCGAGGCCGAGGCGGCGCCACAGCGGGGCTCGGCCGGGGCTTGAAAGGGCAGGGGCTTCCGACGTCAGGGACATGCGATGATGGCCCTGTTGGAATACTCGATGCCGATATCCTGGGGCTGGATCGCGCCCTCGTCCTGCAGGATCTGCTGCATGGTGGCATCGAGCGGTTTGGCCTTGGCGATGCTCGTCAGGCAGCCCTGGGGCGCATTGGCGAGCGATATGGCGGCTTGGCCCTCCGACAGGCTGAAATAGACGAAGAAGGTCGGGTCCTCGATCTCGATGGACACGGCGCCCGAGGGAACCGCCGGAGCCTTGAGCGGCAGGAAGAAGGACATGGCGACCTGGCTCTTCTCCATGCTCATCCGGGCTTCGCGCGGCGCATCGAAGCTCTGCGGCTTGCCCCGGGCCTTCAGCACGGTGAAGTAGTCGAACTCGTTGAGGGAGGCGGCGTTCTCGTCGGCGAGGTCCTGGAGCTCCTCCGGGGAGAGCTTGCCGTCGCCGTTTTTGTCGAGGCCCTGGGTGACATAGGCCGTGTAGGCCTCGTCGAAGGTCCAGTGGTGGCGGACGCCCGTCACTTTCCCGTCGGGCGCGAAGACGACTTCGGCCTTGGCGGTGACCCAGACATGAGGATGCGCGATGGCCGGCGAGGCGAGGCCTAGACCGAAGGCCGCCAAGGCAGATTTCAGACCAAGATGGCGTGTCATGCATTGACCCGGAAAATGCGAGGCTTCCGACGCAGGGCCGGACCACAGGAGCTGTATGAGGGTTTCGTGGTTAACAGAGGCGAAACGAAGGCGGGAGCCGAAGGGCTTGATTGACGGGTCTTGGAAGATATGTCAGCATTACTGACATATCCCACAAATGAAGACCGGACGACCGGCAGCGGAGCCATGGCTCCAGGAGGAAACGGGTAATGACCGAAGGTCATGGTGCGCTCCGCAACGTAACGCTCGACGACAAGTACGATCTCTCCAAGGATCACGTCTTCATCACCGGCACGCAGGCCGTGATCCGCATGCTGCTCATGCAGCGCGAGCGGGACCGGCTGGCGGGCCTGAGCACGGCCGGCTTCGTGTCCGGCTATCGCGGCTCGCCCATCGGCGGCCTCGACCAGAACCTCTGGCGTGCCCGGAAATGGCTGGACGCCTCCAATATCGTCTTCCAGCCGGGCCTGAACGAGGAGCTCGCCGCCACGGCGGTCTGGGGCTCGCAGCAGGCGGAGATCCGCGGCGACGGCAAGTACGACGGCGTGTTCGGCCTCTGGTACGGCAAGGGCCCCGGCGTCGACCGATCCGGCGACGTGTTCCGCCACGCCAACATGGCGGGCTCCTCGAAGCACGGCGGCGTGCTGGCCCTGATGGGTGACGACCACACGGCGGAGTCCTCCACGGTCGCCCACCAGTCCGAGTTCCACTTCGTCGACGTGATGATCCCGATCCTGAACCCGGCGGGCGTTCAGGAGATCCTCGATTACGGTCTCTACGGCTATGCCATGAGCCGCTTCTGCGGCACCTGGGTGGCGTTCAAATGCGTCAAGGACAACATCGAGTCGACGGCTTCCGTGGACGCGTCGCTGGATCGTGTGAAGATCATCATCCCGGATGATTTCACGATGCCGCCGGGCGGCCTCAACATCCGCAACCGCGACGGGGTGCTCGACCAGGAGGCGCGGCTTCAGGACTTCAAGCGCGACGCCATGCTGGCCTTCGTGCGCGCCAACAACCTCAACCGCATCGTGCTCTCCGGCGGCCGCAACCCGAAGATCGGCATCATCACGGTAGGCAAGTCCTATCTCGACGTGCGCCAGGCCCTCGACGAGCTCGGCCTGGACGAGGTCAAGGCGAACGACATGGGGCTTCGCCTCTACAAGGTCGCGTGCCCGTGGCCTCTATCGCAAGCCGAGCTCGTTGACTTCGCGCGCGGCCTCGACAAGGTCATCGTGGTCGAGGAGAAGCGCTCCCTCATCGAGGTTCAGCTGCGCGAGGAGCTCTACGGCACGGCCAACCAGCCGCTCTGCATCGGCAAGAAGGACGAGGAGGGCCGCTGGCTCTTCCCCGTGAAGGGCGCCCTCGATCCCAACGACATCGCCATCGCCATCGGCGAGCGGCTGCTCGCCTACCACAACAACGACGACCTGCGCGGCCGCGTGGCGCGGCTGCGCCATGCCCAGGACGTGCTGGCGACCACGGGCGACGTGGCGACCCGCGTGCCGCATTTCTGCTCCGGCTGCCCGCACAATTCCTCGACGAAGGTACCGGACGGCATGCGCGCCTATGCGGGCATCGGCTGCCACTACATGGTGCAGTGGATGGACCGCTCCACCGAGGGCTTCACCCAGATGGGCGGCGAGGGCGCGAACTGGATCGGCGAGGCCCCGTTCTCCAAGCGCGGCCACGTGTTCCAGAACCTCGGCGACGGCACCTACAACCACTCGGGCGTCCTCGCCCTGCGCTGGGCGATCCACACCAAGACCAACGTCACCTACAAGATCCTCTTCAATGATGCGGTCGCCATGACCGGCGGGCAGAAGCACGAGGGCGGCCTCACAGTCGACATGATCGCCCGCCAGGTGCGCGAGGAAGGCGTCGAGCGCATCGCTCTCGTCACCGACGAGCCGCACAAATACCCGAAGGAGATCCGCTGGCCCTCCGGCATGACGATCCATCACCGTTCTGAGCTCGATGCGGTGCAGCGCCGGCTCGCCGAAGTTCCCGGCGTGACGGTGATGATCTACGACCAGACCTGCGCGTCCGAAAAGCGCCGGCGCCGCAAGCGCGGCGAGTTCCCGGATCCGGACAAGCGCGTCATCATCAACGATCTCGTCTGCGAAGCCTGCGGCGACTGCTCGGTACAGTCCAATTGCGTCGCCGTTCAGCCGGTGGAGACCGAGTTCGGCCGCAAGCGCCAGATCGATCAGTCGAACTGCAACAAGGACTTTTCCTGCGTCCAGGGCTTCTGCCCGTCCTTCGTGACGGTGCACGGCGCCAAGATCCGGAAGGCCGTGCCGGAGACCCTCTCGACGGACGGCACGAGGTTCAAGCCGTTGCCCGATCCGGCGATCCCGGCCATCGACCGCACCTTCAACGTCATCGTGACGGGCGTGGGCGGGACGGGCGTCGTTACCATCGGGGCGATCCTCGGGATGGCGGCGCATCTCGAGGGCAAGGGCCTGGGCATGATCGACATGGCGGGCCTCGCCCAGAAGGGCGGCGCGGTCTACAGCCACGTGCGGCTCGCCAACAACCAGGACGACATCCATGCCATCCGCGTGAGCGCGGAATCGGCCCATCTCGTGCTCGGCTGCGATCTCGTGGTGACGGGCACGAAGAAGGTTCTGGCTTCCGTGAAGGAGGGCCAGACTTCGCTCGTGGTGAACACGGCCGAGGTCATGCCGGGCGAGTTCACGCGCAATGCCGATTTCTCCCTGCCGACCGAGCGCCTGAAGCGCGCCATCAGGTCGGCGGCAGGCCAGGAGGGTGTGTCCTTCGTCGACGCGACGGCGATCGCCACCGCGCTCCTCGGCAATGCCATCGCGGCCAACATGTTCATGCTGGGCTATGCCTACCAGGCCGGCCGCGTTCCGCTCTCGGGCGCTGCCATCGAGAAGGCCATCGAACTCAACGGCGAGGCGGTGAAGATGAATCTGGCCGCCTTCACCTGGGGGCGCCGCGCAGCCGCCGAGCCGGAACTGATCGCCGCCATGATGAGCGAGCTCAAGGCGCCGACGGAATCGCGCAAACTGTCCGAGACGCTCGACGAGGTGATCGAACGGCGCGTGGCGTTCCTCTCCGAGTATCAGAGCAGCCGCTATGCCCGCCGCTATCGCACCCTCGTCGAGCGTGTGCGTGCCGCGGAGAGCAAGACCGCAGCCGGCTCGACCGCGTTGACCGATGCGGTGGCGCGCTCGCTGTTCAAGCTGATGGCTTACAAGGACGAGTACGAGGTGGCGCGTCTCTACACGAACGGCCATTTCGAGAAGCAGGTCGCATCCGCCTTCGAGGGCGAGAACCTGACTTACGAATTCCACATGGCGCCGCCGATCCTCGCCAAGAAGGATCCGGTCACCGGCCTGCCCCGCAAGATGAGCTTCGGGCCTTGGATGCTCAAGGCAATGCGTGTACTGGCGCCGTTCAGGGCGCTGCGCGGCACGCCGCTCGACGTGTTCGGCTACACCCACGAGCGCCGAACCGAGCGCCAGCTCATTCGCGACTTCGAAGGGCTGATCGAGGAGATCGTGGCGAGGCTCGATGCCGGCAATCATTCTGCCGCCGTCGCCCTCGCCAACATCCCGCAGAAGATCCGCGGCTTCGGCCACGTCAAGGAACGGAACCTGAAAGCCGCGAAGGCCGAGGAGGCGGACCTCCTCGCCAAGTTCCGCGCCGGACCGCAGCGGCTGCCCATCGCAGCGGAGTGAAGGCTGAAATTCGCCTCGTCATGGCCGGGCTTGTCCTGGCCATGACGATACAGCGGAGCGCAGCGCCTTTCCGGTCGGGATCACCGGCACAAGGCCGGCGATGACGTCTGAGATGCGGGAAACTCAGCCCCGCGCTTGGCTCACCTCGACGAAGCTCTTCGCCACCGTCGGCACGTTCGCCTCGTTGAGCCCCGCCACGCACATGCGGCCTGATCCCACGAGATACACGCCGTCGCGCTCGCGCATGGCGTCGACCTGCCGGGCGCTCAGCCCCGTGTAGCTGAACATGCCGCGCTGGTTCGTGAGGAAGCCGACATCGACTTCGTTCGACAGGGCGCGGATCTCGTCTGCAAGGCGCTTGCGCATGGAATCCATGCGCAAGCGCATCGTCTCCACCTCGCTGGCCCATTGGGCCAATAGGCCGTCGTTGCCGAGCACGGTCGCCACCAGAAGCCCGCCCGTCATCGGCGGGCTCGAGTAGCTGCGGCGCACCGCGAGCTTCAACTGCCCGAGCACGCGCTCGGCCTCGTCCGCATCGCGGCAGACGACGCTCAAGCCGCCGCAGCGCTCGCCGTAGAGCGAGAAGTTCTTCGAGAAGGAATTGGCCACGAGACAGTTGGCGCGCTCCGCATAGCGGCGCACGAAGGCGGCGTCCTCGTCGAGGCTGGTGCCGAAGCCCTGATAGGCCATGTCGAACACGACGATGTGGCGCTTGGCGAGAAGCACCTCTGTAACGGCGTCCTGCTGGCGCTCGTCGAGATCGACGCCGGTCGGGTTGTGGCAGACGGGCTGGAGCACGACGATCGAGCCGTTCTCCGCCGCCTCCAGGGCCTTGACCATGCCGTCGAAGTCCACGGACCGGTCGGTGCTGTTCCAGTAGGGATAAGCGGCGGTCCTGAAGCCTGCCCGCTGGAACAGGCCGTGATGGTTGTCCCAGGTCGGATCGCTGACCAGAACGGTGCGGCCGGGGGCGTGCTTGGCTAGGAAATCGGCCGCGATGCCCACCGCCCCCGTGCCGCCCAGCGTCTGGATCGTGGCGACGCGCTTCTCGGCAAGAGCCGGATGCTGGGCGCCGAAGACGAGCTTCTGCACGCCGTCGCGATAGAGTGCGTGCCCTTCCATGGGCAGATAAGGCCGTTCCGCGAACCCGATGCGTTCGTGCGCTGCCTTGACCGCGCCGAGCACCGGGATGCGGCCCTTCTCGTCCGTGTAGACGCCGATGCTGAGATTGACCTTCTCGGGCCTGGGATCTGCCTTGAAGCTGTCGTTGAGGGAGAGGATCGGGTCGCCGGCAAAGGCTTCGACCTGTCCGAACAGGGATTCCGTCATGCTGATCTCCAAGCCTGCTGCGGCGGCCTGCCGGCGACCGCATCGTTTCGCGTGCCGCGAGACCTATCCCTTGGAACGGCCTTTCGGCAAGCGTCTTCATGGACACTCAGATATCCAGCCGCCAATCCACGGGCTCCAGTCCCTTCTCGACGAGCCAGGCATTGGCGCGGCTGAAGGGGCGCGTGCCTCTGAAGTCGTTCAGCCGATTGAGCGGGGAGGGATGGCCCGCTTCGATCACCAGGTGCCTCGTCCGGTCCACGAGTGCCGCCCGCTTGCGGGCCGGGCCGCCCCAGAGCAGAAAGACGACGGCCGGCTGCTGTGCCGAGATCGCCGCGATGGCCTGATCGACCAGGGCCGACCAGCCAAATTTCATATGCGTGCCCGATTGCCCGGCTTCGACCGTGAGGGACGTGTTGATGAGCAGCACGCCCTGCCTGGCCCATTTCGACAGGTCGCCCGATTTGGGCATCGGCACGCTCAAATCCTCCGCCATCTCGGCCAGGATCGTGCGCAGGGAGGCCGGCAGCCGCCGGGAGCCGCGATACGAGAAGGCGAGACCATGGGAATCGCCCGGCGTCGGGTAGGGGTCCTGCCCGAGGACGACGACCTTGACCCTGTCGAGCGGCGTCAGGGAGATGCTGGTGAACACGGCGTCGGGCGGAGGCAGCACCTGCGCGCCCGAGGCGATGACTGCATCGACCTTGGCCGCCACGGTCTCGGCGCTTCCATCCTGGAAGAAGGGCAGTCTCAGCCACCCGGCGGCCTGAGGCTTGGCGCGGAAGTCGGCGAGGGCTTGGGTGACGGGTCCAGTCATCGGAAGATCATGCCTTTCGGGAGAATGCGGGCTCTGTTGCTGCGCCGGCTGAATGGGTCGGCGGCCGGCGCTGAAAAAGTCATCGGACGTGCTGCTGATCGAGGCTCCAGGACCGTCGACAGGATGTTACTTCTGTGACACGTTGCCGATCTAGGTTCCAGGGCTGTCAGACCCCCGGTTCCAACCTTCTACGAGGAATTCCATGATGTTTCAGAGCCGCCCTTCCGCTGCGTTTCGCGCCGGGTTTCTCGGATTGTCCATGCTTCTGTCGGGCACGGCCCTGGCGCAGGAGACCGTGACCATCCGCTTCGTCCAGACCAACGACATCGACCGCATGAGCGCCGAGAAGGGCCGCGGCGGCTTCGCCAGGCTCGCCACGGTGATCAAGGAGGAGAAGGCAAAGGGCAACGCCTTCTTCGTCCACGCGGGGGACACCATCTCCCCGTCGCTCCTCTCGGGCTTCGACAAGGGCGCCCACATCATCGACATCCTCAACCGCATGGGCGTCGACGCCATGGCGCCGGGCAACCATGAGTTCGATCTCGGTCCCGACGCCTTCCGCGCCCGCATGGCGGAGGCCAAGTTCGACGTGCTCGCCACCAACATCGTCGATGGCAACGGCCTGCCGGCGAACACCAAGCCCGACAAGATGGTCGAGGTGCAGGGCGTGAAGGTCGGCTTCTTCGGTCTCACCACCGAGGATACCCCGATCGCGTCGAGCCCCGGCCCCATCAAGTTCTCCTCCACCATCGACACGGCTCGCGCCAAGGCCAAGGAGCTGCGCGAGAAGGGCGCCGACATCGTCGTCGCTATCGCCCACACGCCGCTCGAGGTGGACATGATCATCGCCCGCTCCGCCGGGGTGGATCTGATCATCGGCGGCCACGACGAGCACCTGCTCGCCTTCTACGACGGCAAGGTCGCTCTGACGGAATCGGAGTCGCAGGCCAATTACGTCGCCGTCACCGAACTGGCCGTCACCAAGGCCACCAAGGACGGCAAGACCACCGTCACCTGGACGCCGAACTTCCGCCTCGTCGACAGCGCGACCGTCAAGCCCGATCCTGAGATCGAGGCCGTGGTGAAGGGTTATGAGGACAAGCTTTCCAAGGAACTCGACGTCGAGATCGGCGTCACTGAAACGCCGCTCGACAGCCGCCGCGCCACGGTGCGCGGAGGCGAGGCCGCCATGGGCAACCTCGTGGCCGACGCGCTGAAGGCCTCGGTCGGAGCCGACGTGGCCATCACCAATGGCGGCGGCCTGCGTGCCGACAGGCAGTATGAGGCCGGCCAGAAGCTGACCCGCCGCAACATCCTGGCCGAGATGCCCTTCGGCAACACCACCGTGCTGCTGGAGGTCACGGGGGCCCAGATCAAGGCTGCGCTGGAGAACGGCGTCAGCCAGGTCCGCGAGCTCGGCGGCCGCTTCCCACAGGTCTCCGGCATCGTGGCGGAAGTCGACGTGAAGGAGCCGGTCGGCAGTCGCGTCAAATCGGTCAAGATCAACGGGCAGCCGCTCGATCCCGCCAAGACCTACAAGCTCGCCACCAACGACTTCATGGCCCGCGGCGGCGACGGTTATCGCGTGTTCACGGAAGCCAAGCCGCTCGTCGACGTCTCGGCGAGCCAGCTGATGGCCACGCAGGTTATCGACTACATCGCCAAGGCCGGAAAGGTGGCGCCGAAGGTCGAGGGCCGCGTCGTCCTGCGCTGATCCGCTCGTTCAGCGATCGTCCTTGCGCCGGGGCCCTCACGAGCTCCGGCGTTTTTCATGGGACGATGTTACCGACGTGACGTTCGGGCGCATTCTTTGTCCGCGTGCAGCGCGATAGTTCGCCTGCCTCTGGTCAACGGGATAACAATAGGTAAATTCCCTCTCCATCAAAGGCGTTTGCTGTGCCATTCTGGCCGCGCAACGGCGAATCTCCCAGTCAGAAGCGATCTCCCTTTGCAGTATTACACGCGCACTGAATCGATTAGCCTGTCCCAGAAGCGGCGTCGCCGTTTTCTTGCGCGCGGCCGGCTGACCTTGTTCATGGGCCTGTTCGGCGTCGCGTTCATCCTTCTGACCTTCGGCTACATCGCCTGGGAGCAGCGCAACCGCCTGATCCAGCGCAACGAGGACGATCTCCGGAACGCCGCCTTCTTCCTGGCGGACCACACGGCCAGGCTCCTGGAGGTCACGGACCTGACCCTGAAGCAGACCACTGCTCTCCTCCAAGGGCAGAGTTGGGATCAGGTCGAAACCTCGCGTCCCCTGTGGCAGCAGATTCACGCGGTTCAGGAGGCGTTACCCTATATCGATGACGTCTGGCTCAATGACTCGAGCGGACGCCTTCGCCTCACATCGGCTCAGTTCCCGACCCCCGCGTCGAACATTGCGGGGCGGGATGTCTTCAGTGCTCAGGTCGATGAGGACCAGGGATTGTTCGTCGGCGAGCCGATCCTGGGACGGGTCACGAAGGCGCCGACCTTCATGATCAGCCGCCGCATCCAGGATCGCGATGGAGGGTTCGGCGGCATCGCAGCAGTCACCGTCTCCCTATCCTACTTCTACGATTACTGGTCCAAGATCCGACTGCCGAAAGGCAGCCGGGTCGCTCTGATGCGCGCCCCCGATGCAACGGTCATTGCGCAATTTCCTCCTCCGGCCGACGGACTCTCCTTCGCCCCCATCGACAAGGCGGCTTTCGACACGGCGCTGGGCTCAGCCCTCCGGGCCGGCCTCTACTCCTTCACCAGCATGGACCAGGAGCGTGTCGGAGCCTATCGTCAGGTCGGCGCCATGCCGCTTTATATCAGCGTCAGCATGCCGGAGGATGCCTATTGGACGCCGTGGTTCGTCCAGACGCGGCTCTACGGCGCCTTCGCGCTGATCGCTCTTCTGGCCCTGATCGCCCTGACGGTGCTGGCCTCCGAGCAGTTCCACGAACAGGCCGCCAATGCGGCGCTCCTTGAGCGGCAGGTGGCGTTGCGGACGAGCGAATTGCGGACGGAAACCGCCGCGCTGGAGGTTCTCAACCGCACGGGCAGCGTACTCGCGGCCGAGCTCGATCTCGACCGCATCATCGAGAGCGTCGTCGAGGCGGGGATCGAGCTGACCGAGGCCCAGTTCGGCGCCTTCTTCTGCGGCGCGTCCCAGGGTGGAAAGGAACATTACGGGAAATTCGCGCCCGAAGGGCTCCGCGAGGCTTTCGCCACGCTCGACGTCCGGGCCATCTGCGCTCCTGCTTTCCAAGAGGGCAAGACGGTTCGCCTGGACAACATTGCCGTCGAGCAAGGACATGACGGCACGCCCTTCACCCTGGATGCCACTCCCGGCGCTCCCATAATCCGCAGCATCCTGGCCGTGCCCGTGGTCCTTCGCACCGGGGATACGCACGGCGTCCTCGTCTTCGGGCACGAACGGGCGGGAATGTTCAACCGCCGCTCGGAGCGCCTGCTGGCAGGCCTGACGGCCCAGGCGGCCATCGCGCTCGAGAACAGCCGTCTCTACCGCAATGCGCAAAGCGAAATCGAGGAGCGCAAGCAGGCCCAGACCCAGCAGTCCCTGCTGATTCGCGAGCTCCATCATCGGGTGAAGAACACCCTCGCGACCGTCCAGGCCGTGGTAGGCGCGACGGCGCGCTCCGCGCTCAGCATCGACGATTTCTATCAGGCCTTCGTCGGTCGCATCATCTCGCTCGCCAACACGCATTCGCTTCTGACTGAGGCCGTGTGGCAGACCGCATCCCTACGGGAGATCCTGGAAAAGGAACTCCGGCCCTACAACGACATCCGGGGCGAAAGGATCTCTCTCGACGGTCCCGCCGTGGATCTGCCCTCCGAGGCGGCCGTGCCGATCGGCATGGCCATCCACGAACTGACCACCAACGCGGCGAAATACGGTGCCTTGTCGGTTCCCGGCGGCAAGGTTGCCATTTCCTGGGAGGCCGAGCCGGCCGAGGATGGGACACGGCTGAGGCTCGTCTGGGAGGAGCGGGGAGGACCCGCCGTTTCGGCTCCGACACGCCAGGGGTTCGGCTCTCGCCTGCTGCACCGGGTGCTGGCCACGCAGCTCAACGCCAAGGTCGAGACGGATTTCCATCCGACGGGCTTGCATGTGGCCATCGACGCCGTGCTCAAGCAGGCCCGATTCCCGGAAATGAGCGTCTGACGCACTTCGTTGCAAAATCGATTTGCAGCCGATCCCGGTGATGCGATGAGGCGTCCTGTTGGCGGAGCTGCCTGAAACTTCTATCTAAGGCCGCATCAGAGCGGGATTCGAGCCTCGGATCCGGCGGCCAAGGGGCTTTTCATGAACGAGAGTGTGAGTCTGACCGATCTTCGCCAGGGCGTGCGTCCGGTGGACCACCCGCCTGTTCGGACCGGGCGGATCGGTGTGCTTCTTCTGAACCTGGGCACGCCCGAGGGTACCAGCTACTGGCCCATGCGCGCCTATCTGAAGGAGTTCCTCTCCGACCGCCGCGTGATCGAGACGCCGCGCCTCCTGTGGTGGCCGATCCTCAACCTGATCATTCTCACCAAGCGTCCCGGCCCCAAGGGCCGCGACTATGCCTCGATCTGGAACAACGAGCGCAACGAGGGCCCGCTCAAGACCATCACCCGCAACCAGGCCGAGAAGCTGACCGCGCATCTCAAAACCGTCGCCGGGGACAGAATCACGGTCGATTGGGCCATGCGGTACGGCAAGCCGGAGGTGCGCGAGCGCATTCAGGCGCTCCTCGATCAGGGCTGCGACCGCATTCTCCTGGTCCCTCTCTATCCGCAATATGCGGCCGCCACATCGGCGACCGCCTGCGACCAGGCCTTCCGGGCGCTCATGGACATGCGCTGGCAGCCGACCGTGCGCGTCTCGCCACCCTACCACGACGACCCGGTCTACATCGAATCGGTGGTCGCTTCGATGAAGAAGGATCTGGCGAAGCTCACCTTCGAGCCGGAGGTGATCCTCGTCTCCTTCCACGGCGTGCCGAAGGAATACCTGCTCAAGGGCGATCCCTATCACTGCCAATGCGTGAAGACCTGGCGCCTGATGCGGGAGGCCTTCGGCTGGTCGCCGGACAAGTTCCGCATGAGCTTCCAATCCCGCTTCGGCACGGCGGAATGGCTCCAGCCCTATACGGACAAGACCGTAGAGGCCCTCGCCAAGAGCGGCGTGAAGCGCATGGCCATCGTGGCTCCAGGCTTCTCGGCCGACTGTCTGGAAACCCTGGAAGAACTCAACGGCGAGAACCGCGAGATCTTCATGCACAACGGGGGCGAGGAATTCGCCTATCTGCCCTGTCTCAACGACAGCGACGACGGCATGCGCGTCATCAACCACATCGTCGAGAGGGAGCTCCAGGGCTGGCTCTAGGACTCGAAGCCTCTTTGCGCTAGCGTGAGCCCTCTGCAACGAGGTTGCCTGGGGGGCTCATGCCGCTGAGTGGTTTCGATATCTTCGTCATCGTTCTGGTGCTCGTCGTCGTGGTGACGATCGCCATGGGCATCAGGACGGTCCCGCAGGGCTATGCCTATACGGTCGAGCGGTTCGGGCGCTATTCGCGCACGCTCACTCCGGGCCTGGGCCTGATAGTTCCCTACATCGATCAGATCGGGAAGAAGGTGAATGTCATGGAGCAGGTGCTCGACATTCCGAGCCAGGAGGCCTTCACCCGCGACAATGCGGGCGTCACCATCGATGCCGCTGCCTTCTACCAGATTCTCGACCCGGCCCGCGCTTCCTACGAAGTCTCGGATATGAACCAAGCCCTGCTGGTCCTGACCATGACCAATATCCGGACGGTCGTGGGCTCCATGGATCTCGACCAGTTGCTCTCCCATCGGGACGAGATCAACGAGCGGCTCCTGCGGGTCATGGATGCTGCCGCGTCGCCCTGGGGCGCCAAGGTCACCCGGGTCGAGATCAAGGACATCCTCCCGCCGCAGGACCTCGCCGGCGCCATGGCGCGGCAGATGAAGGCCGAGCGCGAGAAGCGCGCCGCCGTGCTCGAGGCGGAGGGCCTGCGGCAGGCGGAAATCCTGCGGGCGGAAGGCCAGAAGCAGTCGCAGATCCTCGCCGCCGAAGGCCGCAAGGAAGCGGCGTTCCGCGATGCGGAGGCCCGCGAGCGGCAGGCCGAAGCCGAGGCCAAGGCCACCGGCATGGTGAGCGAGGCCATCACGCGGGGCGATCTTGCTGCCGCCAACTTCATCGTAGCGGAGAAATATATCGACGCGATCCGGACTCTCGCCTCGGCCCCGAACCAGAAGGTGGTGATCGTGCCCATCGAGGCGGCAGGCCTGGCCGGAACGCTGGGCGGCATCGCCGAGCTGACCAAATCCGTGTTCGGCGAGGGTGGGGCAGGCGTCAAGCCCGTGCGCAGCGTGCCGACGGTCGGCGGTGGATCGGAGCGTTCATGATCGGCGATGCCTTCATCGGATTGGGAGCGTGGGCCTGGATCATCCTCGGCGTCGTCCTGATTGGCGTCGAGCTTCTCGCTCCGGGCTCGTTCTTCCTCTGGCTCGGTCTGGCCGCCATCGCCACCGGATTGCTGGACGCCGTCCTTGGCCTGTCCTGGCAGGCTGCGGCGTTGATCTTCGCGCTGCTGTCCATCGGGGCGGTGATCGCGGGACGTTTCGTCACCCGTTCCAGGGCGCAGCCCGACGCTGAGACCACGCCGCTCAACCAGCGCGGCCAAACCCTCGTCGGGCGGGTATTCACCCTCGAGACGCCGATCAAGGACGGCGAAGGCCGCATCCGGGTCGACGACAGCTCCTGGCGGGTGACCGGCGCCGACCGGTTCGCCGGGGCCAAGGTGCGCGTGGTGCGGGTCGAGGGATCGACGCTCGTGGTGGATGACCCCTGACTAGGCTGCGCCCGCGCGCAGCAGGTCGAGATAGTGCACGAGGCCGACGGGCCGGTTGTTCTCGACCACGATCAGGGCGGTGATCCGGGAAGCCTCCTCCATCTCCAGGGCGGTCGCCACGAGGGCATCCGGCGCGATGGTGCGCGGCGTCCTGGTCATGATCGCCGTCACCGGCAGGGTCATGAGGTCCGGTTTCAGGTTGCGGCGCAGGTCACCGTCGGTGACGATCCCGGCGAGCGTACCGTCGCCGTTCACCACGATGACGGCGCCGAAGCCCTTACGGCCGATCTCCTCGACGGCTTCGTCCATACGGGCTCCGATGCCGACGATCGGAAGGCGCTCGTCCTTGTGCATGATGTCGCGCACGAGCTTGAGCCGCGCCCCGAGCTTGCCGCCCGGGTGGAACACGCGGAAATGCTCGGCCGTGAAGCCGCGCTTTTCCAGCAGGGCGACCGCCAGGGCGTCGCCCAGCGCCAGCTGGATCGTGGTCGAGGTGGTGGGCGCGAGCCCGTTGGGGCAGGCTTCCTTGGCCTTCGGCAGGGTGAGGCAGATGTCGGCGGCGCGTCCGAGGGTCGATTCCGTGTTCGAGGTCAGGGCGATCAGCGGTACCCGGAAGCGCCGGGAATAGCCGATGATGTCGGCGAGTTCCGCGGTCTCTCCGGACCAGGACAAGGCGATGATCACGTCGTCCGTCTGGATCATGCCCAGATCGCCGTGGCTCGCCTCCGCCGGGTGGACGTAATGGGCCGGGGTTCCGGTCGACGCGAAGGTGGCGGTGATCTTGCGGCCCACATGGCCGGATTTGCCCATGCCGGTCACGATCACCCGGCCCTTGGCGGCAGACAGTGTCTCGACCGCAGCCGTAAAGATCGGTCCGAGGCCGTTGCCGATGGCTTCCATCAGGATCGTCAGGCCGTCCCGCTCGGTCTCGAGCGTACGCAAAGCCGAGGCGACGGCGGGATCGGGCGAAAGGGGGGCTGGTTCTGCAAGTGCCATGGCCGCCCTCTAGCACAGAGGGGCGGCCATGAGGAACCCTTGCGCTTGCTTACTTCTGCCGCAGCAGGGCTTCGAGTTCCCGGCGGAAGTCGGCGGAGAGCTCCTCGCGCTCCAGGGCATAGGCCACATTGGCCATGAGGAAGCCAATCTTCGAGCCGGTGTCGTAGGTCTTGCCCTGGTATTTCATGCCGAAGAACTGTTGGCTCTTCATCAGCCGGATCATGGAATCCGTGAGCTGGATCTCGTTGCCGGCGCCGCGCTCCTGGGTGGAGAGCAGGTCGAAGATCTCGGGCTGCAGGATGTAGCGGCCGGAAATGATGTAGTTCGAAGGCGCGGTGCCCTTCGGGGGCTTTTCCACCAT
>JAESFT010000423.1_pt1 | contig 26854 bp, 24 predicted proteins | sample 9269451 | NCBI WGS metagenome assembly JAESFT01 (sample SAMN14502557, study PRJNA617106) | algae metagenome | isolation source: Scytonema hyalinum WJT4-NPBG1 and co-occurring heterotrophs from well... | place: USA: Mojave Desert, Joshua Tree National Park, California | collected 2006-05-25
TGGTATGAATTGCAAAGAAATTTATTCACTTTCGTTGTGCGTGAGTACATTGTGGACAATCTCACCAAGACTTGTGCTGCCTAGTACACATGGATGATGTTTTTTGTCAATGCGTAAGTCCTAGTATATTTGTATTTTTACTTTTCTACAATTTTTTCATCACAATTTCTCTTGATCAAGGAGCAGCTTTCCCTAATAACTACAATGCTTAGGCAGGGTTATGGTTAGCTCTCAAATTGGGATGCTCCCGCAATTTGAGCATTCGCAATACGCAGAACTACTAATTGTCAGCAGAGTGATCATTCGGGAGAGCAATTGACATCAAAAAAATAAATATGCTAATATTATTGACCGTCTGAAAGTATGTAACTTGCAGAACTAGGCTAAAATTGCATAAGCCATACTAATAAGTGTTATTGCCTACATTGAGCCTAGAGGCAGTTTTTTTGTTGTTTATTCATGAGGTGAATATGGCTAAGCGCCGTAATCCAAAAAAAGAAAAGGCGCTACGGAACCAGGCATATGCCCGAAAGTTTCGTAAACGAACCACAACAGGGCGTTTCCAAAGAAGGTTCCAACAACGACCGCCGAAGAGCGAAGAAGATGAGGGCGCAGCAACAATTGATGCTGAATAAGTTACCAGTTGAAATGTTTTTTGCCCTATAGCTCTTTCGGGTGTCAGGGCGTACAAATGTACGCCCTGATTGATTATTCAGCGGTAATTTGAGCGCGAGCGGCAAGAAGTGCTTGCCTGACTTGGGCAAAACCTGTGCCACCGTAGCTATTACGAGCAGCAACGACTTGCCGAGGCGATATCGCCTCATAGATGTCCGCTGCGAATGCTGGATGCAGTTGCTTCCACTCCTCCAAGCTCAGATCTTTAAGGAGTTTCCCGGCAGCAATACTAGTTTTTACCACTTTGCCCACAAGATTATATGCTTCCCGGAAAGGTACACCTCGTGCGGCAAGATAATCTGCTACATCGGTAGCGTTAGAGAAGTCTTCTGTGACTGCTTGTGCTAAGCGCGCTTTACGAAATTCCAAACCTTCTTGGAGTAAGATCGTCATTGCTTGCAAACAAGCTTTAACAGTATTGACACTATCAAATAAGCCTTCCTTGTCTTCTTGCAAATCTTTGTTGTACGCCAAGGGTAGCCCCTTCATCATCACTAACATTGCCTGGAGATGACCAAATACACGTCCAGTTTTCCCCCGCACGAGTTCCGGTACGTCGGGGTTTTTCTTTTGGGGCATAATGCTGGAACCAGTAGCGCAGCTATCCTTGAGGGTGACAAAGCTAAATTCCTCTGACGCCCAAAGAATCACCTCTTCTGAAAGACGGCTGAGGTGAACCATAATTAGGCTGGCAGCACAGAGAAATTCGATGGCAAAATCGCGATCGCTCACTCCGTCGAGGCTGTTTGCATAAACTCCCTCAAAATTCAACAGTTGTGCTGTGTAGTGGCGATCTATCGGGAAAGTTGTTCCAGCCAAAGCACCACACCCCAACGGTGAGATATTGACTCGGCGAGAAACATCTTCTAAACGTTCCCAGTCGCGTTGCGCCATATGAAAGTATGCCAGCAAGTGGTGAGCTAAACTGAGAGGTTGGGCGCGTTGCAGATGCGTATAACCAGGAATCAGCGTTTCAACGTGGTTTTCGGCGATATCTAGTAAAACTTGTTGAAATTCTCGCAGTTGGTTGCGGATTTGTTGAATTTCGTCGCGCAGATAAAGTCTGGTATCAGTACCTACTTGGTCATTGCGGGAACGAGCAGTGTGTAACTTTTTACCTAAATCCCCAACAATTTCCACAAGACGCCGCTCAACGGCAAAATGCACGTCTTCCGCTTCGATACCTGGGTGAAATTTGCCTTGGCGATATTCTTGGCGAATTTGCTCTAAACCCGCAACCAGTTCCTCTCCTTCTGCTTGGGAAATAATACCAGTGTGAGCCAGCATTTTGGCATGAGCTTGAGAGCCTGTGAGGTCATACTCAATTAATTCAATGTCAAAATTCATACTAGCGTTAAACCGAGCTATTGCAGGATGGAGTGCTGATTCAAATCGTTGGCTCCAAGTTTGTTGTTCTGTCATAGTGTGGGAAAATTATGAATGCCAAATGATGAATTATGAAATAATTAACGTTAATCTTCAATGACATCTACCCAAAACCAGTTCTGATTGATTTTGAAAGAATCTAAGAGCCAAACAAAATAAGTTAAATTTTTCACTCCAAAGATGTGATTTTCGATGGATGTCCCAGTATCAAATCTATACATCCAAGCTGTGTAATTTGGTTCTCCTTTAAACTTACCAACACTGGTAAAGAAAACAATTATTTTAGCTTTATTATTTTGATCAGCTACAATATTGATTTCTCCACCTCTTTCACCACTTTTAGAAAGATTTGCATACTGAGGTGGTAATTGCATCTCGTAAACTTTGTATCGAATATGATTATCTAACTTTATTCTTTGGGATTCATTTGGTTGTAAATCCCCAGATTTTATCATGGCAACTACTGCTTCACGCTCTCGTAAATGAGAATAAAAATCTGGTAGGATAATACGATATTGAGCTAACCATAAACTTATAAAAGTAACTAAATTTATCAGTAAAAGAACTATTGCTTTATATTGATTGCGTTGAAAATTTTGTAAAAAATACTGAACGGAAAAAATAGAAATGACGATAAAAAGTATGAATAAGCATAGAAAATAAGCACTTTTATCAGTGAATATACTATGATTTAAACTAATAGATAATAGAGAATACAAGAGTGTATAGTTAAAAGAATGAGGCAAAAATAAACTTCTAACTAAAATCAAAAAAATACTTATAAATAAAGATGAATTTAGAATAATAAGCCGCCGTTTTCGTAAATTGTCTCTAATCATTTAAGTATCCTAAAAATAACTCATAAAACATGACAAAATCTATTTCTTGATTAGCTATGCTTACACTGGTTTTATGGTAGGCATTGCTTACCAATATCTCAAATTTCCATCACATAAGCTTTTCTAAGAGGAACACCCGAACATTTGTGGTCTAATCATAGAAGAAGCGCTGTAAGTGACAAGAAATTTAGTAATTATCTAATCAAACAAACTTTTCAATTAAATTGACTTTTTCATAGGGATTTTGTTCCAAGAGACAAATCTCGTATCTACTTGATGAATAGCTGGAAATCAATCTCAAACTAATAGTTTCTTAAAGTTTGGATAAATAGAGTTTTAGAAAAATGTTTGGCGTGAGTCAGTATGGCTTATCCTCAGTGAATAGTATGGTTGCCAAGCCCTACGCGGATTGATTGCCCTATATATCAACTTACTTTGAAAGCTAATAGGGAGAGGTGAAAATCATGTTTGAGGATAAGCCTAAAACTTCTGATCCCCTAAAGACAGTCGTAGCAGATATCCTACCCAACCAGCCTATTCTTGCGAGTCAGCCGCAAGCATGGAAGGGCATTATCGTAGAACACCATTGTCAGCCGCCGTTTGAAATTCCTGAGCATTGCTTGCCACAACATCTCATTGCCATTCAAAGTGGACCTCCTATTAAGGTAGAAAATGTCGTAAATGGACGCTTCCAAAGCGGGTATTCTGTGAGTGGCGACCTAAGTATTCTGCCTGCTCACCTGCTCAACTGGGAGCGTTGGTATGGAAAAGCCGAATATATAGCTATACGCCTTGAGCCAGAATTGGTTGTAAAAGCCACACAATCGCTCGAAGCCAACCGCATTGAGATTATTCCACACTTAAGAATCCGCGACCCACTTTTGCAACAGATAGGGTTAGCACTGCTAAGAGAAGTCAAAGCCGAGGGAACTATAAGTCGTCTCTACGCTGAATCAATGGCGACTACGCTAGGAGTTCACCTCCTGAAACATTATTCCGCATCTCCACCAACTATTAAAAATTACACCAATGGTCTGCCGCCGTCCAAATTGCGAGAAGTCATTGAGTATATCAATGAACATTTGTCGCAAGATTTGTCCTTGGCTGAACTCGCCGCCGTTGTTAATTTGAGTCCAAATTACTTTGTCACCTTGTTCAAACGCTCAACTGGTTTGTCTCCTCATCAGTACGTGATTCATTGCCGGGTTGAGCGTGCTAAGGCACTACTAGCTGAGAATAAGTTACCTATTATCGAAGTTTGCGATCGCGTGGGATTCCAAAATCCTAGTCACTTCACAGCAGTATTTCGGCGGTTCATGGGAACAACGCCAAAAGCGTATCGGGAAGAAACCAGAAATTAGGCATCCACACCAAAATCTTAGTGATGCATTGCCAAGGTAATTTCGTAAGATTACGACATTCAGCGCAAGAATTGGCAAGACAGCAAGAGCCGGAGTTCTGTATGATTGCTACCGATTGAGGAACCAAGGAGAAATCAGCTGTAGGAAAGCGATGAGCAACACAAAAGATAAGAATCAACAATCAGGAGACAGTAGAAAAAGAAAAAATTCTCCGATGACGCGGCGCGAAATGATTGGCGCAGGTGTCGTAGGACTAGCAGCAACAGCAACAGCTCAAAGTGCTTTTGCCAACACCCAAAAACCAGTAGAACCAGAAAGCGGTAAGGTAAATTCTAACGGCAGATTCAAAGACAAGGTTGTACTGATTACCGGAGCAACATCAGGTATCGGCAAAACTACTGCTTACGCTTTTGCCAAAGAAGGAGCCAAAGTGTTCTTTTGTGGTCGTCGCACGAATCTTGGCGAAGCGAATGCTCGTGAAATTCAAGCCTTTGGCGGTGAAGCCACTTATATGCAAGCGGATGTCAGAAAAGAAAGCGATGTCAAGAATTTCATTAATGGCTGTGTCCAAAAGTACGGTCGCATTGACATTGCCTTTAATAACGCTGGGATAGAGGCTCCACCAAAGGCGATCGCCGAATTGTCCTTAGAGGAGTGGAACAATGTCATAGCAACCAACGCGACAGGCGTTTTTCTTTCCATGAAGTATGAAATTCCTGTGATGCAGCGGCAAGGTGGCGGTATTATTGTGAACACAGCTTCAGTCGGCGGACACCAGGGATTTTCAAACATTGGGCCTTACGGGGCGAGCAAGGCTGGAATCATGTCTCTTACAAGAACTGCAGCTATGGAACTCACGGGTAAAAATATTCGTGTCAACTCCTTTTCTCCCGGTGCGGTTGACACGCCTATGTTGCGTCGAGCGTTGAGTTCTTGGGGTATGACGACCCAAGCCACTGCTAAAGATTATCCCATCAACAGACTGGCAACGGCAGAAGAGATGGCACGAGTTGTCATGTGGCTGTCTTCCGATGATGCTACGATTATGGTCGGTACCGATATCGATGCAACAGGTGGTTATCTCACCAAATAGTGAAAGTGGCAGATTCTTCCACAAATTACAAGGTGGATAGAATTCTAATTCCTTAATTTATAAGCTGTCCGCAAAATTTGCCCCGCCAGTACTGCCGCACCAAAACCATTATCAATATTCACCACTCCCACACCAGCAGCACAAGAGTTGAGCATTGTTAACAGTGGCGCTAAACCCCCAAAACTTGCCCCGTAACCAATGCTGGTAGGAACAGCGACAACAGGACAATCTGCCAAACCTGCAACGACGCTCGGTAAAGCGCCTTCCATCCCCGCCACAACAATCAACACGGATGCTGATTCAATAACATGGCGGTTATTCAGCAAGCGGTGAATTCCTGCAACTCCCACATCCCAAAGGCGTTGCACACGGAAACCAGAAAGTTCTGCGGTGACAGCAGCTTCCTCAGCGACAGCTAAATCAGCAGTACCAGCAGAAAGAATCCCAATTGTGCCAGGATACTGCGGTTCAATGGTAGAGGGTGCGATCGCACAAATTCGCGCCAAGTCGTAATAGTGCAAACCATTAACTTTTGTTTCGAGTGCGGCAAAAACATCTGGTTCTATGCGTGTTGCCATCACCACTGGATTGCGCTGGCGCATAGCTTCCATAATTTGAGCAATTTGCTCTGTAGTTTTGCCTGGTCCCCAAATGACTTCTGGGAAGCCAGTTCTTAAGGCGCGATGATGGTCAATTTTGGCAAACTCGCCGACAGGTTCATAAGCCAAGTTTTTGAGTTTTTCTAATGCTGCATCTGGGGTGATGTTACCATTGGCAACGGTTTCTAAGAGCGATCGCAAAGATTTCTCATCTGTCATTTGTCTATTTTCCTTTGTCGCTTGTTCTTTGTTTAGCAGTCCTTTATTCTTGGTAACAAATGACTAATGACTAATAACTATTGTGCGACTTTAATTTCATACTTGTTCCACAACGCTCCCCTTTGAGAACCAAGAGCAGAGAATTTGACGTTTTGCAGGCGATCGCGTACTGCTGCTAATGATAAAGGATTCACCAAGTAAACGAAAGGTAAATATTCCTGTGCAAGGCGTTGCGTTTCGGCGTAAATTTCTTTACGCTTCTGTTGGTCAAACTCTTGCGCTGCTTTTATATAAAGACGACCAATTTCTGCCTCCCAGTCTGGGACTTCTCTACCAATCAGAGGTTCTCGTCCTGGTAGTGGTTTTTGGTTAAAGACGTGCAATCCACCATCAGGTGTCCAGACATTTGCTCCATCATGTGGTTCTGGTCCTCCAGCAAAGCCTCCTATGTAACTTTCCCAATCGAGGGTATTGGTAAGCTTGTCTGTGAGGGTATTGAAAGTAATCGGGTTAAAATCAACTTGAATACCAATTTTACTTAAATCTTGCTTTATTTGCGCTCCCATTGTAACTCGGGTTTTATTTTCAACATTAGTTAACATAGTGAAGCGTACGCGATTACCATCAGCATCCAACAATTCGTTTCTAGCATTATATTTAAAACCAGCATTTAATAGTAATTCTTTAGCTTTTTCTGGATTGTAATCATAAACTTTCACATCTTTCCTTAGAGGAGTATAAAAGGGGCTTTGAGTCTCAATTGGTGAATCTTGTAGCGTACCAATTCCCCGATATACATTGGTTAGTATTGCTTTTCTATTGATGGCATGAGCAACTGATCGCCAAAATGCCAATGTATTAAACCAACGGGATTTAATCGGGTTAATAAGAGGCTGTCCGTTTCGCCGACCTTTGTTTAAATTGAAGGAAATAAAAAGTGTGCTAAAGTCTGGACCACCATTGTAGATAGTAAATTTTCCTCTTTTTTCTTCCCGCTTCAGTAAGGAAAAATTTTCAGGAGTCACAAGAACTGTATCTAATCCACCAGAGCGAAATTGTAGAATCATCGTATCAGTTGATTCAATAATTTGCCAAACAATTCGCTCAACATAAGGCAATTGATTTCCTTGGCTATCTTTGCGCCAGTAATAAGGATTACGTCGAAATACCACACGCTGACTAGGAGCGTAACTTTCTATTTTATAAGGACCATTAACAATAATTTTTGCTGGGTTAGTACCCGTTCCCCAAGTCGAGATAAATTGAGGATTACCATTTGCATCCTGAGATTTGAGAGATCCTTCTAAAACGTGTTTTGGCAGAATAGCAACCGAATTTGTTGATGCTCCTCCAGTTGTGTAAAGAAAAGGTGAAAAAGGTTCAGGAAAACTAAATTCAACTCGACGGTTATCTATTTTTCTGATTTTTGGAAAAGCTCCACTGGAACCTATTTTGAGTCCATCTTTCCAATCAGTAGGAATCTTTGGATTGAAAATGATATCTTGATAAGTAAAGATGACATCATCAGCAGTTAGTGGCTCGCCATCAGACCATTTCAATCCCTCTCGCAGGGTAAAAATAATCAGCTTTTTATCATCAGAAATTTTCCACGATTCAGCTAAAGCTGGCTCAATTTTGCCCGTCATAGCATTAAGGGTTGTCAGTCCTTCAGCAGTAAACAAAAAAACGTGAGGGTACTCTTGATTGAAGGCGTAGTTAAAGGTTTTTGGGTCGCCTAAAGTAGTAGTGACCCATTGGGAGACTTGTGCCGCATTAGTCTTTAAGTTGGCTGGGTTGCAACTAGTAAAAAATAATTGACAACTCAGCCATAGAGTGAATATCAGTACAATCGAAAGCCAGCGGCGGCGAAAAGGGAAGAGGACAGAAAGCATGGGATAGAAATTCTAATCTTTTCGCATCATACACTTCAGATGTAGATGTGAGTTGGGTTGAGCGACAGATCAACCCAACTTCTATAATTTTGTAGGTTAGTTTTCTGCAACTTTGATTTCATACAAGTTCCAGAATGGACCACCTAGAGCAGTGTATTTGATACCTTGGAAGCGATCGCGCACTGCCTGTAGATTTAACCGTTCCACCAAGTGAATAAACGGCAACTGCTCTGAGGCAATTCGCTGATATTGGTAATATATTTCCTTGCGCTTGTTCTCATCCAACTCTTGTGCACCCTTAACATAAAGTCGGTCAATTTCCTTTTCCCAGTCGGAAGCTTCCCAGCCAATCATCGGAGGATCACCTGGTTGCGGACCCAGATTAAATGCATGGGACGCTCCTTTAATCCTCCAGATATTGCTAGCAGAATGAGGTTCAACGCCGCTGCCACCAAATCCGCCGAGGTAACAATCCCAATTCTGAGATACTTTAAGTTTATCTAGATAAGCGTTGAAACTAAGGATTTGCAAATCAACATGAATTCCAACTCTAGCCAAATCCTGTCTGATTTGCGCTGCCATATCTGCCCTAGTTTTCCTTTCCGCATTCGTTAAGAGCGTAAATCTTACTCGGTTCCCGTCAGCGTCCAAGAGTTGATTTTGAGGATTGTATTTGAAACCAGTTTGTAACAGTAATTTCTTTGCTTTCTCTGGATCGTAATTGTAGACTTTTAACCCTTTTTCTGGTGGGAGGTAGAAGGGACTTTTGACATAAACAAAGGAATTTTGCAGTTCTCCCAGTCCGCGAAAAGCATTTGTTTTTATCGCTTCGCGGTTAATTGCATAAGCTATAGCCTGCCTGAATTCCTTTATATTGAACCAGCTAGACTTGATTGGATCTACAAAAGGCTGTCCTTTAGAATTTTTGGCTTTACTGAGATTGAAGGCAATAAAAGTTGTGCTTGTATCTGGTCCACCGTTGTAAATGTTGAAACCCGCCCGCTTTTCCTCTCGCTTGAGCAAACCAAATCCTTCTGGGGTCACTTCCAAATCATCCAGCTGCCCAGAGCGAAAACTGATCAACTGGTTATCAGTAGATTCAACAATTTGGTAAACAATGCGCTCAATGTAAGGTTGAGGGTTGCCTTGAGTATCTTTGCGCCAGTAGTATGGGTTGCGCCGGAATATCACTCGCTGACTGGGAACATAGCTTTCCATAACATAGGGACCGTTGCCAACAATTTTTTTAGGATCAGTGTCAGTTCTCCACATTGTTAGAAACTTGGGATTGCCCCCAGAATCAGTTGTGCGAACTGACTCCTGTAAAGCATGAGCAGGCAAAATTGTTATACCACCCACCCATCTTAAAAAAGGAGCAAAAGGTTCAGGTATGGTGAATTCAACCCGGCGTTCATCAACTTTTTTCACCTTTGGCGTTGCCCCACTTTCGCCAATTTTCAGAGAATCTTTAACAGGGGCGGGGATTTTTGGGTTCAGGTAAATTTCATTGTAGCTAAAGACGACATCATCAGCAGTCATTCGTTCACCATCTGACCACTTAAGTCCTTCTCGCAGAGTAATGACAATCCTCTGTCCATTGTCAGAAACTTCCCAAGACTCAGCTAAACCAGGCTCTTGCTTATTGGTGAGGGGATTTTCATTGATTAATGAGTCGTAGATGAATCCAAAAACGCTATATGCCGACTCATTCAGTGCTGAGTTAAAAGTTGAAGGCGCACCCAGAGCAGCTGTAACCATTTGCGGTACTTGAGCAGCTGCGGTTTTAAACTGACTGGGATTGCAGCCATTGAGGGCTAACGCTACCCAAATACCCAGTAAAGCCAAAATCCAACTACGTCGAAAAATTTGTTTAAAAATGCCAGTATTCATAAATATTAACTTTATACTTAAGTAACAAGGCTAATATTGTAGCCAATTGAAGTATATTCTAGTGCTGCCAAAGCAGTTTTTCACACCAACGCTGTGTAAATTCATATGCTGTAGACTTAATTGGACTAAGACTGTAGCCAACCAAGCAAGTTTTGGCTCTTATTGAAATACTCTACACCAGTATCTCGTAAAACCTCTGTCACCTCCCGCTTGCCGAATTCCTTAGAATTGCTACTTAAAAATACCTTAATTCCATCAGGATGCAAGCGTGCATGGTGAACTATGCACTGCAAAATTATTTTGTCTATAACGTGTTTTTCCAGAATAGGTCTATTTAAACTTTCCTGAAGGATGCCTGTATTTAATGTAATCATTTCTGCCTTGCTAGAAAGCAGGTTAAATGCTGCATAGAAACGTTCTTCAATTTTATTTATTCGGCTATTAAAACTAATTTTGGATTGTTTGAGTTGGCTAACTAGTAACTGTGCAGCTTCTGAAGTTTTATCTCGCTCTGCTTCATTAATTTGGATGTCTAACCTACGGAGGAAATCTTGATTCTATTTTTCCTCTTGTTCTAATGTTGTTAAAGCTTCTACAAAACAAATGCTGGGCGTTGCTAGGCGGACTGAGTTTGGTGTATTTCGCAGTAAGTCTTCTGCTTGCGGATCTTGCCCTTCAGCAATGCCCATTAAAAAATTTGTTTCCACATAAAGTATCACGCCAATTTTCACCTAAGTTTGAGTATAACCACCTTCTAATTTTTGCAATAAACCGATTTCTACCATCTCTTTTGATGCAGGTGGCATTTTTGACTTCCAATGATAAGAAAAATCACTGATCCAAGCTTCTGTCAGAGTTGTTAGATAAAGACTAAATATCTGTCTGGTGCTGAATTCTGGCTCGTAATGACTAAGCACGTTAGCAGTATTAAGACAGAGAATCCGTTCTGACAAATTCTTTTCGTTCCATTTAAAAATTAGAATGTTCTCCACATCAACCAGCATGACAAAAGGAATCAGATTTTTTGCTAATTCCAAGTAATCAATCAGCCGCAAAATTGCATACTTTTTAGTTTTTTGATCTGTGAAATTAAATGGTAGACCTTTGACTTCAGCTATCAGAATAACTTGCCCCTCTTTATCTAAGGCAACAAAATCTGGACTGTCTACATTCTTGTCTAAATCTATGGCTTGCATAGCTATCATTTTCCACTAAGTTATGTTTTTTTTGCTGCTGTCAACCATTGATTTCCATCCTAGCTAATTCATGCTTTACAGTTGTTTGCAATTGCATTCAATCCATCTCTTGTAGGGTGGGCATCTTGCCCGCCCATAGTTTAAGTAATAATGGTGGACACTGCCCACCCTACTTGGAAATTTATTCCTGGGTCAGCAAGACCACAGCGTAAGCACTAATACCTTCTTCGCGTCCAACGGGACCTAATTTTTCGTTGGTGGTTGCTTTGACGCCTACTTGATTCGGCTGTATTTGCAAAACTCCCGCTATCTTGTCTCGCATCTTCTCGATATGCGGTTTCAATTTCGGGCGTTCTGCGACAACCACCGAGTCAATATTGCCGACTTGCCAGCCTTTTTCCCGAACCAACTGATGGACTTGAGTTAATAGCACTAAACTATCTGCTCCTGCCCATTGGGGATCTGTGGGAGGAAAATAATGTCCAATGTCCCCTAAGGAAAGCGCCCCTAGCATAGCGTCCATAATCGCGTGTGTCAGAACATCAGCATCGCTGTGTCCCAGCAAACCCAAGGAGTGGGGAATATTGACTCCGCCCAAAATTAGGGGGCGATCGCTCACCAATCGGTGGATATCGTAGCCGTTACCAATACGAATATTCATTTTTTAGTCATGAGTCATTAGTCATTAGTCATTAGTCATGAGTTGTGGCTCACAAGTCAAGAGTCAGGTAGAGAACGAAGCAAGTATTAGGAGTTGTAATTTTTCCCCTGCTCCCCTGCTCCCCTACTCCCCTGCTCCCCTGCTCCCCTGCTCCCCTGCTTACTCTCCTCCCAACTTTTGAGCAAATCGGGGCGGCGCAGGCGTGTTCTGGTAATTTGTTGTTCGTAGCGCCACTTAGCAATTTCGGCGTGATTGCCAGAAAGCAGGACATCAGGAACTTTCCAGTCGCGAAACACCGCAGGACGGGTATACTGGGGATAGTCCAACAACCCCTCTTCAAAGCTTTCTGCGGTTAGGGACTCAACTTTACTCACAGTTCCCGGTAGGAGGCGCACTACACCATTCATTAATGCCATTGCTGGAATTTCTCCACCAGTGAGAATAAAATCGCCTAACGATACCTCGCGGTCAACTAAATGCAGCACTCGCTCATCCACCCCTTCGTAATGACCACAAATCACAATCAACTGGTCATAATTGGTCGCTAATTCTCGCAACAACGGTTGATTCATCGTTTGACCTTGAGGGCTCATTAAAATCACCTCTGTGCGGCATAAAATCGGCAGCGACTCCACAGCGGCAAAGATAGGTTCTGGCTTCATCAGCATTCCCACACCGCCGCCGTAAGGTTCATCATCGACTTTCCGGTGCTTATCCGTGGTAAAGTCCCGTGGATTAATCAGATGCACAGAGGCAATCTGCTTTGCTAGAGCCTTACTTATCAGCCCGGAATTGAGAACAGAGGTAAAACAGTCAGGAAACAGTGTAACTATATCAAAGCGCACAGTATTTCGTATTGGAGAACACTAATCTGAAATTGGATGATTTAAAAATGATGTTGTGTCACAGACATCTCAACATGATCAAGCGTATCTAAAAGTACCGGAAATATTGAATCTTCCCTGTCAACACAAGTTTTTCTAATTACTTAATTTATGTTTAAATATTGTCACATCTAGATTTAAATTATTAAACTGAACCTTTGTTAACAACTTCCAGGATGCATCAAGCCAGCCTCAGAAGAAAGCGTGTCAACACCTGCTTTTCTCCCTTTTTTCGGGGTGTAGGCGGTACGGGGTGAGGAAAGCCCCCAAAAATAAATTTGGGGGACTCAATAAAGAATCTGGTTGTTTTTCTCCATGAACAAATTCAGAGACTTCAAATCAAATTTTCGCTCGTTACAGGTGTTCATACCCCCCTGTTCCCTGGCAACCGTACAGGTGGCGCATTCTCGCCGCTTCTGTACACCCCAACACTTTCCCCTTTTAGGGGCTTTGGTGAAAAACAAGGTGCCGACGAGTGAGGAACGGCAAAAAACACTCCCCACTTCTGAGCATTTTGTGCGTGAAGCACTGTCCTAATCCGAGGCGAAGCGTAAAAAGAATCAGGCGAAAGCTACCTTGTTTAATTCACCTGAAGTTGTTGACAGGAGAAACACAATGCCGCAATTAAAAGCTAAATCGCTGGAAATGAGGACACCCCAAGCAACTAAAACCGCCGTTCTGGTTATCGGAGGCGCAGAAGACAAAGTACATGGACGCGAAATTTTGCGGACATTTGTCAGTCGCTCTGGTGCCAGCAATGCCCATATTACAATTATTCCCTCTGCCTCGCGCGAACCAAGTATCATAGGTGCCAGGTATGTCCGTATTTTTGAAGAAATGGGTGCTAAGAAAGTTGAAATCTTAGACATTCGAGAACGGGAGCAGTGTGAAGACTCCTACATCCAAGCATCTCTAGAAGGTTGTACGGGAGTATTTTTGACAGGCGGAGACCAATTGCGCCTCTGTGGCGTTTTGTCAGATACGGCAGCAATGAATATTATCCGGCAGCGGGTCAGGGGTGGACAACTCACCTTGGCAGGCACGAGTGCAGGGGCGGCGGTGATGGGGCATCACATGATAGCAGGTGGCGGTAGTGGTGAATCGCCTAATCGCTCCCTAGTGGATATGGCTACCGGTTTGGGATTAATCCCAGAGGTGATCGTAGACCAACACTTCCACAATCGCAATCGCATGGTGCGCTTGGTGAGCGCCCTAGCTGCTCATCCGGATCGCCTTGGTATCGGCATTGATGAAGATACATGTGCCATGTTTGAGCGGGATGGTTGGTTGCAAGTCTTAGGCAAAGGTAGTGTTACGATTGTAGATCCAACCGAAGTCACTCACACTAATGAGCCACACGTAGGAGCAACTGAACCGTTAAATCTTCATAATCTACGGCTGCATATTCTCAGTCACGGCGATCGCTATCACTTGTACCAACGTACAGTATTACCAGCAGTGTACCGAGTCTCCAGCTGACGGCAAACAGTAGCTGAGGTTACACTGGGTTGACCGCTAAATTCTAGATTGCAGCAGAAAAACTGAGAATAATACGATGTAAGCAGAAAAAACTGTTTACGATGAACAGTTAAGCGGTCAATTCCAGTAAGAAACTAGAATTTTGGTTCCGAATCTCCATCTACCTATTTCCCATGAGAATCCTCAAGATCCAGACTTTACGCGGCCCCAACTATTGGAGCATTCGACGCCACAAGCTGATTGTTATGCGCCTCGATTTAGAAAATATTGCCGAGACGCCCACCAACGAAGTTCCCGGCTTTTATGAAGGATTAGTTGAGGCTCTACCCAGTCTGGAAGGTCACTTTTGCTCGCCTGGCTGTCGTGGTGGTTTTTTGATGCGCGTGCGCGAAGGCACCATGATGGGTCATGTTGTGGAACACGTAGCCCTAGAACTGCAAGATTTGGCCGGGATGCACGTAGGCTTTGGTCGGACCCGAGAAACGTCAACATCGGGAGTTTACCAAGTCGTGTTCGAGTATCTGAACGAGGAAGCCGGACGCTACGCTGGTAGAGCAGCAGTACGGCTGTGCCAAAGTATTGTTGATCGCGGTCGCTATCCAAAGGCAGAATTAGAGCAAGATTTGCAAGACCTGAAAGACTTATGGCGTGACGCGGCTTTAGGACCGAGTACGGAAACACTTATCAAAGAAGCAGAAAAAAGAGGCATTCCCTGGATGCAGCTTGGCGCACGCTTTTTGATTCAGTTGGGCTACGGGGTGAATCAAAAGCGTGTACAAGCGACAATGACAGACAACACCGGCATCTTGGGAGTAGAACTCGCCTGCGACAAAGAAGCCACCAAACGCATTCTCGCCAACGCCGGAATTCCTGTACCAAGAGGTACGGTGATCAACTTCTTGGACGATTTAGAAGAAGCCATTGAACAAGTTGGCGGCTACCCCATTGTGATCAAACCTTTGGATGGGAATCACGGACGCGGTATCTCCATCAATATCACTTCCAAGGAAGAAGCAGAAGCTGCATACGATTCTGCAAGACAGGTTTCCCGGTCAATTATTGTTGAGCGGTATTACACGGGGCGCGACCACCGGGTTCTCGTGGTGGATGGCAAACTCGTAGCAGTTGCTGAACGTGTGCCAGCTAATGTGATTGGCGATGGCAAATCCACCATCTTTGAACTGATTGAGGAAACTAACAAAGACCCAAACCGTGGCGAGGGACATGATAACGTCCTCACCAAAATTGAACTAGACCGCACCAGCTACCAACTGATGGAAAAGCAAGGTCGCACGCTTAACACCGTGTTACCTAAAGGCGAAATTTGTTATCTGCGGGCAACGGCAAACTTGAGTACAGGGGGCAGTGCCGTAGACCGTACAGATGAAATCCATCCAGAAAATGTTTGGCTAGCACAACGGATAGTGAAAATCATCGGTTTGGATATTGCCGGAATTGATATTGTGACAGCGGATATTAGCCGTCCCTTGCGAGAAGTGGATGGTGTGATTGTAGAAGTTAACGCTGCTCCCGGATTCCGGATGCACGTCGCTCCCAGCCAAGGTATCCCTCGTAATGTCGGGGGAGCAGTGATGGATATGTTGTTCCCATCTGATAAAACCAGCCGCATACCCATTCTTGCCGTCACAGGCACCAACGGCAAAACCACTACCACCCGGCTATTGGCACACATTTTCAAACAAACCCATAAAGTCGTAGGTTATACAACAACTGATGGGACCTATATCGGAGATTACTTAGTAGAAGTAGGAGACAACACTGGTCCCCAAAGTGCGCAGCTGATTCTACAAGACCCAACTGTGGAAGTAGCGGTACTGGAAACTGCTCGTGGTGGTATTCTTCGCTCTGGACTGGCTTTTGAAAACGCTAATGTGGGTGTAGTCTTAAATGTTACGTCTGACCACCTGGGAATAGGCGACATTGATCATATTGAACAGTTGGCGCATCTCAAGAGTGTCGTCGCTGAAGCGGTGTTCCCTGACGGTTACGCAGTCCTCAATGCTGATGATCCCCGAGTTGCTGCGATGGCAGAAAAAACAAAAGCAAATATTGCTTACTTCACCATGAACCCAGATGCGGAATTGGTGCGAAAGCACATTCAACAGGGAGGAGTCGCCGCAGTTTATGAAAATGGCTATCTATCCATATTAAAAGGCGACTGGACGCACCGGATTGAACGAGCAGAAAATATACCCCTAACAATGGGCGGACGTGCGCCGTTTATGATAGCCAACGCTTTAGCAGCTTCTTTGGCAGCATTCGTGCAAAATGTTTCGATAGAGCAAATTCGTGGTGGTTTGAATACCTTTCGCGCTTCGGTGAGTCAAACACCAGGACGGATGAACTTATTTAATTTGGGAAACTACCACGCGTTGGTAGACTATGCGCACAATCCAGCCAGTTATGCTGCATTAGGGGCTTTCGTCCGCAATTGGACTTCTGGTAAACGTGTTGGGGTGATCGGCGGACCAGGCGATCGCCGCGACGAAGACTTTATCATGTTAGGCAAACTAGCAGCAGAAATTTTTGACTCGATCATCGTCAAAGAAGATGATGACACTAGAGGACGGGTGCGGGGTACAGCTGCTGATTTCATTGTTCGAGGCATTAAGGAAGCCAACCCCAACCGCGAATATGAAACAATTCTCAATGAAACAGAAGCGGTTAATAAAGCCTTGGACACTGCTCCAGATAACAGTTTAGTCGTCATTTTGCCAGAAAGCATCAACCGCGCTATTAAGCTAATTACAGCACGTGGAGTGGTCAAAGAAGAGATAACCCAACAAAATGCCAACTCGCCCACTGTAGATTCCCAAATTGGGGTACCATCTTCAGTGGTAAATACACTATTATGAGTTTTAAAAAAGGAAGAAAGAAGATAGAACTTCATTCTTCAACTTTCTTTCTTCACTCTTGTGTTTTTTCCGGATTAGTATCGTCACTGGGATTCTTCAGTTCCTCCTTAAAACCCCGCAGAGTTTTGCCCAGTGCGCTGCCTAATTCTGGAATTTTTTTTGGTCCAAAAATGATCACAGCCACCAGGGCGATTATCCCGACTTCTGGCCATCCCAATCCAAACATAGGTTTCTCCTATCTACGTAACCAAGCAACAGACCTTCATTAACTATAGACATATGTGCTCACGCTACCACCAATCTCACAGATCTCAAGCCAGAATTTGGGTTTTTTTGGTTGCAGCAGCAGAATGTCTCATACAATTATAAGAAATATTACAAATTGTCAAGATTTGTATATTTTCACAGAACTGGCAAGAAAAAGATTGTAAAAAACAAAGAAAATATTAAAATCCCGGTTTTTGCAATCTGTTTGTTTTAAATCGAACGATATTTACCACTCTTTTTGATAAAAATCACGCTCGGAGTCGTATTTCCATGCAACTACTTCCACGACCTCAGCATAACAACCAACGACGCTTAAAGTTGGAGCTTGAGCCACAGTTGAATGTGCCACAACTTTCCGTTTTTGAGCAACCAGATATTGAAAATGAGAATACCTTAGGACCTTGTCTTTGGAACGATTTACCAAAGAAGAAGCGACACCAACGTGTTGCCATTTTTATTGATGGCGCAAACTTGTTTTACGCAGCGATGCACCTCAATATTGAAATTGATTACACCAAACTGTTACGCTATCTCACAAACGACCGTCAACTGCTTAGGGCTTACTTCTACACAGGTGTGGATTCTGCAAATGAAAAACAGCAAGGCTTTCTCTTGTGGATGCGTCGCAATGGCTATCGTGTGGTGAGCAAAGAACTCATTGAACTGCCAAATGGCTCCAAAAAAGCGGATTTGGATGTAGAAATTGCCGTCGATATGATCACACTCGCAAGGTACTGCGATACTTTGGTTTTGTTGAGTGGAGATGGCGACCTAAGCTATGCGGTTAATGCTATCAGCTACCAAGGAGTTCAAGTGCAAGTTGTTGGTTTAAGTTCAATGACCAATGAAAGTCTGATTAGGGTTGCTGACTCTTATACTGACCTTGAATTGATCAAACAAGACATTCAAAAAAAGAATGTCGGTTGGGTTGAACGGAGTAAAAGCCAACGCCAAGCAAAATGATAGGCGTCTTTAGTTCCAGCAACAGATTGCGTTGCGGTTAACGAATTTGCTTAAAGGCAGGACGCCCTCAGGGGAGGTATAGATTTATCTGTGTTTCATAAGTCTTCCATGAGTATCGATCTGTGGTTGATTATTTTTTTGTGTACCTTATAAGGGTTGCAAACCGCTATAAATGATTTTTTTGTTCAACTGCTACTACGATGGGCTAGAAGCCTACCCCACAAGAATTTAAAAAATTTTAATATCCAACCTTATTTGTGATGCAAGCTTACCTACACCCATAACAATCGTTTATCCATAATCCTTCTTTAAATCAAAAGTCGCTTTGGTAAAGTTACTGTTACCTTAGTTCCTTTTCCCACCTGGCTTTCCAAGGTAATATCGCCGCCATGTAACTCTACACAAGTGTTAGCAATGGCTAGTCCCAATCCAGTTCCAGGGATTGTATCAACGTTACTCCCACGACTGAAAGCTTGAAACAAGTTGTCTTGCTCCTCTATTGGTATACCAATTCCCTGATCTTTGACGGAAAAGATAACTTGTGAGCCATTCCCAATCAGGTGAAACTCTATTTTGCCTCCATCTGGCGAGTACTTAATCGCATTGGATATTAAGTTCACAAAGATTTGCCGCAAAAGTAAGCCATCGCCCCAGAAGTCTTTGTGATTCCCAGTCAACTTATAAATCAATTCATGGCGAGAACTCAATTTTTCTCGCTGCTCTTCTATCAAATCAGAAAAAAAGTGGCACAAATCGAGCGGCTGGGGCTTAAATTGCGCTTTATTCAAGTCAAATTGATAAAACACAAGCAAATCATCAACCAATTTACCCATCTGGCGAGCTTTCTGTTCAATGATTTGCAGCAACCTCTGGTGTTTCGATTCATCCAGCTTATCGCCATGCTGCTTTAGAGTTGATGCTGCAGCGAGGATAGAAGCTAACGGCGTTCGATACTCGTAAGAAACCGTTGTGATAATTTGGGATTTAAATGCGTTAAGTTTCTGTTCTCTCATAAGAGCTGCTTGTGTTTGGGCAAGCAGTTCTGACTGTTGAATAATCAGACGTTGTCTTTCCCTTGTTTGGCTCAGGACACTTTGCAAGTGCGCGTGCTGAATCACGTTGCGGACTGCTAATTGTAGCACATCTGGTTTGAGACGTTGCTTGCTCAGGTAATCTTGGGCACCCCTTTTCATAGCTTGTACGGCGAGATCTTCATCACCTTGTCCTGTCAGCATAATTACGGACGCGGGAACCTCAAATTTCTCCTGCTTGAGCTGATCGAGGATTTCTAGCCCAGTCATATCAGGTAGGGAAAAATCGAGTAAAATCACATCGCACAGTATTTCCTGGAACAAAGCAAGCCCGTCCTTTGCCGAGTCTGCTTCCAAAATTTGGTAGGACTGGTAAGGATCTTTCAAAAGATATCGACGATAGATTCTCCGATCCTCTGGACAATCATCAATGATGAGTAGCGTCCTGGTTTCTGGCATAGAACGATAAGGGAGAATTATTGCACTCCTTGAACAAGGTTCTCACATATCATATAATTTTTAACAAATTTTAAAAAAAATATAAATCAATCTAAAATTTTGATCGGCACTGTTCGTCTTAGCTTTCTAATGAGTCATTAACCAGCATCGGGGGAGTATTTGCCTCTAACCAATAATTTACAAATGCCTGAATTGTCTTTTGCAACTCTTGAGCATTTATTGGCTTGATGAGATACCCATTTGCGCCTTTTTGGTAGCAGAGTTCAATATCCTTTGGGTTAGATGATGTGGTGAAAACAACAATGGGGATTTTCCTAAGGCTGCTATCTTGCTTCAGCCGTTCCAAGATGTCACGACCATCAATACCTGGTAAATTCAAATCTAGCAGAATAACAGAAGGTCGTGGTGCTCTCTCAGGGTCTTGATAATTCCCCTCTTGATAGAGAAACTCTAAAACCTCATCCCCGTTAGTACAGCGATATATAGGGTTTTGGACAGCCATCCGCCGCATCAGGCGTTGCAGCATCCTAAAATCCTCATTGCTGTCCTCAACAACCAGCAGTGGTTCATTGAGTTTTGTTATCATTTGTTGTCTTCAAAGAATGTAATAAAAATACACTTCTTTTAAAAAGATTTTAAACTATTCGAGCGTAAAATAAAATGTTGAGCCAACATCCACGACCGAGTCAAGCCAGATACGACCACCGTGACGCTCAACAATCTTCTTAGAAATGGCAAGCCCTGCACCGGCACCTCCACCATACTTTTCCTGAGAGTGGAGCCGCTTGAAGAGTCGAAAAATACTCTCGTGGTGATGTTCTGGAATACCAATGCCGTTATCTCCTATATAAAAGACAAAGGCTACTGAGGTTTGCCGTTGCTCTTCGGTATTGAGGTAACCAATTTCAACCCATTTTTCTGGCTTGTCATTGTATTTCAACGCATTGATAATCAGGTTACTAAAGACTTCGCCAACGAGAACTGGGTCACATTCAATCGTAGGCAAAGGTCTGGGTATGCGAATATCGAACTGACTTTGCGGACGGCTGGCACGTAAAAGATGAATCACTTGATCGAGTAATTCGTTGAGATCAGTTGCTTGTAGCTGCAGTTTCGCTTGCCCTAACTGGGAGAGTCGCAGCAGGGAATTAATCAGAGTTTCCATCCGTTGAGACAAGGAAACTACTGTCTGTAAGTACTCAATTCCATCCTCATCCAGCAGTTGGGCGTAGTCTTCCAGCAGCACAGTTGAGTAGTTGTGGATGCCACGCAAAGGTTCCTTTAAATCGTGGGAAGCAGCGAAGGCAAAGGAAGCGAGCTCGCGGTTGCTGCGCTCTAACTCCAGATTCATTCTGGCTAACTCATCTGCCTTAGAAAGTACAATCCCCACGATCGCATTCCGAAGAGCAACAGCACTGTCGAGTTCACACGGTTTCCAAGGTAGCGAAGTCAAGCAAACCGTTTGTTGCCAATGTTCAAACGATGCTCGCGGACAAAGGGTAACATTACCATTGGCATCAACCTGAATCGATTCATTTGGATCACCTGCCCAGTTCACCGTTTGGATGACTTCGGGACGAAACCAGAGGATGTAATAACGCCGAACTTTAGAAATCCGCAATAGCAGCAAACCACTTGCCGTATCTTTGAAGGCAACAGCTTCTGGGTAAAGCTTCGGCAGAGAATCAGTGGAAAATAGGTTGTCGCCGTATGAAGTGTCTGCCCAATCAATCAGAAGACGAACTTGCTCAATATTTGGTGTTGCTCCCAAAAGCGTAATCTCATCATCCAGATAAACTGCTGCTCCTTGAGCATCGACCATATCAAGCAAGCTAGGCTGAGGATTGACAAGCGCTTCTTTAAAATTGTCTGCTTGGGAAATGGACTCTATAAAATCAGACTGTAGCGACTGAAGCTTTAGCCTATAGTCCAATTGGGACTGATTGACTTTGTGTTCTAGTTCTCGCGACACAATCTGTCCCAAAAATTCGCAAATTTTGCGCACTTCGTAAGGAATATGCTTATGTGTTTGATGATGGCAGGAAATTAATCCCCAAAGCGTTTGCTCCTTAATGAGCGCTATCACCTGGATGGCTGCTACACCCATGTTTTGATGGTATTCAACACAGCAGGGGTGAGCACTCCTGAGGACGCACAAGCTTAAGTCAATAGGTGTAGAATCCGTTTCGGAATTTTCAACTGAAACGAGTTCGACAGGTTGGGCATTCAAATTGGGAATAAATCGTAGCAAAGTACGCCTGTATAACTCCCTAACTTGCTCAGGGAGATCCGTAGCGGGATAGTGCAGCCCTAAATAAGGTGATAAATCATCCCGTTTGACTTCGGCGACTACGGAACCCGCTCCCACATGGTCAAATTCATAGACCATCACTCTGTCAAAGCCTGTAATTTTTTGTACTTCGGATGCGACAAGTTGCAAAAAATCTGTGAGGTTTGATGTTTTTCGCATTCTGGCGATCGCCTCACCCGCCAAAGCATGGAAGCTCAAAAAGCTGATTTGGTTGACAGAGTCAGTTGGTTCTAGCTCAAGAATTAAAATACTTTCTGTACGATGAGCTATACCGTCAAAGTATTGCTTACCTTTTGAAGTCTGGATAGACAGTTTAAAGGAATTGACACGACCTCTTTCTTGTTGCCAGCATTGCTCAATAGCTTTGACTTGTTCTGAGTCAAGCAAATTGCTGAGGGGTTGACCGAGTAAATCCTCTGGCTTTTTGCCCAATAAGTCCTCGGTATTGTTGCTCACTTGCAAAATGACTAACTGGGGATTAAGCGCCAATAGTACGCCATGAGGCTGGATCGAGATGGAAAATTCAATTGGTTCGTGCTCAATTAGATTTGTAATTTGGGTAGGGCTGACTTCAGATTGGCTCATAGCTCCACTTATCAGAACCAAACTTGTTTTTTACAATACTGTAATTAAATTTTACATTTAGGAAAAATTTCATGAAGAAGTAGCGAGCATGAACTGCGTTCACCATAACAGATGAAAATCTTCCTCCTTTGCTCCCCTAGACTGATCCTGCTCAAAATTGACCTACGACTAACCTATCTACCTACTCATAAAAAACCCGCAAAGGCGCTCGCCTGCTTGAGTAATTTTCGTGCAACCCCTGCACCGGGTGCTATTTTCATTCTTGTATCAGTGATAAACCCAACCAATCGCTTAATTCATGAGCAAGCCATTCAATTTCCGGTTCAGACTTAATCGGACCATAACCACCGCCAAGCTGATACTTGTGCACTCCAGCCCAAATGATCAGTTGAGGGGGAATTTCAAATCTGTTGCCTTCAGAGTCTGTTGTAAACGTTTTCGGCGAGTACACCAATTTAGTGATATCCTGTGTTCGTGCTGAAGCAACACGATTGAATTTTAATCCCAGCAAATCCCAGATAAAGCTAATTTTTTCCCGATTTAAACGAAGTCGAGTCCGTCTAAATAAAGGAAATAGAATCGCAGATAACATCTGAAAACCAGCACCCCAAAAGGGAAGTGAGAATAAAGCAAAGGGTATGTTTGCTGGAAAAGGTGCAGCGATCGCGTTAACTGTCCAAAAAAGAATAAAAGAATTCCAGGCGATCGCAAACAAAACCATGAACGTCATCGACGGTTGAAAACCAGTTGGTGGAATCAGAATATCTAAAGAATCTTCATCTTTCTTAAGTTTGATTTTGCTACCAGCTGGTTGACCCATTTTGATGGTTAAACTACGCCCAGACTGATTTGTGTTGAGCTTTGAAGAGACAATTTGTCTTGGCTGCTCTTGGGTTTTGCTTATCCAATGGTTTCCATCCCAATACCAGTTCTGTTTAATCCAGTCTGAAAAGCACATTTCTTCTGGATGTGGCTGTTGTAACAGTGGATGGTCTAAAGCTGCTAGCGCTTCACGGGCAGAACCCAACCGTCGCTCTAAACTGGGTTCACTCATCCACTTCAACCACTCAGTCAAACCGGGACTGAGAATTGCAGCCTGCTCAAAGTCAATCCTGAAGTCCTTTTGGGGTAAATCCGCAGGTTGCGTCCCTGTGACTAAGTAAATTAAAGTTGCACCCAAGCTGTAGAGATCAGATGCCGGAACTGTGCGTCCACCAAATTGCTCTGGTGGCATATAGCCATAAGTTCCGACTACAGTCATTGTCCCGACTTCACCTGCAGCCACAGTCTGTACTGAGCCAAAATCCACCAAGTAGATTTCACCTACATTATTACCAGAGCGGTTGGTCAGCAAAATATTGCTAGGCTTAATATCGCGATGGATTGTCGGTGGTTTTTGCTCATGTAAGTAAATGAGAATTTTTAAAAGTGCTTTAGCTATCTGTTTGACTTCTGCTTCTGTAAAAGTACGCCCAGCTTTGATGTATTGCTCCAAAGTTTGTGCGCTTATATAAGTCTGTACTAAAGCAAAGCCTTTGAGATTTGGTAAAGTTACCTCAAAATAGTCTAAATAGCGAGGAATAGACGGATGTGCTATTTTTTTTAAAGTTTCGGCTTCTCGCTCAAATAGCTTGAGATCATCCCATTCAAAGTCACTGCTAAAACAGAGTAACTTGACAACCACAAATTCATTTGTCAGGAGATCACGAGCCAATAGCGTCCGTCGCCCAGCCTTTTTACCCAATTCTTGCTGTACTTCGTAGCGATCGCCTAATACTTGACCATTCATTAGGATTACTTATGTTTAAAAATTTCAAACCTTTTTCTTCATTGTATTTTCCTAACTTAGACAAATATATATCTTTAACATAATTGTACGGTTCTTTGCCGTTCCACACTCTCTGTAGCAAAAAAGGGTACTGTTCATCTTTGTCAACCCTTGTTTTTCCAATTTGGCGCTTTTGCTTCGCTTCGTTCAAGGCTACGGCTCTCTATGACGCTTTGCGATTTTGAATGCCTGAATTGCTTATGCCCTCCCAACTTTGGCCTTATATTACTCCTGGTATTCCAGATGATTTGTTCGAGCGTTTGCCAGGAATTCCTCTGAGTAAGCGAGAAATTCGACTGCTGTTACTTGCCCAACTGCGCCTTTTACCTAATACCGTGTTATGGGACATTGGTGCCGGGACGGGAACAATTCCAGTAGAAGCGGGGTTGCTCTCTCCCAGTGGGCAGATCATCGCTGTAGAACGGGATGAAGACGTCGCCAATTTGATCCGGCGCAACTGCGATCGCTTTGAAGTGAAGAATGTCGAAGTCATTGAAGGAAGCGCCCCTGAGTGTTTACAAGACCTAAAGGTTGCTCCTGATCGCGTTTGTATTGAAGGAGGACGTTCCATCCAAGAAATTATGAAGGCAGTGTGGCGTTACTTGGTTCCCTCAGGTCGAGTTGTCGCCACAACTGCCAATCTAGAAGGTCTGTATGCTATTTCTCAAAGCTTTGCCCAGTTGCAAGCTAGAAATATTGAAGTCATCCAGTCCGCTGTGAACCGCTTGGAGACGCGAGGTTCTTCTCAGAGTTTTACTGCTGTCAACCCCATTTTTATCCTCAGTGGTGAGAAACTAGACTAGAAATCAAAGTACGAAGAAAGAAGAAGCAAGAAAGAAGAAGCAAAAGTTTCTTCATTCTTCATTCTTCATTTTTCACTCTTCATTTTTCACTCTTCATTTTTCACTCTTTTGCCCATGCCTTGGTCTCGGATTTTTAGTGGAATTGTTGCAATAGCCCTTGCTTTGACTGCGACCCTTTTGGGTGGGTGGTACTTTACTATTTTGTTTGGGGTTATCGTCTTTCTAGGTCAACTAGAATATTTTGATTTGGTGCGAGCAAAAGGTATCGCTCCTACTGCTAAAACCACCATGTTTGTTAGCCAAATTTTGCTGATCATTTGTACTTTGGATGGCAACTTAGCTGATGCCGTAATGCCCCTGGCTGGCACTTTTATTTGCTTTTACCTGCTGTTTCAGCCAAAAATGGCAACAATCGCGGATATTGCCGCTTCCATTTTGGGGCTATTTTACACTGGGTATCTGCCAAGTTATTGGGTGCGGTTGCGATCGCTTGATGGTGCAGCCATCACCAATCTACCTATTGGTGATTACCTGTCCACAATTTGGACAAATCTTCTGGAACGAAACTTTGCCTCTCTTCCCCAAGGTCTGACAGCAACAGCACTCACCTTCGTTTGTATTTGGGCAACTGACATTGGTGCTTACATCATTGGTAAATTCTTTGGGAAAACTCCTTTATCGGAGATTAGTCCGAAAAAAACAGTCGAAGGAGCTGTATTTGGTGTTGCAGCCAGCGTCTTCGTAGCTGTGCTTGCAGCCTATTACCTCCATTTGCCTAGATTCCCCTTTACTGGTGTCGCACTAGGTTTGCTCATTGGCATTGCTGGTCTTTTGGGCGATCTTACCGAATCTATGCTTAAGCGCGATGCTGGGGTAAAGGATTCAGGGCAATTAATCCCCGGTCACGGAGGTATCTTGGATCGTACGGATAGCTATATTTTTACTGCTCCTTTAGTTTACTATTTTGTCACGCTTCTGTTGCCGTTGCTCGCAAATCAGTAATCGACACTCCCGCCTTTGTTTTACTCGTGGAATTCTTGCTTGATTAGGACTGCTCATGTAGCTTCCCCTCGTCAAGCTTGACTAAGGTGTAGACGTTGTGTATCTACTTCTCTTCAGTTCTTTCTTGGCTTCGTGCGTCTACACTTGGTTTCGTATGCCTTATGCCTTATGCCCTATGCCCAATAGGCAGGCTACGCGTGATTCCTAAGCTCCGAAGCTCCGACTTAGCAATATCCAATACCAACATCGCGTTGCCTAAGTCCTGGTTATGTTGCGATCAGAAAAAGAACTGATATTAACAGGCTATCAAGTTAAGAATATTAAGTATTTATTACTAATCGATCACAACTTTGCTAAATAACAAATATTAAAGATATGTGATGAATTATGAAGCAAGAAATCTGCTGTGATTCATCATTTTTGTTTACATCTAGGACTTACGCATTGACAAATATTTAATATTGTGTCTTCAAAAGAAGGTGGGAGCAATCCACATTTCATTTCTTAAAAAGAGAAAGGATAAAAATTTCCGAAAAGTCGCTACAGTAAGGTTTT
>JAESFT010000424.1_pt1 | contig 26787 bp, 30 predicted proteins | sample 9269451 | NCBI WGS metagenome assembly JAESFT01 (sample SAMN14502557, study PRJNA617106) | algae metagenome | isolation source: Scytonema hyalinum WJT4-NPBG1 and co-occurring heterotrophs from well... | place: USA: Mojave Desert, Joshua Tree National Park, California | collected 2006-05-25
TACAGTTGCTTAGCAAACAGGATAGCCAGTCCTCTCCTGGGCACCAACCCTTCTTTGGGTTTGATCCGCAAAGCAATCCGAGATCATTGGATCTGAAGTGCCAGAGGGCCGATAAGTGCCCGTTATGCTCGGGCCCGCTATTCCGGCCCACCGTACAATTCACCGCTCCAGGATCGGCCTGATCTCCTGAAGGTTCTCGATCGTATGTTCCAGGTGGCGTCGAAGCGCCTGGGAGGCGTCCGCGTTCCTGCCGCGTTCCAGGAATTCGAGAATCTGCAGGTGTTCCTCGCATTGCTGGCGATAGCGCTTGCGGTCGACCATCGATCGGTAGGAGAGCAGGCGGCGGACGCGGTTGATGCGCCGGACGGCTTCCAGGAAGAACGGATTGCCGGAGGCTCCGATGATCGCCTCGTGAAAGCGGACGCCGCGCTCGTGGAGCGCGTCGGCGCTGTCCGTCTCGATGGCTCCGCCCAGGAGCCGCAGCTCCGCCTCGCGGCAGCGGGCCGCCGTTTCGGGATCCAGGTGATAGCGCGGCTCCAGCAACGCCGCCGGTTCGAGCGCGAGGCGCACGCGATAGGTCTGCTCCAGGCTTTCCGGGGTCGTCAGCATGGGCGAGAAGGACCAGCCGTAGCCGGGGCGGCGCTCGGCCCAGCCCTCCTGGGCGATGCGACCCAGAACCGCGTTCAGCTGCGCCTTCGTGACCGCATAGGTATCCTTGAGATAGGCCTCGGAAGCGGGGTCCGGCAAGCGGCCGTGAAGGTGATCCTCGGCGATCCTGAAATAGATCTCCGACGCATCGTCCTTCGGGGCCAGCCCGAGACTCTCCGGCGATGCGCCCTCGATGTCCGAGACGAAGTAGCCGCGGTTGCGCTCGTGAACGAGGACGCCCTTGGCGGCGAGCAGCTGCAGGGCCTGGCCGACGGGAAACCGGGACACATTGAACCGTTCCGCCAGCTCCTGTGCGGTGACGTGTGCCCCGGCAGCCAGTCCGGATCCGCGGATATGGTCAAAGATCTGGGCGGCGAGACCTTCGGTCAACTCGCGCTTTCCGCCGACCGGGCGCTCCCCGACGAAACTCATGACCACGACCTCGCACTCGACCTTCAAGAACGGCTTGATCCTTCTTTACGCGATTTGTCGCAACCCGGGTACTCCGAGGCGTCACGGCGGAGATTTCCGAGCAGGGGCGGGGAGCCCGTGCGGGGCTCCCCGGCAATCGTCAGGACTTCACGAGGCCAATCGACTTCAGCACGTCGCCGACGCGGGCCTGCTCCTCCTTCAGGAAGGCTTCGAACGGCGCGCCCGCGAGATAGAAGTCTTCCCAGCCGCGCTGCTTCAGGATCTCGGCCCATTCCTTCGACTTGACCAGCTTGTCGATCGTGTCGGCATGGGCCTTCTTCTGGTCCGCCGTGATGGAAGGAGGCGCCATGATGGCGCGCCAGTTCACGACCTCCACGTCCATGCCCTGCTCCTTGAGGGTGGGGACGTCGGCGCCGGCGAGGCGCTTGCCGGACGAGAGGGCGAGCGCCCGCAGCTTGCCGGCCTTGATCTGGCTCTCGAACTCGCCGTAGCCGGACACGCCGGCCGTCACGCGGCCGCCGAGCATGGCTGCCAGGGCCTCGCCGCCACCCGAGAAGGCAATGTAGTTGACCTTGGACGGCTCGGAGCCGGCCGCCTTGGTGAACAGGGCGGCCAAGATGTGGTCCGCACCGCCCGCCGAGCCGCCGGCCCAGGTCACCTTCGCCGGATCCGCTTTCACGGCGTCCGCCAGCTCCTTGACCGACGTGATGGGAGAATTCGCCGGCACCACGATCACCAGCGGATCGCCCGTGAGGCGCGCGATCGGCGTGACCTGATCGAGATTCACCGGCGACTTGTTGCTCAGGATCGCGCCGATCATCGTGATGCCGTTGACCATAAGCTGGTTCGGGTCGCCCTTCGCGTTGTTCACGAACTGCGCCAGGCCGATGGTGCCGCCGGCGCCGGTCACATTGGTGACCTGAATGCTCTTGGCAAGGCCGTTCTGCGTGAGCACCTGCTGGATCGAGCGGGCAGCCGAATCCCAGCCGCCGCCAGGGCCCGCCGGCGCCATGATCTTGAGTTCCTGCTGGGCGAAGGCCGATGACGCGACAAGTGTGAGAGCGGCAACGGCGACGCCGCGGATCGTCTTGGTGAAGTGACTCACGAGTTCCTCCCTTTAAGGTTGCGTGAGATGGTGAGCGCCAAGCGGAATCTGCCGCTCAGCGCCCTGTTGTCGGCGAAGCCTCTCGCCGGGTGCTTTCACCGCTGCCGGTGAACTCTGATGCAGGCGTCGCGCGGCTTGTGGCCTCCGCGTCGACGACACGCTGCAGGATGAGGGGAATGATGCCGCCGTTGCGCAGGATCTCGACCTCGAGGCCGGTTTCGACGGCGGCAATGGTCATGAAGGTTTCGCTTGTGCCCGAGGCACGGCGGATCGTGACGGGCACGGCGCCGCGTGGGCTGATCGTTGCCGCATCTGCAGCGATGACGATTTGGTCCCCGGGATGTAGGTGCAGGCTGTTCGGATGCCCCTCCACAGGCAGGCGCAGGGGCAGGATGCCCATGCCGATCAGGTTCGAGCGGTGGATGCGCTCGAAGCTTGAGGCCAGCACCGCGCGGGCGCCGAGCAGCGCCACGCCTTTCGCCGCCCAGTCGCGCGACGACCCCATGCCGTAGCGCTCGCCCGCCACCACGACCACGGAGGCGCCCTCCTGGGCATAGAGCGCGGCGGCCTTGTAAAGGGGCAGGTGTTCGCCCGATCCCGCATGGATCGTGAACCCCGGCGCGATCTGCGGATCGAGCAGGTTGCGCACGGACTTGTTGGTGAACAGGCCCCGCACCATGGCTTCCCAATTGCCGCGGCGGGAGGCGAAGACGTTCAGATCGCGAGGGTTCTCGCCCCGCGCGATGAGGTATTCCGCAGCCTCGCCCGTTGCCGGGATCTGCCCGGCCGGGGAAATGTGATCGGTGGTGATGTCGTCGCCGAGCACGAGCAGCGGATGCGCCGCGTAGGTGCCGAGCCGCGTGCCCTTGCCGAAGCTGGCGAAAGGCGGACGGCGGATATAGGTCGAGCTTTCGTTCCAGGGAAACAGCGGAGTGGCCGGCGCATCGAGCACGCGCCAGGTCTCGCTCGCCTCGGCCTCGTCGTAGGAGGTGTCGTAGTCGCGCGCATCGATGGCCGTGGCGAGCGCCGCGTCGATTTCCTCGCCCGTGGGCCAGAGGTCCGCGAGCCCGATCGCGTCGCCGGCGGATGAGCGGCCGATGGGATCGCTCAGGATGTCGCGGTTGACGTCGCCTGCCAGCGCGAAGGCGACGACGAGCGGCGGCGAGGCCAGGAAGCCGGCTTCGAGCTGCGGGTGCACGCGGCCCGGGAAGTTGCGGTTGCCCGACAGCACGGCGACGGGGAGGATGCCACGCTTCGCCATGGCCTGCTCGATCAGCGCAGGAAGCGGGCCGGAATTGCCGATGCAGGTGGTGCAGCCATAGCCGACGATGCCGAAGCCGACCGCTTCAAGATCCTCCAGCAATCCGGCGCGGCGCAGGTAGCGTTCTGCCGTGGGCGAGCCCGGCGCCAGAGAGGTCTTCACCCACGCCGGCGGCACGAGACCGAGGTGGCGCGCCTTGCGGGCGACAAGACCCGCGGCGACCAGGAGCCGCGGATCGGAGGTGTTGGTGCAGCTCGTGATCGCCGCAATGGCGACGGCGCCGTCGCCCGGCTGCTCGGCTGAGGCCGGAGCAGGGCGTCCCGGCAGTATCGGCGCCAGTGCCTCGACGGTCTTTCCGGCGTGAATGCGGTCCTGCGGCCGGCGCGGGCCAGCAAGGCTGACCTCGACCTCGTTGAGATCGATCTCGACCACGTCCGTGAAGCGCGGAAAAGCCTCCGGATCGAACCAGAGCCCCTGCCGTTTGGCGTAGGCCTCCACGAGGCAGATGTGATCGGCGCTGCGGCCCGTTTCGCGCAGGTAGCGCAGCGTCTGATCGTCGATGGGAAAGAAGCCGGAATTGGCGCCGAATTCCGGGGTCATGTTGGCGATGACGGCACGGTCTCCGGCCGACAGCGTCGACACGCCGGGTCCGAAGAATTCGACGAAGCGATCCGCAAGATCGATGCGGCGCAGATGCTCGGTGACGGTGAGGGCGAGATCGGTGGCGAGCACGCCCTGGTGCAACCGTCCGGTGAGACGCACGCCGACGATGTCCGGCACGCGGATCATCACAGGCATGCCGAAGAACACGCTCTCGGCTTCCAGCCCGCCGACACCCCAGCCGAGCACGCCGATGCCGTTGATCATGGGCGTATGGCTGTCGGTGCCGATCAGGGTGTCGGGCACGGCCCAGGACTCCCCGTCGCGCTCGGCCGTGGTGACGACGCTCGCCAGGCGCTCCAGGTTGAGCGTGTGCATGATGCCCGTGCCCGGCGGATGAACACGGAAACCGGTCAGCGTCCGCGTGGCCCATTTCATGAAGCGATAGCGCTCGGCATTGCGCCGGTATTCGCGCTCCATGTTGCGGCGAAGGGCATCGGGCGAGCCGAAAACGTCGACGCCGAGGGAATGGTCGGTCGACACATCCACGGGCAGGACAGGATTGAGGCGGCTCGGATCGTGCCCGGCCTCGGCGAGCGCCGAGCGCATGCCGGCGATGTCGACCAGAGCCGGGCCGCAGGTGGTGTCGTGCATCATCACCCGGCCGGGCAGGAACGGGATTTCCGCCTCGCTGCGTCCGGCCTCGAGCCAATTCAGGATCGCAGCCCTGGCGCGGGGCGCATCCTCGCCCGCATTGCGCAGCACGTTCTCCAGCATAACCCGCAGGATGTGCGGCAGCCGGTCGAGCCGACCTTCGGCTGCTGCCGGCACGTCGGCGATGCGGTGCCTCCGTCCGTTGACGGCAAAGGTCGATTGGGCTGCGCGCGGGCTGGGATCACAGGGCATGGCGCACGATTGCATAATGTCAGCATTAAATGCAAATCTTATTTGCATTTAGGCGTCACAATATGCAAAAGGCCGCCACGCGCATGACGACCTGACCGCACGGAACGCATCTGAGCCGGAAGTGGGTGCACTGCCGGCTCAGATCATTCAGCGTCCTTGGGTACGGTGACGTTCCTGCGCGAATTTGAGCTCGGCCGTGGCTCCGACGGCTGAACTCAGCTTCGCCGGCCGAGCACCATGTAAGCCGCGGCCGTCCAGGAGAAGGTGTCTCCGCCGAGGCCTTCGCCCGTGGTCGGATCGAAATATTCGCAGAAGCCTGCGGTCTCGATGGCGCGGACGGTCGTCTGCTCGATCCGGCGGGCGAGTTCCGCGGACCCGTTCCGGCGCAGGCCGTCGCAGATGAGCCAGTTGACCACGGCCCAGACCGGGCCGCGCCAATAGCGCTTGGGTTCGAACGCCGGCGAGAAGGCTGGCGTCGAGGGAACGCCCACGACCATGCCGGCGAGCCAGCGCTCGATCTCCGCCGTGACGGCGTTCCGCTGAGCCTCGTCGAGCGTAAGGGCGACGAGCGGAATGAAAGCGGCCTGCGTGGGCGTCTCGATGTCCCGGCCTGAGATCAGGTCGAGGTTGACGAAGCGAGACAGCGTCGGACGCCAGCGGCGGGCGAGGCCCTCGCAGAGCCTTGCGTGCATGCGCGCCAGCTCGGCCTTCTCGTCATTCGTGCCCAGGCTCTCCGCGAGATGCATGAGATCGGCGGTTGCGCGCGCCAGGATGGCGGTCATCTGCACGTCCGCCACCTTGAACGGAGCCGCCGCCCATTGCCGCTTGGGGTCCCAGCCGCAATCCCGATAGGTATCCACGAGGTGAATGAAGCGCTGGTAGTCCTCGTCGCGCGGACGCATGGAGGCGTCCACATGGCCCGTATCCTTGCGGCGGATCGTGGTCTTCGTGGTGGTCGGCACGCGGGCGAGCGCCTCGTCCCAGGCCGGCGAGTTGTCGCTGCCGCTCTCCCAAGGATGCAGGATCGACACGAGACCGAGCCCGTCCGGATCGCGCGCGGACAGCCACCAGCGGTGCGAGCGCAGGGCAGCCTGGAACAAGACCTTGGTCCGCTCCGTCGCGCCGGCCGTGCCGGTTGCGAGAGCGGCCTCGTGCACATGGCGCAGGGCCATGCCGAACACCGCCGGCTGCGTGATGCCGGAGGTCGGGACGCGGTGGCGCGTACCCCACACGTCGGGACCTGGAAAATAGGTGTCGCTCGGGGCATGGAACACGATGTGCGGGATCATGCCGTCGTCCCACTGGCCTTCGGCGAGGCGCTCCAGCTCGCGATAGGCGCGGGTGACGTCGAAGATCGCAAAGCCCATGGCCACGAAGGCCGAATCCCAGTTCCACTGGAACGGATAGAGCCGGTCCGTGGGCACCGTGTAGCCGCCGCGGTCGTTGCGCGCGAGAATGGCGCGCGCCGCCTCTTCCTTCGGAAGCGTGTTCATCTCAAATGTCCTTCAACTCGAAATTTCAGGCCCGGGCAATGGCGCGTCCGCTGCTGCTGTCGATCCAGGTCACGCGCGCAGGATCGATGGTGAGGCCCACGCGCGCGCCGGCATTCACCCGTGCCGTCGGCGGTGCGACGATGCGGGCGAGCTGGCCGTCGATGGATCCCGTCAGGAGCAGGTGCGAGCCCATCGGCTCCACCACGCGCACATCGAAGGGTATGCCGGAGCCGTTGGGGCTCAGGCTCGCATCCTCGCCACGAAGTCCCAGTTCCAGGTTCTGCGCTGTCGACGGGCACGGCAGCGCGGCATCGCCGATCCGCGCCATGCCCTGGCTGCACAGGACCTTGATGAAGTTCATGGGCGGCGAGCCGATGAAGCCGCCGACGAAGCGGGTCGCGGGCGTCGCATAGATCTCGAGGGGGGAGCCGATCTGGTCGATCTTGCCGCCATACATCACGGCGATGCGGTCGGCGAGGCCCATGGCTTCGGTCTGGTCATGCGTCACGTAGATCGTCGTCGTTCCGGCCTCGCGCAGAACCGCCTTCAGCTCCGTGCGCATCTCGAGCCGCAGGAGCGCGTCGAGATTGGAGAGCGGCTCGTCCATGAGCAGCACGGCGGGCTCGACGGCGAGCGCACGGGCCACCGCCACGCGCTGACGCTGACCGCCCGAGAGCTTGGCCGGATAGCGGTCGAGATAGCTCTCGATGTGGAGCAGGGCCGCCGCGCGTTCGACCTTGCGCTTGACGTCGGCTTGCGAGGCTTTCTGCATCCGCAGGCCGAAGGCGACGTTCTCGAACACGGTCATGTGCGGGAAGACGGCGTAGTTCTGGAACACCATCGCGAGCCCGCGCTTGCGCGGCGCGAGGTCGCTCACGTCCTGCCCGCCGATCACGACGCGCCCGGCGGTCTGGGCCTCGAGACCCGCGATGATGCGGAGCAAAGTGGTCTTGCCGCAGCCCGAGGGGCCGAGGAGCGCCACGAACTCGCCGTCGTTGACGGTGAGCGAGACTTCCTGCAGGGCGCGGAAGGAGCCGAATTCCTTGACGACGCGGTCGATGACGATGTCAGCCATGAGGGTGATCCGTTACTTGCTGGCGATGCCCCACACCGCGAAGAGATATCGTCTCACGGCGAAGATGAAGAGCACGGAAGGGATGATGAGGATGAAGCCGCCGGCGAAGCGGTAATGCAGCGGGCTCTCGGCGAGGATCCGCAGCAGATAGGCGGTGAGCGTGCGCTCGCGTACGGTGAGGATCGAGGCCGCGAACACCTCGTTCCAGGAGATCACGAAGGCGAAGATGGCGGTCGCCGCAAGCCCCGGCAGGGCGAGCGGCAGAACCACCTTCATGAAGGCCTGGAAGCGCGTGCAGCCGAACACCCAGGCGGCCTCCTCGTATTCGCGCGGGATACCCATGAACAGGCTCTGCGTGACGAGCGCCGCGAAGGGCAGCGCCAGCACCGTGTGGATCAGCGACACGCCGAAGGGCGTGTCGTAGAGGCCGAGGCGGATGAACGAGACGGTGAGCGGCAGCGCCAGGATGGCGAGCGGGAAGGCGCGGGTGAGGAGAACGAGCAGCCGATAGGCGTTCTGCCCGCGGAAGCTGTAGCGCGCCAGCGCATAGCCGGCGGGCGCGCCGAGCGCAATGGAGAACACCACCGTCAGCCCGGCGGCGATGAGCGAGTTGACCAGCGCGTTGAACACGCCCTCGATGGCGAGGAACTGGCTCATGGCTGCAAAGGACAGGTCCGTGGGCCAGATCGATTTCGGCCAGCGGAACACGCCGAGCCTTCCCCCGAAGGCGCCGAGCGCCACGAGATAGATCGGCACCAGCACCCAGGCGATGAGCACCGCAAGGCCCGTCCAGAGCAGCAGGCGCCGCGCGGACGGGAGAGCCATGTTGCGGCTCGTCGAAGTTTGTGAGAGTTCGGCAGCGCTGGTGGTCATGGGAGCTGCTCCGGGCGCGTTCTCAGCACGCGCAGGTAGACGGCGGTCGCGGCGAGCGAAATCGCCATGATGAGCACCGCATAGGCTGCGGCGACACCGTAGTTCTGGTTGTCGTTCTGCCAGACATAGGCCTCGCCGGCGAGGACGGGAAAGTTGCGCCCGCCCAGCGCGTAGACGACGGCGAAGACCTCGAAGGCGAGAACCGTGCGCAGGATCAGGGCCGATTGCAGGCTGGGCTTGAGGAGCGGCAGGGTAATCTTGGTGAAGCGTGTCCAGGGCTTCGCGCCGAAGATCTCGGCGGCTTCCGCGAATTCCTTCGGGATCAGCTGCAGGCCGGCGATCAGGATCACCAGCACGATCGCGGTGGCGCGCCAGAGCTCAGCCAGCACGATGGCGAAGAACAGGGCGACCGGGGCCTCCTGCGAGAGCCATCCGGTCGGTCCTTGAACGAGGCCGAGCGCGTAGAGCGCCGAGTTCAGGTAGCCGGTGTTCTGAAGCAGGGCGAGCCAGGCGAGGCCGGCGGCGAGATCCGAGATGCCCAGCGGAATGGTGAGAACCCACAGGACCAAGTCGCGGCCCTTGTCGAGCTTCGTCACCATGGTGGCCATGCCGAGCGCCAGCACGACCTGGAGCGGCACGACCACGAGGGTGAGGAGGAACGTGTTCTTGACGGCGAGCGAGAAGTTCAGGTCGCCCGCCATGCGCTGGTAGTTCTCCAGCGACAGGCCTTCGCCTGCGGAAAACGACAGCCAGATCGTCTGCACGAGCGGCACGAGAAACAGCACGCCCAAGAAGACGACCGAGGGCGCGATCAGCGCATAGGGGATCCAGGATGTGCGCGCAGGCATGAAGCCGCTCCACTGGCAAAAGGAGGAGCCCGGCGAAACCTTCTCCGCCGGGCTTTCAGTGTCAGGTTACTGGACCGCGCAGGCGCCCTGGCTCGGCTTGTCCGGAGCCCAGCACGGCGCGCCGGTGTCCTTCATGAGTGCGTCGAGCACTTTCGCCTGCGCTTCGAGCACGTCCTTGACCGGTTCGTTGCGCAGCACGATGCGCTGGAACGAATCCATGTAGACCTTGTTGAACTCGCCCCCCTTGGCGCCGAGGCCGACCGGCAGAAGCGACACGAGCGCATCCTTGGCGTTCTGGGTCGCCGCGACCGCGCCGGCGAGCGCCTTGATGCCGGGCGCAAGATCCGCCGGCAGCTCGGCCTTCACCACCGGGAAGAAGCCGACTTCGGCGGCCGTCGCCAGCTGCGTCTGAGGCTTGGTCAGGTGCTCGATCACCGCCACGGCGCCGGCGCGGTTCGGGGCGTCCTTCGGGATGGCGAGACCGGCGATCACCGGCATGTAGCCACGTCCCTTCGGGCCGGCCGGCGCCGGGAAGGCGACGAACTGATCCGGCTGCAGGGTGAGAGCTTCCTTCACGCGGGCGATGTGATCCCAGGCGATCCACACCTCCCCGGAAAGCAGCGGCTCCTGCATGAAGTTGTAGTTGGTGGAGTTGGGGTTCGACACCGCCCACAACTCCTTCAGGGCGTTCCACCCGGCCTCGGCATCCGCCGACTTGAAGGTGGTGACCACGCCGCCCGTGAAGGACGGATAGAAATAGCCCTGGAAGAACCGCGGCAGGAGGCCGGTCGGACCGGCCGGGAAGCCGAGACGGCGTTGCCCGGTCTTGTCGACGATGTTCTTGCCCCATTGCTGGAGCTGCGCATAGGTCAGGCTGTTCACGTCAGCGCCGGCCGGCAGGTATTGCAGAGCCTGCTTGTTGGCGACCATCACGTAGGTGGCCTGCATCCACGGGATGTATTGCTGCTGGCTCGTGCCGAGCTTGCCGAGATCCATCAGGCTCGCCGGAATGCCACGGTCGGTGAGCTTCGCGGCGACATCGTCGACGGGCTGGAGATCGGCCGGCACGTGCGGCTGCAACTCGCCGTGCAGGGCGCCGACCACGCTCGCCGTGCGCTTGCCGGCCTGCGTTTCCGCCTTCATGCGCACCGCGAACGCGGGCGGCTCATCGACGACATAAGTGGTCTTGCCCGAAAGGCCTTTGAGCAGGACCTCGCGGACTTTCGTGGCTTCCTCGATGGGACGAAGCTGGGTCGAGTAAAAGATCGTTTCCTGCGCCTGAGCGACGGTCAGCCCTCCGAACAGGGCGGCCGCGGCGGCAATGGCGCGAAGCGATACCGGATGCGTCATGTCCTTCCTCCATCGGTCCCTTCTTGGTGCCGCTCGACCCGGGCCCGGAAGGTCGAGGGCATCAGACTCAGTTCGCCGGTCCGTGGGTGGCCCTCGGAACCTGCCGAACCGGCAGAATGGTTTGCAGCTCGCGGGCCTCGCGCCCGCCGAGTCGCGCGATCAGCATCTCGGCCAGCTGCCGGCCCACATCGGGGGCAGCGATCTCCATGCTCGAGAGCGGCGGATCCGTGAATGCGGCCGAGGGCAGATTGTCGTGCCCGATCACGGCAATCTCGCGCCCGGCGGTGAAGCCGCGCTCCTTGAGGGCGCTCAGGGCACCGATCGCCATGCTGTCGGTGGCGCATAGAAGGGCCGTGGGCGGCGCGCTCTGCTGCAGCAGCCACTGCGCGGCCTCGTAGCCGCCGGCCTCCGTGGGCTGCGCGGCGTATTCGAGTCTCTCCGAGGAGCCGACCTCGTCGAGAGCCGCCAGCCAGCCCTTGCGGCGCAGATGGGCAAAGGTCAGATCCTGCGGGGCCGCGATATGGGCGATCCGCCGATGGCCGGCGGCCGCGAGTTGGCGGGCGGCGTCCCGAAAACCGGCTTCGCCATCGCCGTCGATGAAGGCATGTTCGCCCGGCCGCGCCGTGCGGCCATGGGTGACGAAGGGGATACCGCGCTCTTTCAGAAAGGCGACGCGCTCGTCCTCGAGCCGCGTGCGCACCACGATCACCGCATCGGCGCGCCTTCCGTCCAGAAGCCGCCGGTAGGTGTCCATCTCGCCCGAGCGCCCGGCGGTCGGCAGCAGCATCAGGTCGAGGCCCTCCTCGGCGAGCCGCTGACCGCAGGCTGACAGCATGTTGAGAAAAATCGGAGGTCCGAACCGACCCGGCTCCGTCGGCAGGGTCACGGCCACCGCTTCGGCCTTGCGCCGCCGCAGGCTGCGGGCGGCCGGGTTCGGCCGATAGTTCATGGCCCGGGCAGCCGCCTGGACGCGCTCGCGGGTGGCCGGCGCCACGTCGGAATAGCCGTCGAGGGCTCGCGACACCGTCGTGATCGACAGGCCGAGCGATTGCGCGAGAAGCTTCAGGTTCGACACAGGGGCTCTGCTCTCCTTGTGTCTTCAACTAGATCTCCAAAACGTTTTGGGAAGTCAATGAGCGGTGACTAGATCATTGGTATAATGTTCGGATCAGGCACGTTCGCAGAACGGTTCGGTACCGGGGCTTATCCTGCCCCAGCGGAATGTGAACGATCCGGCGCAAGCATCCACGGGCTCGGCGGAACAGCGGGGGAAATCAGGTTTACGCCGAAGACCTCAGCGAGCCGCCCGGGGGTCAGCACCACCTCGGAGCCTCCCCTTGCGACGACCCGGCCCCCCTGCATGAGGACGAGATCGTTCCCCATGCCGGCGGCGAGCTGCAGGTCATGCAGCACGGCCACGACCGCGAGCCCGTCTTGCGCGAGGCTCTTCGCCGTCTGCATCAGGGCGAGCTGATGCTTGAGGTCGAGGCTGGCGATGGGTTCGTCGAGAAACAGCACCTGCCTGGTCTCGACGGTGCGCCCAGCCTGCAGCTGCGCCAGCACGCGGGCGAAATGAACCCGCTGCCGCTCACCGCCCGAGAGAGTCTGGTAATTGCGGCGCGCAAGATGCGCCACATCGGCAAGGGCAAGGGCGTCAAGGGCAATGCGCTGCCGGTCGCTCCGCGACAGGCCACGGCCGAGTCCCTCGACTCCGAGGCTGGCGACCTCGAAGACCGTGAAGGGAAAGCTGAGATCGGAGGCCTGCGGCATCACCGCCCGGCTATGCGCGAGGCGCCAGGGCGGAATGGAGCGCAGGGGCTGACCGTGGAGGCGAACGTCGCCCACCGTGGGAGTGAGCTCGCCTGACAGAAGGCGCAGGAGCGTCGACTTGCCGGCGCCGTTGGGGCCAATGACGACGGTCAAGGAGCCGCTGGCGATGGACAGATCGACGGCATCGACCAGCAGGCGTCCGCCGCCTCGATAAGAGATGCCTTCCGCATCGAGAAGCGCGCTCACAGGGCGAGGCCTCCTTGGCGCCGGAGCAGGAGCCACAGGAAGAACGGCGCGCCGATGGCGGCCGTGAGAATGCCGATGGGCAATTCCGCCGGTGCCACGATGATCCGCGCCACCGTGTCGGCGGAAACGAGCAGCGCGGCGCCGAGCAGAGCGGATGCCGGCAGCAGCACCTTGTGATCGGCGCCGGCCATGAGGCGCAGCACATGCGGCACCACGATCCCGACGAACCCGATCATGCCGGCCGCGGCGACAGATGCACCGACAGCCACCGCCACGAGCAGGATCGCGGCGGCCTTCACCCGCTGCACAGGGATGCCGAGATGAAAAGCTTCCGCCTCGCCGAGGGACAGAGCGTTCAGTCCGCGCGCAAGAAAGGGCATCGCCAGGAGCGTGGGCAGGACGAACGGGGTGATGGCGACCACCTTCGTCCAGGTCGCACCACTCAGGGAGCCGAGCGTCCAGAACGTGAGGTCGCGCAATTGGCGATCATCGCTGAGATACGAGAACAGGCCCATACCTGCGCCCGCAAGTGCGTCGAAGGCCACGCCTGCCAGCAGCATGGTGGCAATCGAGGTGCGTCCGCCGCGGGTGGCGATGAGATACAGGCCGAGCATGGTGATCAGGCCACCGGCGAAGGCACCGACAGGCAGAGCACTGAAAGGCAGCGCACTGAAAGGCAGCGCACCGATTGAGGGCGCGAGCAGCCTGTCGCCCAGGACGATCGTCGCAGCTGCCACGAGAGCGGCACCGGCCGAGACGCCGATGAGACCGGGATCCGCCAGCGGGTTCCGGAACAATCCCTGCATCAGCGCACCTGACGAAGCGAGCGCCGCGCCGATCAGGAGGCCGAGCAGCAGGCGGGGCAGGCGGACCTGCAGGATGATGAGCGCGTCGCCTCCGGTGGCGGCGTGGCCGGTCAATGCGTCTGCAACGACGGCGAGGACGCGTGACGCCGGTACACCGGTCGCACCGAGGCCCAAGCCGAGAATGCTGACCAGAACGAGCAGCACCGCGAGCGCCGCGAACAGGACCATCCTGCGGTCGGTAATGGCTGAACGACGGTCGTCCTGCTCCAGGGCCAGCACCGTCATGGTTTGGCCGCGACGACCTGATCGGGATGGAGCGCCGCCATCAGGTCGCGCGCCGCAGCGGGCGTGCGCGGACCGAAGCCGAGAAGATAGAGCGAATCCATGACGATCAGGCGCCGCTGGGCAGCGGCCGGCGTCGCCACGAAGGCAGGATAGGCGAAGGGATCGGATGCGGCGCCGCTGGGCCCGTGGTTCATCATCACGATGGCTTCCGGTGCCGCCGCGATCAGGCCTTCGTCCGACAGGGGCTTCCAGCCGGTCAGCGACGACGCAACATTGGTCGCGCCGGCAAGCGCGAACATGGCATCGGCGGTCGTTCCCTGCCCGCCGACCAGCGGCCGCCCGTTCTGCAGCGAGAGCACGAAGAGCGCCTTGGCCGGACGGGTCACCCGCGCCTTCGCCTCGGCCAATCGCGCGAAACCCGTCTCGAGCTCGGCCACGAGAGCGGCTCCCTTCTCGACCGCATTCACGGCCTTGGCGATGACTTCGACCCGCTTCGCGACACCGGCCGGGCTCGGCTCGTCCGTAACGCGCACGATCGGAACGCCGGCCTGCTCGATCAGCAGCAGGGCATCGGGCGGGCCCGCACCCTCCGAGGCGATGACGAGAGTGGGGTTGAGAGACAGGATGCCCTCGGCTCCGAGCTGGCGGACATAGCCGACATTCTTCTTCGTCTTCAACGCCTCCTCGGGATAGAGGCTCGTCGAATCCACCCCGACGATCTCATCGGCACGGCCCAGACGGTAGAGGATCTCGGTCGCCGCCCCGCCAACGCTGACGATGCGGGGGGCGGTCTCGGCGCGAAGGCGGGATGCGGTGAGCAGGACCGGCGGTGCCAGGAGCAGCGAGCGGCGGGACAGGGCGGACATGAATGCGGCTTTCTATTTGGTGAGGATCAGTTTGCCATTGGCCGTGATCCGCAGGCGGTAGCGCTCGCCCCGGTGAACCAGAACCACCTCCCGCCCGCTTCCGACCAGGCTCGCGACGTCGATCTCCTTCGCGAGCGGCGGCCGGTCGCATTTTTCGTCCGGAGGTGGAGAACGTTCGTGCACAGCAGGCTCCAGTTTTTACTTGTTCTAAATTGGCGAATATTCGCCTCCTCCGAGTATTGGCAGTTTAGAAACATGTAAAACTACGCACATCAGAGTTCATATTGACGCAGTTACTTGATTTGGATATCGGATGTAAACCCTCCGATACACGCAGAGGGCAAGATAGCCAGCCAGCGCGAAGCCGATTTCTGCGCGAGCCAGCCAGTCCTCAAGAATTTCACCTGAAAGACCGGGATCGTCGGAATGTTGACCTTCCTGCGCGAAGGGGCTCGCGCATCCACGTTGTCGAGCGCCGTTCGGATTACCGCGCAGCCGGATCAATGGTCCCTTTGGTACGGGCCCTAACCGATCCTGACATTCGCGCGGCCCTGATCCCCATCCGACACGGAGAGTTTTCAATGTTCATCGCCATGAACCGCTTCAAGGTCCTGAAGGACACAACCCGGGAATTCGAGCAGCGCTGGCTGACCCGGGAGAGCTATCTGCACGAGCTCGACGGCTTCGTCGAATTCCACATGCTGCGCGGGCCCGAGCGCGAGGACCATGTGCTGTATTCCTCGTACACGCTCTGGGTCTCGAAGGAGCATTTCGAAGCGTGGACGCGCTCCGAGCAGTTCCGCATCTCCCATATCCGCGCCAGCAGCGGCTCGGACAGGCCGATGACCCTCGCCCACCCCGAATTCGAGGGCTTCGAGATCATCCAGACCATTGGACGCATGCCCGAGGCGGCGGAGTGAGCACGATGGCAACGGTGGAGGACCTGATCCGGCAGGATCTCGCGGCGAAACCGGATGGGATTCTCGAGACGATCGCGGAAGAACGCGGCGTTCCCATGCAGGCCGTGTTCGAGTGTCTGGATCCCACGAATGCGCAGCGCGTTGCGGGCACGCGCTTCGAAGAGATTTGGCAGGATCTGACCGACTGGGGCGAGATCACCTTCGTGGTCCATACCCGCGACGGCGTCTTCGAGTGCAAGGGCAGCATCCCGCCCGGCACCCTGGGCCGCGGCTATTTCAACATTCACGGCGCCAGCCCCATCGGCGGACATCTCAGGATGGATCGCTGCCGGTTCGTCTATTTCGTCGACCGGCCGTTCTTCGGCAAACGCTCCTGCTCGGTGCAGTTCGTCAACGAGGAGGGCGGCGTGATGTTCAAGATCTTCGTCGGCCGCAACGAGGACCGCAGCCTGAAAGAGAACCAGCTCGTCCGGTTCGAGTCGCTTCGCGAACGCTATCTCTAACGTGTCGATCCCCGTGCCCGCTCAGGAGCTGGACACCTGACCCAAAAGCGGTGTTCCCTTTTGGTTCCGACGCTCTAGGGTATTGAACCTTGATAGCGAAAGCCGGAGGATGCGAGATGGCCAAAGATCCGACTTTGCCCGTCGACGACGAAGCGCGCGCGCTGGCGAAGAAGCTGATGCGAACCGCCCGCTCCGGTGCGCTCGCCACCAACGATCCGGCGAGCGGCATGCCGTTCGCGAGCCTCGTTCAGGTGGGAACGGATCTCGACGGCTCTCCCGTCATCCTCACCTCGCAGCTGTCGGTGCACACGAGGCTGATGGAGGCCGATCCACGCTGCTCCCTGCTCCTGTCCGCCATCGGCAAGGGCGATCCCCTGGCGCATCCGCGCCTGACCCTGCAGGCGACGGCGGAGCGGCTGGACCGGGAGACGGACGAGGCGAAAAGCATCCGCCGCCGTTATCTCCTGCAGCATCCCAAGGCCGAGCTCTACGTGGACTTTCCCGATTTCAGCTTCTGGCGCCTCAAGGTGGCATCCGGCAGCCTGAACGGGGGATTCGGCCGGGCCTATCGCATGACGGCGGAGGATCTCCTCACCGACATGTCCGAGTTCTTCGATTTCTACGAGTTCGAAGCCGGAGCCGTCGCGCACATGAATGCGGATCACGGCGATGCGGTCGCGCTCTATGCCACTCAGCTCTGCGGGGCTCGCGAAGGTGCCTGGCACCTGATCGGGATCGATCCCGAAGGCATCCAGATGGCCTCGGGCGACGAGATCCTGCGCCTGTCCTTCCCAAAAGCCCTGACCGGACCGCACGAGGTCCGCCCCATGCTCATCCGCCTGGCGAACGAGGCCCGGAGCCGGATCTCCTAGAGCTGGCTGATAGGTGCCTGGGTGGGACACCATGGGCCTTGCCATGCACTGCTCCTGACCGCATCAAGAGACCGGATCGTGCAATATCGTACGCACGGTCTGCCGATCCACCATGCCCAAGCCGACGATGCGACCAGCCCTCCTTTCACCGCGCGCCCGATCCGCCTTCGCCGCCATGGCCGATGCGGGATCGAGCTTTGCACGCAACGACGGCCTGGCCATGGCAAGCCATGTGGCCCTCTCGCTGGTCATCGCCTTGTTTCCCTTCCTGATCTGCGTCGCGGCCCTCGCGGCCTTTCTCGGGGCCGGGCGCATCTCGACGCATATCGTCCACCTGCTCTTCGATTTCTGGCCCGAAGGGGTCGCCGGTCCCCTGGCGCGGGAGGCCGACAAGGTCCTGATCCCGCGACGCAACGTGCTGACGGTCAGCATCGTCCTGACGCTTCTCGTCGCCACCAACGGCGTCGAGAGCCTTCGGGTCGCCCTCCGGCGGGCCTACGGCGTCGAGCGGTTCCGGCCGTGGTGGCAGGCGCGGCTCATCGGCATCGGCTTCATCCTGCTCGGCGCGGGGGCGCTCGTGGCCTCATCGGTGCTGGTCGTCCTGTGGCCGTCGATTTGGCGCTGGGCGGTATCGTACATGCCGGATCTCAAGGGACTCGGCCCGACCTACGACGTGGTGCGCTACGGGCTGGCCTCCATCGTTCTGGTGGCGGGCCTTGCCGCCACCCATCTGTGGCTGCCCGATACCCGCCCGCGCTCCCGCGACGTGGTGCCGGGCATCGCCGCGACCCTGGTCCTGTGGCTTGCGGGCGCAAGCCTCTACGGCGAGCTTCTCGCCACCATGACCCACCTGAAATCGACCTATGCGGGTCTGGCGGGTATCCTGACGGCTCTGATCTTCCTGCAGCTCTCCGCCGCGATCTTCATCTTCGGGGCCGAGCTCAACGCGGCGCTGCGCCGACGGGAACAGGCCGATGGTCCGGCGGATGAACCCCTTCCAGCCTCAGCAGACGGCGAACCGGTTTCCGTGCCCCAGATCTAGGAACTCACACCCTCGTCCCGCTTACGCTCGCAATCGCGCTTCGGGGTCTGCTGCGGAGCCTGCTGCTGCTGGGCGATGACCGTATCGTTCGGAGGGATGTCCGCCGCATGGGACGGAACGGCAAAGGCTATCAGGACGGCAAGGGAGAGGATGCGCAGCATGGTCTGTCTTTCCTTGGTCGAAGCGACACGATGCTAAGGTGAAGCGGACCGGATGGCCAGCCTGTTTCGGGTGCATCTCATTTGAGGCCAAATTGGCGTCCGGCGGCCTCTTGAAATCCGGAAAAAGCGTTCCTAACATCAATATTGCCGAGGCCTTTCAAAGGCTTGGCATTACGGGCGCCGGCGGGTGTCCGGCGCTCTCATATCCATGTTGCTCAATGGAGGATATGGTCATGAGATCAGCTTTCGACTTCTCCCCTCTGTACCGCTCGACGGTCGGCTTCGACCGCCTGTTCGACATGCTCGATCAATCCGCCCAGGTCGAGCCCATGACCAACTGGCCGCCTTACAACATCGAGAAGGTGGGCGAAGACCAGTATGTCATCACGATGGCCATCGCGGGCTTCTCTCCCGATGAGATCGAGCTCACCCAGAAGGAAAGCCAGCTTCTCGTCGCGGGTCAGAAGAAGAGCTCCGAGGAGGGCAAGCAATATCTGCATCGCGGCATCGCCACCCGCGCCTTCAAGCAGACCTTCAACCTCGCCGACCATGTGAAGGTCACGGGTGCGAGCCTCGAGAACGGCCTGCTGACGGTCGAGCTCAAGCGCGAAGTGCCCGAAGCGCTCAAACCGCGCCGGATCGAGATCAATTCCGGCACCGGGGTGACGAATTTGGGCCGGCATCCGCAGCAGATCGAGCACGGCAAGGCCGCCTAAGAAGGCAGCTTGAAACCCATACGCCATCAGCAGCGTCGATGCAGCACCGGCGTTGCGCCCGAACGTTTGAGTGAAAGGAGAATGACACCATGAACATGCGCGATCTCATTCCGTGGGGTCGCAATCAGCAGACGGCCCCGAGCCGCTATCGCGAGGAGGGCGATCCCTTCATGACCCTGCATCGCGAGATGAACCGGCTCTTTGACGACGTCTTCCGCGGCTTCGACATGGCTCCGTTCGGTACTGTCGGCCGGACGGCCCGTTGGCCGCACGTGGAAGTCGTCGAAAGCGACAAGGATGTCCGCATCTCGGCAGAGCTGCCGGGCCTTGAGGACAAGGATGTGGAAGTCCTGATGGGCGACGGCGTCCTCACCATTCGCGGTGAGAAGAAATCCGAGATCGAGGACAAGGAACGTGCGTTCAGCGAGCGCCTATACGGCAGCTTCGAGCGCCGCATCCCGCTCGCCTGGGAAGTCGAGGAAGACAAGATCGACGCCAGCTTCAAGAACGGCGTTCTTACCGTGACCCTGCCGAAATCGGCCGAGAGCAGCCCGCAGGTGAAGCGCATCGCGATCAACCGCGCGAGCGAGGAAACCAAGCACTGATCACGCATCAGGGCACCCGGCATCCGGGTGCCCACAGCCGCTCATCATAGGAAGGGATCGGATGAAGCAACAGACTGCAATCGACAGCCGCACCGGAACCTGTCAGACGCCGACAGCCATGCCTGCCATGGCCCCGGCGGGCATGGCGCTCTCCTATTCGGAGGCCTTGGTCGATCCCGGAGGCGTGTTCCGGAACCCTGCCGATGTCGTCGGGCATCCCTGGTTCACCCGCGAGGAGAAGCGTACGGTTCTGCTGTCGTGGGCGCGGGACGAGCTCGTCCTCGAACATATGGCGAACCGGAGCTTGCCCGAGCTGAAACCGAGATCGCGGATCGATGCGGTGATCGAGGCACTCTCGCAATTCGACCTGAACGCGGCAGCCGAGTACCGCGCTGCCGTCGGCGCAATCAGAGCCCGGGATTTGCGTCGACCTTCCGGAGTCGGTCCAAAAGGATCCATGAAAGGCCTAGACATAAGGAGGCATTCGTCATGCAAGAGCGCGTGATCGGGATCGGACATAACCAGCCCCCGCCGTCCTGTCTGACTCGAGGGCAGCCCTGGCCCGAAGACGCGCAGGCCCTGATCAGTCGCCGCACCCCGCCCGTCACAACATCGGGCAAGGCAGGGGCGACGGGATGGATCCTGCGTTTCGACCGGCGCACTGCTCCCACCATCGAGCCGCTGATGGGATGGACGCAAGGAGACGACACGCTCGCGCAGATCGAGATGGTTTTCGACACCCGTGAGGAGGCGGTAGCCTATGCCGAACGCGAGGGGCTCGCCTATCGCGTGGCGGGCGAAGGAAGCATCGCCCAGCGGAGGAGCACGGTCTCCCGCGATGCACAGGAGCGCGAGACGGTCGCGAGCGCGGTGAGCGGCATCGTGCAGCTGTCCCTGCTGCATAACCGCTACGGCCGGTGCGACGTGCCGGACCTGCCGGAGCTGGAGCGAGCCCTTGTGAACCCTGCCGCCATATTCGCCTCTCCGGACGAGGTGCTCCGTCATCCGCTCCTGACCCTCGATTGCAAGCGGGAGATCTTATGGCGGTGGGCTTGGGACGAGTACCTGATCGACCTCGCCAATGTGGACGGGATGCCGGAAGGCGAGCCGTCGCGCCTGGACGAGGTGAAGACCGCCTTGAGGCTCGTGAACATGGGGTGGAGCCCCGATCCAGCAGCGCCGGCAGCATTCATGGTCCATTCCGTAAGGGAGGGTCAGGCCCTCGCCGCGTAGAAAGCTATTTTCCGGAATGAACCGCTCGCAAGCATCGGTTCATTCCGGACGGGTTCCGCCGGATGGATGCTTTCGAGGGCCCGTCCGACGGGAATGCGCCCAAAGGGGTGCAATGAGTGAACCTTCGCTTCGTGAAAGGGAGGTTGAATATGCTGAAGGACAGAAGCGAACTGACCGCCATCAACATCCTCAACGCCGTCTTGGCCGCGATCCTGTTCATCTCGCCGTGGATCTTCGGCTATGGAGACACGCAGGCGGCATCCTGGAACGCCTGGGTCTGCGGCATCGCCATCGCGATTCTGGCACTTGCAGCGATCAAGGAGCTGCAGGCCTGGGAGGAGTGGGCGAATGTCGCGTTGGGTCTCTGGACGGCTGTCGCCCCATGGCTTCTAGGCTTCGCGGGCGTAGCAACCGCTCTTTGGACCCATGTCGGCATTGGCTTGGCGGTTGCCGTGCTGGCCGCCGTCGAGCTGTGGCTCCTGCACAGCAATCCGCCGACCAAGGCCGCGTAGGTCAGGCCGAGAGGGTAGGGCTTGGCGTCGGGCGCGGGTCCGATGCCAAGCCTGAAACGTCAAGCCTTAAGGCGAGGCATGCATGAACAGGGCGGCCTTGACCAGATTGTCGGGACCGAGATCGTCCTCGGCATCGAAGTTCAGCATCTCCGCTAGTCGGTTGCGGGCGCGATTGATCCGGCTCTTGATGGTCCCGATGTTGGTGCCGCAGATCCGGGCCGCGTCCTCATAGGACAAGCCTTCCGCGCCGACGAGCAGGAGCGCCTCGCGCTGGTCGACGGGGAGCTTGCTCAAGGCCTTGAGCATATCGGTGAAATCGAGCCGTGCTCCCTGGTCGGGCATTACGGCGACCTTCTCGGCCCACGACCCTTCCGGATCCTCGACCTCGCGCTTGCGCCGGCGGGCCTGGGTGAGAAAATCGTTGCGCAGGATCGTGAACAGCCAAGCCTGCATGCTGGTGCCGGGCTGGAATTTATCGAGATTGCTCAGACCCTTGAGCAGGGTGCTCTGCACGAGATCATCCGCCCTGTCGACGCTGCCGGAGAGGGAGATGGCGAAGGCCCGCAGATGAGGAACGGCATCAAGCATCTGCTGCTTCAGGGAGTTTTCGACTGACACTCTTCCAACTCCTCCGATTCGGACCCGTAAGAAGACCCTCCCTGGGAGCCTGCCGCATTAACCTATGCGAAGGCCGTTGCGATTCTGTGGTTTGCGCCTCCAAGCTTGGGCGTGACATGAAGGAATAGTCCGGCCGGTTAAGCCCACGGGAAAGCGTACGCACCAGGATACAGGGCAGCGATCATTGAGGGCACGTCTCCCGTGTCCTTCTGCGGCCAAGATTTACATGCATCAATGAAGCAGGCGGCCGACTGCCTTAAAGGTCTCTACAAGATGGATGCGCTTTCGAGCTCCTATCCCTCGGCTCCGCCGCTTGAGCGCGCAACGGAACCTGCTCCCTCCAAGCAACCGGATAATGGACATCATGGCTCAGACCCGCTGCATGATCGTGGAAGACCAGGCACTGATCGGTATGTCCCTTGAGGCCTTCCTCGAGGATGCGGGCTTTGAGGTGGCCGGTGTCTTCATGAGCAACGTCCAGGCCCTGAAATGGCTCGAGAGCGATGCGCCGGACATTGCCCTTCTCGATGTCATGATCCGGGACGGCACCTCGCTGGCGATCGCCCGTGCCCTGAAGAGCAGGGGTGTACCGTTCGCCGTCTATTCCGGCCTGCCTGCGAAAGCCGATTGCCCGCCGGAGCTGAGGAACGTGCCCTGGCTCGAAAAGCCCGTCAGCCGGGAAACCCTCCTGGGCGTCCTCGGACGGCTGGCCGACCCTGGACACGATGCGATCATCATGCATTCGGGCCTGCCCTCCGTGCCCGAATAGAAGCGCATTCCCGTTTCACGGACCGGGAGCCGTCAAAGACAAAAGCGGAACATCAAGGCTTGGCATTCCGTTGTCATGCAAAGTTCCGATTGTCGGAGGACGCCATGGGCGTGTTCAGAACTTTGATGGCGGCCGGGTTTGCCCTTGCCGGCGCCATCACGCTTCAAACGGCTCCGGCCGAAGCCCAGCGGGGCTGGGGTCGTTATCAGGGCGACTACTATGCGCCGCATGGCTTGCGCCAGCGCTATTATGCGCCGCGCTACTACGGCGGTGCTCGTTCCGTCTATTACGGACCTCGCCGCTATTACGGCTACGGACCCCGCCGGTATTACGGTTACGGCTATCCCTATGGCTATTACCGGCGTCCCAACTACGGCGGCGCCGTTGCGGCCGGTGTGATCGGCGGTCTCGCCCTCGGGGCTATCGCGAGCGCGGCGGCCAATCCCTATTACGGTCCGGGCTATTACAGGCCCGCCTATTACGCTCCTCCGCGCTGCGTCTTCGAGCGCCGCCGGGTCGTCAACCCCTATGGCCGGGTGGTCGTGCGCCGGATCCGGACCTGCTACTGAGCCCCCAACGAACGATCCAGACAGGAGCCCCGCCCACCGCGGGGCTTTTGTCATCCGTCGAAACCGCAGCCGAGACGCGCTCGCCCATCGTGCGGCCCTCGGATCTCCGCTCTCAACGATGGGCCCCTGTCAAGGAACGGAGCATCGGATCAGATCCCAAAAGTGCATTCCACTTTTGGGCCCGATGCTCTAGAGCCTTAGCCAGCGCATTTTTGGATCTGCCATGACAGTACGCTTCCATCGCGGCGATCTGCCCGCCAGCTACAAGCCCGGTCCGGCGATTGCCATCGATACCGAGACGCTCGGTCTCAATCCGCACCGCGACCGGCTGTGCGTGGTGCAGATCTCGACCGGGGACGGCACGGCGGATGTGGTGCAGATCCTCAAGGACGGGCCCCTGCCCGAGAACCTGATCCGCGTGCTCTCCGACGAGAGCGTGCTCAAGATCTTCCACTATGCCCGCTTCGATCTTGCCGTCATCTTCCACACCTTCGGCATCATGCCGCGCCCGATCTACTGCACCAAGGTCGCCTCGCGCCTCGTGCGGACCTATACCGACCGCCACGGCCTCAAGGAACTGGTGCGCGAGCAACTGGGGGTAGAACTGTCGAAGCAGCAGCAATCCTCCGACTGGGGGGCGGAGACCCTGTCCACGGCCCAGCTCGATTACGCCGCCTCCGACGTGCTGCATCTGCATGCCCTCAAGGACAAGCTCGACCGCCTGCTGGAGCGGGAGAACCGGCTCGGCATTGCCCACCAATGCTTCAGCTTCCTGCCGACCCGGGCTCAGCTCGACCTTCTCGGCTGGCCGGACACGGATATTTTCGCCCATTCTTGACGCACACTTAAACTTTCCCCCATAAAACCCATATCCGTCATAACATCGCCATGTCGCTCCGGCATGGCGCCGTGCCGATGGCCAAACGGCAATGGATCGACGGAAGGGGTTGACACAGTGGCGGGACTTCAGGGCACCACGATGCGGGACGGCCCGGCCTCGAGGCCGGCCGTGCGCTCGCGCGCCTTCACCAAGGCCCGCCGTCATTCGCGCTGGGTCAGGTTCGCCAAGATCGCGATCCCTGTGGGCTCCTTGCTGGGCATGGCCGGCGTCGGCGTCGTGGCCTATTACAACCCGTTCCAGCAGATCGAGAACCTGAGCTTCGGCTCCATCGGGGTGAGCGGCACCAACGTCACCATGGAGAGCCCGAAGCTCAGCGGGTTCAAGAACGACAACCGTCCCTACGAGGTGACGGCCAGCGCCGCCACCCAGGACGTGCGCAAGCCGGACCTGGTCCAGCTCAAGGATCTCAAGGCGCGCATCGTGACCGACGAGCGCGGCAGCGTCGCCAGGCTCCAGGCCGATTCCGGCACCCTCGACACCAAGAAGGAGCAGATGCGGCTGCGCGACAACATCGTGGTCACCACGGATTCCGGGCACGAGGTCAAGCTCCGGACCGCCTTCGTGCGGTTCAAGGCCGGCTCGGTGGTCTCCAACGATCCGGTCTCCGTATCCTTCGGCAGCGGCACCATCGACGCGGAGGGGCTCGACGTCTCCGACAACGGCAAGGTCATGAGCTTCAAGGGCCGCGTCCGCACCGTCATCCAGCCCTCCTCAGGGACGACCCCATCCACCCCGGAAGCTGCCGGCACGGGCCCCACGGCTCCTTTGCGGGCTCCTGCACCCCAACAGACAAGTATCCGTCCATGATGAGTTTCTCACGCGCCGCCCTGGCCATCGCGCTTCTCGCACCGGCTCCGATCGATGCGGCCTTTGCCCAGGCCAGCAAGGAGCGCGCCGTTGGCTTCGGCAATTTCGGCTCCAGCAAGGAGCCGATCAAGATCGACGCCAACAAGCTCGACGTCTTCGACAAGGAGGGCCGGGCGGTCTTTTCCGGCGACGTGGTCGCGGTCCAGGGCGAGAGCACTATGAAGTGCACCACCATGACCGTGTTCTACGAGCAGCGGGACCAGAACGGGGGGCCGGCGGCGCCGGCCCCGCAGACCGCCGACGACAGCGCCATCAAGCAGATCGACTGCAAGGGCCCGGTCACGATCGTGTCGCGCACCCAGGTCGCCACCGGCGACAACGCCACCTTCAACCGGGGCACCAACAAGATCATGCTGACCGGCAACGCGACCCTGAGCGACGGGCCCAACGTCACCAAGGGCGAGCGCGTGCTCTACGACATCAATACCGGCGTGGCGAACATCGAGGGTGGCCGCGTGAGGGCGCTCTTCGTGCCCGGCCAGGGCGGGCCCGCTCCGACCGGCGCCGGCGGCGGAGCGGCTGCTCCGGGCGCGGCCAGGCCGAAGCCTCAGCAGAGGCCGGCTACGAACTGAGGCGGGAGACTTTTCTCCCGCTTTCCCTTTTCATGATTGACGATGAGCCTGTGAAACCGCTTTTCAACCGTTCTCAAACCGGTCCCTCCGATGTGAGCCTCCTGGAACCCCATGCGGTGGGATCGAGCCCGCACGTCATTCACCGCGCCGAGAGAGAAGGCGTGTTCGGCGGTCCCGGGATCCTGGCAGTCAAGGGCTTGCAGAAGAGCTACCGCGGCCGCACCGTGGTGCAGGATGCGGGCCTGAACGTTCGTGCGGGCGAGGCCGTCGGCCTGCTCGGTCCCAACGGCGCCGGCAAGACCACCATCTTCTACATGATCACCGGTCTCGTGAGCGCCGATCGCGGTGTCATCAGCCTTGACGGGCACGACGTGACGCGCCTGCCCATGTATCGCCGCGCCCGTCTCGGCATCGGCTATCTCCCACAGGAGGCTTCGATCTTCCGCGGCCTCAACGTGGAAGACAACATTCGCGCCGTGCTCGAGATCGTCGAGCCGAGCCGCAAGGAGCGCGAGCGCAAGCTCGATGCGCTCCTCGACGAGTTCAACATCACGCGCCTGCGCAAGTCCCCGTCCATCGCGCTCTCGGGGGGCGAGCGGCGGCGCTGCGAGATCGCCCGGGCGCTGGCGGGCGAGCCGACCTTCATGCTCCTCGACGAGCCCTTCGCGGGCATCGATCCCATCGCGGTGGGCGACATCCAGAACCTCGTGCGGCACCTGACTCGGCGCGGAATCGGCGTGCTCATCACCGACCACAACGTCCGCGAGACCCTCGGCCTCATCGACCGCGCCTATATCATCCATTCGGGCCGCGTTCTGACCGAGGGCACGCCCGACGCCATCGTGTCGAACGAGGAAGTGCGCCGCCTGTATTTGGGCGAGGATTTCCGTCTCTAATTCATTCACCTTTGACCGCAGGGGAACGCAGGCGTTAGAAATGGCAGGCATGCAAGAAGCATGCCTGCCGTCTCTCCGGGTGCGTTCATGAGTGCGATGCAGCGGCTGGAGCTGCGCCAGGGCCAATCCCTGACGATGACTCCCCAGCTCGTTCAATCCATCAAGCTGCTGCAGCTCTCCCATGCGGAGCTTGCGGCCTATGTGGAGGCGGAGCTCGAGCGCAATCCCCTGCTGCAGGAGGGCGAGGCCTCGGCCGACGCGCCCGTGCCGAGCCTTGCCGATTTCCTGCACGCCAAGCAGAAGGCCGAAGCGGCCGGACCCAGGATGGTCCCCGGCCCGCCGCCGACACGCGGGGAGGCCGTGCCGCCATCGTCCGGGCAGGCGGCAAGCGCGGGCCACGGCGAGCTCAAGCCCGAAATGGGGGACCTGCTCGCCCGGGCGACGAGCCTGAGCGAACATCTGCAGGC
>JAESFT010000425.1_pt1 | contig 26772 bp, 44 predicted proteins | sample 9269451 | NCBI WGS metagenome assembly JAESFT01 (sample SAMN14502557, study PRJNA617106) | algae metagenome | isolation source: Scytonema hyalinum WJT4-NPBG1 and co-occurring heterotrophs from well... | place: USA: Mojave Desert, Joshua Tree National Park, California | collected 2006-05-25
CAGCCGACGACGTTCCGACGGACCGACTGAGCCCGCCCGACGTCCGTGACGCTGGCCAGCCCGAAGAGCGAGAGGTACACGCACCACATTTGTGATCGTCGCCGAGACGCTGTTGATGCCTAACGCCCAAGTTCAGCTGCAAGCGCGTGCAATACTCGCCGAGGCGCAGCCGAGGCAATCCAAAGTGCGCTTGTCAGCTGCAACGCCACGTTAGCCGTCAGCGGCGCGCGTGCCAGTCCTGCGCATCCTGGCGCACGTGGAAGCACGCGAGGACGACGATATCACCCGCCGGCCCGACCTCGTAGACCAGCGCGTACGGGAGCCGATGGAGGAGCGCCCGGCGCACAGTGCCATCCGGCTCGACGGCCTCGTACATCGCCGGATGCCGCTGCACGAAGGCGAGCGTCGCCTCGAGCTCGCTGATGAACGCCCGCCCGAGCCCCGGGAGCTGCTGGTCGTACCACCGGCGCGCCTCCCGGATCTCGGCGCGCGCTCCCGGCCGAAACGACAAGCGCGGCGTCATCCGCCGCGCTCCCCCGCCCCTGCTTCCTCGTCTCGCGCCTGATCGGCCCAGAGTTCAGCCCGCACCTCGTCCCACGGGACCGCGCCGGCTGGATCGCGCCGGTGCTCCTCCCGACGCGCGGCGATCAGCGCGCGCTCCTCCGTTCTGAGCGGGAGCGCCTCTGGACGCGCGCGGAGCGAGTCCCAAACCGCCTGGATCAGCGCGAGGCGCTCGGAGACGGTCAGCTGGTCGAGATCGAGGGCGGGGCGGACCATGGCCGGAATCTGGCGCGTGGCGCCGAGGCGAGCAACCAGCTGGCCCGGGCACCGACGTGTGCGTGTACGGCTAACGCCCCAGTTCAGCTGCGGGCGGATGTCAACCAATGTGGCGCCGCAGGCGCCACTTCCCCAGCCCGACCGTCAGCTGCAACGCCACGTTAGCCTACACGAGCGCCAAAGCCATGGCCGCCGTCCATCATGGCCGTAGCATGAAGGTGCCGGACGCGCCGCCCGGTAGCTCGTGATACCACGTCCCACTGGCGCCCCCGTTCGTCCGACGCCCGGCCAGCACCAGCCCACCGTGTCCCGCCGCAGGGCGGACGACGAGATGAAGGGAATCGCCGGCCACCTGGTACGTGACGGAGTCGTAGCCCTGGGCGGGAGCTGGGGCGGAGTCGGCAGACCCGGGCGGGAGCGAGAAGAACGTGTCGAGGCTCGGCTCCAGCCTGCCTGCACGGGTGCCTGCTCCCAAGCGGCTGATCTCGCCCGGAGCCAGGGTGGCGGGCGTCAGCCGGAGCGCCGCGCGGATGGAGCGCGCCGGTGAGATGGCATAGCGTGCGCCGGGCCTGGTGGTCTGCATCGTCAGTGTCCACTCCCCGGGACCCAACTCTCGGGAGGCGCGCCCGCAGGCACCGGCGAGCAGCAGCGCGGAGAGGATAGCGAGTGGGCGCACGAGTGGGAGCTGGGTGTTGGCTAACGCCCAAGTTCAGCTGCGGCCGGATCTGGTTGATGTGGCGGCGCAGCCGCCACTTCCGAAGCCCGGCCGTCTGCTGCAACGACACGTTAGCCAGGGAACACCGTAGCGTCCCGAGTGCCCCGCCAAGAGTACACCTCCAGGCGGTCTGCCTCCGAGGCGTCGAATGCCTCCGGCTCGGCTGAGAGCACCGCGCACCGCGGCTCTCCGGCGGCGGAGCCGACTGCGAGCACACGTTCTTCGGCGACGATCTCCGCGATGCAGGCGAGCGCCTGTGCAAAGCTGGTCGGCTCATCGGCACCGGTCCAGCTGCCGAAATGCGTGTGCCACGCTGCCCCGAGCCCCACTTTCACCTCGCCCCCTTCCGTGGCGAGCGTGAGCCGGACCTCGGGATGCGCGGGGGAAGGCACTTCGAGCGCCAGCGATCCGGGCTCGGCACCCGGCGTCGTGTCGACGGCGGCCAGCTCGCGCCACTCGGGGTACGCCGAGAACAGCGTCTGTGCGAAGCGCCGCGCGAAGGGATTCAGGTCATCGAGGGCGATCACGATGCAGACGATGATGTGTGCGTTCCCTGGCTAACGCCCAAGTTCAGCTGCGGGCGAGTTTACCAATGCCGAGGCGCAGCCGAGGCGTACCATAGCCCGCCCGTCTGCTGCAGCGCCACGTTAGATGACGCGATCCCTGGCTTTGGGGCGCTCGACGCCTTCAAGCTGCTGACCCGCCCCGAGCGCGCGAGGGCCCGTCGGTCGCTCGGCGTTTGATGTGACACGCTCCGCCTCGCGCAGGGCGAGTCGCGCCACGATGGCCCCCACCAAGAGGAGCGCCACCCCGAGCACCAAGACGGCGACCGGCAGGGCCGCCGCGATGGCGCGTACCTGGGCGGGGGGCAAGTCGATCCGCTCGACGCCCACCACCGCGACGACCCCGAGCGCCGCCGTGGCGGCACCGAGCAACATGATCAGGGCAGCGAGGCGGCGCATGGATGCAAAAGGAACGACGGTGGGCAGCCGGGGAGATGGACGCGCCAGCGGCGACGCCATGGTGCGTACGCGCCGGGACGGCGCCGGTGTCATCTAACGCCCAAGTTCAGCTGCAGCCGAATGCAACCACTGCGGCGCACAGCGCCGCTTCCGAAGCCCGGCTGTCTGCTGCAACGCCATGTTAGCTCGCCACGTGCAGGACTTGCCCCGGGACCACTCCAGGGATCGCCTCATGGAGGCGCGGCATGAGTGGCAGCAGGTCGCGGAGCCGGTTTGTGCGAGCGCGGAGCACGACTACCGCGACGCCCGCGGCCGCGATGTTCTGTTGGTAGCTCAGGTTGCGGTCCATGGTGACGAAGACCGTGAACCCCGCCTCCAGCATCAGCCGAAGCAGGTCGCCGTTGCGGCGGCTCGCCCAACCCTCGTCGGGGACCGTGGAGACGTCGAGCCCCGGCAGTTCGCGCCGGAGCCGCCGGGGCACGCACTCGTCCAGCAGGACACGCACGGGCGGCTCTGGGGCTACGCGGCGCTCAGGCGGTCGAGCAGGAGCTCTTTGGCGGCCTCAAGGGCGGCGACCGCCTGCTCGCGGCTGACGGTTGGGAAGTCCTCGAGGAACTCGTCGAGCGGGTCGCCCGCCTCGAGGTAGTCGAGGAGCGTCTGGAACGGGACCCGGGTGCCAACGAACACGGGCGTGCCGCCGAGGATCTCAGGGTCGCTGTGGATGGGCAGGGCGCGCGGGATCACGGGCGTCTCCAGAGGCGGCGGAACCGTAAGATACACCGGGCGCCCCGGGGCGAGCTAACGCCCAAGTTCAGCTGCGGGCGAAGGATACCACCGCCGAGCCGCAGGCGAGGCAATCCATAGCTCGCCCGTCTGCTGCAACGCCACGTTAGATGGCCTGCGCGTCAGCGGGTGGTGAGCAGGAGCAGGCCGCCAACGAGGAGGCCAGCCGCACCCGCGTAGCTCGCCACCTCGTCGAGGAGCCGCGTCCACGACCGCCCGGGCGCGAGGCGGAGCGCCACCAGCGCGCTCACCGAGAAACCGGCAGCGGCCGCGGTCATCAGCGCCCCGGAGTAGGGGAAGGGCGATGGGTCGAGTTGCCCGGACGGCGAGTTGGTCGCCTCGTGCCACACACGGATGACGAAGAACCCGGCGAGGGCGAGATTCGCCGCCCCGGCCCACAGGTGACGCCACGTACTGCGCCTCGCGTTCGCATTCGCTGCCAAGCCGCTCATGGCTGCGCTCCGGTGGAGTCCGTGGCCATCCAACGCCCAAGTTCAGCTGCGGCGGAACCTCACGAGAGCCGAGCGCAGCGAGGCGTGCCATAGCTCCGCCGTCTGCTGCAACGCCACGTTAGGCAGGGCTCGCAGGAGCCCGTCGGCGCGCCACGAAGTCGCGGATGTCATCGAGATGGATCTGCCACTCCGAGATGTGGTAACCATCCTCCGAGACCGTGTACCGGTCCTCGATGATCTCGTAGGGCGCCCGCCCATCGGTGGGCCCGGGGTAGCGCTCGGGGATGATGAGCTCTTGTTGCACGTAGACGGTCTCTCCCTCGCGCCACATGGCCCACCAGAACTGATAGAAGCTGGTGAAGAACCCGGTACGGTCGCTCGCACCGAGCAGTCGCTCGGCGGCTTCGAGCCACTGGCGCTCGTAGGCAGCACGCGGAAAGTGGTCGACCGGCGCGAGGAAGCGCTCCTCGTAGGCGCCGAGGGTGGTGCGCGCCCAGAGGCCGTGCCAGTCGTCCTCCTGCAACTCGGGCGTGTCGCCGATGAAAGCGATGTCGAACACAGTGGCTGCGATGTGAGGGGCCCAGCATCCCTGCCTAACGCCCAAGTTCAGCTGCGTGGGCACTTAATCAATGCCGAGGCGGAGCCGAGGCAATCCGCCGCGCCCACGTCTGCTGCAACGCCACGTTAGCCCGCAGGCGCGCGGCCGTGTGCTAGCGCCGCTAGCGTGAGCCGGGCCAGCCGCTCGAGACGCCGGTAGTAGGTCCGGGCAGGCTCGGGGAGCGTCCGAGCGGCGAGAGCCACGTCACGGTGGCACAACCCGAGGACCGCCGTTCGCCGGAGGTCGAGCCGCCCGCCGCGAGTGAGAAACGTGGTCACGCAGCCGACGATGTCGGCATCGAGCAGCACCAGGTCAGTGCCCTCGATCTCGGCACCGCGGACGCCCGGCGGGAACTCTGCCGCCTCGTGCTCCTGCCAGAGCTGAGTGATAGGTGCGGTCATCGACACTCGTTGCGAGCTAACGCCCAAGTTCAGCTGCGTAGGCAAGGATACCACCGCGGCGGCGGAGTCGCCGCTTCCGTAGCGCCTACGTCAGCTGCAACGCTTCGTTGGACAGCAGCATCACGGACGCCGCGGTCGGGAGCCCGACGGCTCACGGCAGCCGCTGGAGGAGCGCGGTCAGGGCGACGGTCCGCACGTGACACTCGCCCCGCGTCACCCTCACGCCGGCGCGCCGCCAGGGGCGGTACCCATCGCGTTCGACCATGACCTCGTAGGTGCCGGCCCGCTCGTGGGCGAGGGCGGGCCTCGCGGTCGTCGCCGGATCGCCGGGTCCCGTACGCACCGAGTCGGCGTAGGCACCATCACGGGCGATCACCAGCGTGCCCGCCCCGACGACCGGCGTCCGAGTCAGGGAGTCGAGGATCTCGACGGTGATCGCCGGGGCGGCGTAGGTCAGACAGACGTCATCGCTGCCGCCGAACACCGCGCGGCATCCGGCCGCCCACACGGCCAGCACGGACACGGCCCCCTTCCATCCCTTCACGGTCGACGACTCCGGTTGCTGTCCAACGCCCAAGTTCAGCTGCGGCGGGATCTACCCGAGCCGAGGCGCAGCCGAGGCATACGTTAGCCCCGCCGTCTGCTGCAACGCCACGTTAGGTGACCGCGAAGCGGGCGATCACCCGCCGACAGGCCGCCTCCACGTCGGGCCATGCCTCGCGCTCAATGCGCGCGACCTCCGCATCTCGCTCCGCGAGGGCGGCGGGCGCCCACAACTCCCGTTGCGGTCCGACCGGCAGGTGATCGGTGCTGGAATCGAGCGCGCCGAACACCGCGAAGTCGGGGTCGGCCGTCCAGTCGTCGACGAGCGCGCCAGCAAGCGTCGAGAGCCGACGCGTACCCTCGATCACTCCCACCTCGCCCCGGAGGATGGCCCGCGCGGTATTGGCCGCCTCGCTCTGCCACTGCGCTTCCACCTCTAGGTCGTGTCGGTCTGGTCGCATGCGGCAGCGCGTGTGGTCACCTAACGCTCAAGTTCAGCTGCGTAGGAACCCCATGGTGCCGAGGCGCAGCCGAGGCTCACCATAGCTCCTACGTCAGCTGCAGCGCCACGTTAGGCGTCTGCGGTGTGAGAGCCGCCCCCATGACCCGATGGCTCCGGGCGCCGGTCACCTGCCTGGTCCTTGGTGGCGTCTTCCGGACGACGTGAGGGTGGCACCACGGCGAGGTAGAGCGCGAGCACGGCCGTCACACCCACGCTCGCGAAGAAGCTCGCCCGTGGCTCATTCCGGAAAATGCCGAGATCCAGATAGTAGTTCGCCGCGAGGACACACGTGCCGAAAACGAAGCTCGCCAGGATGAACAGCTTCTCCTGCGGCCGCCGGTCGCGCAGTGGTGTGGACATTCGCTTTAGTATCGGGGTGCGGGCGCCGGATGACTGTGCGGGCTGATTGACGCCTAACGCCAAAGTTCAGCTGCCGGCGGACCTAATCAGAGCCGAGGCGCAGCCGAGGCGTACCATAGCCCGCCGGTCTGCTGCAACGCCACGTTAGATCACCGCTCGCGGATGCTCGTCGGGCCGGAGACGCCCACGGAGGGTGTGCACCATGTACGCGCCCATCGCCCCGCGCCCGCCAAAGCGCGCATGCACCTCCACCTCGGCGTAGATGCGTGCCCCGACGGTCTCCTCCGCCTCCCCGAGTAGGAAACGCCATTCGCGGAACACGCGGCTGGTCGGCTCCAGACTCGCCGCACGCTCCACCCAGCCGCGCGCCGCACGCCGCGCTTGTTCCTCGTCGCCCCCCAAGGGCGGCCGGAACTCCAGCAGGAGCCCGAGGGTGAACAACGCCTCTGCACCCAGCGCCTCCATCCCACCGCGCTCGGCGACCAGCTGCGCAACTGCAGGGAGCGCGGCCCCGAGGCCGGTCAGCCACTCGGGTTCGTTCTCTTGGTACCAGACGAGGAATGCGAGACGCAGGAACGTCTCCTCGTCACGGAGCGGCAGTCGCCAGCGTGCGAGCAACGCGGCCGCCGCGTGCCCGAGCGTCGGCGCGCCGAGTGGGTAAGCCCGCTCGATCTCGGCGATCTCCGCGAGTGAGAGGACGGCGTCGGGCATGGCTGGCGAGACGAGTAGGCCGTGGTGATCTAACGCCCAAGTTCAGCTGCGGCGCCCACGCCGGCACGACGCCGTGATGCTGCGGGCGAGGAGGGCCGCGGGGGCGCACCCATGATGCGCTTCTCGCGCCGTCTGCTGCAACGCCACGTTAGATGGCGCTCACTGGTACCGGCGCGCGACGTACTCGCGCATCACATTCTGTGGGTCGACCCCTGCCTGGCGGAGCGCCTCCGCGTAGACCTGGGGGCGGATCACGTGGCACGTGGGGTCGGTGCACGGCGCGTCAGGGTCGCCCAGGTGCTCGAACTCCAGGTGGAAGCACAGCCAGTGCATGCCCTCGAAGAGATCCGCCGCGAGATCACGGTTCACCTCAATGGGTCGGCCGCAGCGGGCGCAGGAGGGCGCTACGTCGGTCATGGTGCGCGGAGTCGAGTTGCCATCTAACGCCCAAGTTCAGCTGCGTAGGAACACCACAAGGCCGAGCCGGGGGCGAGGCGAGTCCGCAACTCCTACGTCAGCTGCAACGCCACGTTAGGTGGCCGGCGAGAGAGCCGCTGGCTACGGCTCGCGGACACGGATGTAGGCCCAGCCGAGATCGTCGTTCACTGGCAGCTTCACCGTGCCCGCGAGGGTGCGCTCGGCGGCGACGGGCCACAGACCGCGTGCCCCTGGCAAACCTGGGACACCAGGGAAGGTCTCGCTCTGCCAGCGAGGGGCGAAGTTCTCGAAACCTATGAGCGCCTCTCCAGTCACGCGCTCGACCGCCCAGCGCCCGCTGTCGGTGACCGGGGCCTGTCCTGGCGCGACGTAGCGGCGCCAATACGAGCCGTCGGCCCGCACGACGAGCGTGTCAGCGGCCCGGCCCTGGTTCATCACGTACGTGCCCGCCGCATGCTCTGGCGCCACAGCGCAGGCACTGAGCAGGAGGACGGAGACCGCACGGACGACGCGCACAGAACCGAATGATCAGGTCTGTAGTTGGAGGCGCGGCGACGATGCGAGTGCCACCTAACGCCCAAGTTCAGCTGCGGGCGAACATCATAGAGCCGAGCGCAGCGAGGCGCACCTTAGATCGCCCGTCTGCTGCAACGCCACGTTATGCGGCAGCTCGCGTGAGGGGGCGGATCGTCCGGCGCGTCAGTGCTTCGGCGGCGGGTCAGCCGACTCCGCAGGGACGCGCGCGGCCGCGCCGGGCAGCGTGCCGGCCCACAGATCCCGCTCAAGGCGCTCCGCACGCGCAACGGCCCCGCGCCGGCGATCTCGGGCGAGCGTCACCCAGACTACCAGGACGACGAGCGCGAGGAGCGCCACCGACGGACCGAAGAGCCGCGCGGGTCCGGGCAGCCACCACGTGTAGTACCACACCGTGCCGACGGCTGCAGTGAGGCCGACGAGCCGCCAGAACCACCGCTCGCCTCGGGTATCGCCCATCAGCCTCTCACGATCTCGGAGTGTGTTGCCGCATAACGCCCAAGTTCAGCTGCGTGGGCACCTGATCAAAGCCGAGGCGCAGCCGAGGCACACGTTCGTGCCCACGTCAGCTGCAACGCCACGTTAGGCACCGGCAGACGGAGCTTTCCCTTCGGGAACCGGCTCGGCGAGCAGGCCCTCCAGCTTCGCCTGCATCCAGGGCGCGTGCCAGCTCATGTCGCTGTCGCGCGGCGCGTGCCCGAAGCGTGTGTCGCGCACGCGGCCCTGCCGGTCCAGCAGGAGTGCCACCGGCACACCCGGCCGGCCCAACATGCCCTTGCTCGCCCCGGAGGGGTCGAACGCGAGCTCCAGGGTAAGCCCATGCTGCTTCGCCCAGCGCTGCACTGCCACTGAATCCAGATCCTGATCGACGCTGATCGCCACCACGCGCAACCCGCGCGCGCCGTGGGTCTGCTGGAGCGCAGCAAGGTCCTGCAGCCCCGGCAGGCAGTTGTCGCACCAGGTGGCCCACACGTCCAGCAGGACGACTTGGCCCACGTGGCGCTCGGCGACTGCGCGGGCCACCGGGGAGAGCGTGGCGGCCACGATGTACGGCTCCGCCGACGCGGGCTTGTCGGGACGCGCCACGCGGCTGGCTAGCACTGCGCCGCCGGCGAGCACGACGACGGTGAGAGCCCAGCGGAAGCTCCGACGCATGCGGATCGTGACGAGAGGTTCGTGTGCCTAACGCCCCAGTTCAGCTGCGGCGCCCGCGAGAGCGCGACGCTTGAATGCTGCGCGCGAGGAGCCACGCAGGCGCATCATCATGATGCGCTACCCGCGCCGTCTGCTGCAACGCCACGTTAGGCAGCGCTCGCGGGTTCACGGCGCGCGGAAGCTGCGCCCGCGCTCCTGGAGCGCCACCTTCAGCAGCCCCAGCGCCCTTGGCCCCAGGCCGTGCAGGCGCGCGAGATCCGACTCCGTCCACGCCGCGAGCGCGTCGACCGACTGGATTCCGGCCGCTGCCAGCGCACGCAGCGCTGGGCCGGACATACCCGGCGGGAAGGCGTCGCGGTTCGGGTGCGTGGGGTCGGGCGCGTGGGTCATGGCGAGAGAACGCGTGTTGGCTGCCTAACGCCCAAGTTCAGCTGCGTAGGGGTATACCAATGCCGAGGCGCAGCCGAGGCAAGTCCGCAGTCCCTACGTCAGCTGCAACGCCACGTTAGCTGGCCGCGGTGACCCAGTACACGCCCCGCCCCACGAGCGGCGGCACGGCGAGGACTGGCAGCCAGCCCAGCGCGCCGACGAGCGCGACCCCCGGGTGTGCCACGGTCGCTGCGGCGACGAAGGCGAGCGCGCCGGCCCACGTCCAGAACACAACCCGCGCCCAGGAGCTGCCCGCCAGCAGCGCCACCACGAGCGCCCCTCCGGTAACCAGCTGCGTCAGGACGGCGGCCGCCCGGAGCGCCGCGGCGACGCCGTGCGAGCCGCCGCCGAGATCCACGACGGCGCTCACGAGCGTGGTGCCGCCGTAGACCCAACCGGCAGCCAACGCGACCAGCGTCGCCAGTATCAGCCGCGCGCGGAGGCGCGGCCGTCGCGGGAACGTGGGGGCAGACTCTGGGTGGATCATCGCTGCGGATTGTGACCAGCTAACGCCCAAGTTCAGCTGCGGCCGGATACACCAGAGCCGAGCGCAGCGAGGCATACGATAGCCCGCCCGTCTGCTGCAACGCCACGTGAGGCCGGCGGGTCGCACACCTACTTCTCGATGCAGAAGGCAGCTACTCGGCGAAACCGCCTGCGACGAATGCAAGGCAGACGAACGCACAGAACAGCGTGAATGCGCCCCAAAATCGCGCGGCGCAGCCGGTGGCCGGGGTGACCGTCCCACTGGGAGTGTTCGCGATGCCGAGCGCGCGGCCACGCAGCCCGTGAATCCCGCTGCGCACGAGCGCGACTCCGGCGAGGGCAGCTGCGGCGCGCGGCATCCAGAACGACCACGCCGGGGTTTCGACGTCCATCTCGGAGGGAATGTGTGTCGCGGCCTAACGCCCAAGTTCAGCTGCGGGTGAATCCAACGTTCGCCGAGCGCAGCGAGGCGTCCACAGTTCACCCGTCAGCTGCAACGCCACGTTAGATCGCTGCGCGTTCAGGGTTGGCGATACGCGAGGGGCACCTCCGCCTCGCCGGCCTCGGTCTGGACCATGTGGCGCAACTCCGCGGCGAAGCGAGCCAACTGGCCTCGCTCGACTGGAACCGACAGCCGCACTTCGCGCGCGGCTTGGTCCGGAGCGACGCCCCCGTCCGCGGCCCGACCGAGTACAAGGTCGAGGGCGAGGTGACGGGCGCGGCCATACTCGCGAATTCGGAGCTCAGCGTAGCCGAGGTCCCGCTGACCGCCGTCGAGACTAGCCTCGCTCGCTCCCGAAGAGACAGCGTCCAGAGCGTTCGCGAAGTCCCGAAGCTCTTCCCGAGCAACGTAGGCCCGCGCCGCTCCACCCCACTGCTGATACGCCACGGAGACCTCCAGTTCAAGCAGATCGGGGTCGCTCCACACGATAGCGGCGCGCAGGTAGTGCTCGGTCACGTGCTCGATGTTGACGATAGTTGGGCGATCTAACGCCCCAGTTCAGCTGCGGGCGCTCAGCGCGCCGCGCGGGCGGAAGGTTGCTCCGCTTGAGGAGCGACGCTAGGGAGAGAGTTGATGCGTGAGCCGCCCGTCAGCTGCAACTCCACGTTAGAGCGCGGGCGCGCTACGGCCAGCGCGGCACGAGTGGAAGCGTGCTCTCCACAACACTCTCTTGGGCCATGCGGCGCAAGCCTTCGGCGAACGCGGGGAGGGCGCCCCGCTCGATGGGCGCTGCGGCGTGCAGCTCGGCATATCCCGGCGGGAAGCGCGCACGCTCGTCCTCCCCGGTGCCAAGGTGAACCCGCAACGCCAGCCGTCGCCCGAGGCTGTACTCGTGTACTCGGATGGTCGCAAAGCCGAGATCCGGCTGTCCAGCGGTCAGCTCCGCTGCGGTCGCGCCGGCAGCCACCTGCTCGAGAGCAGTCGCGAACTCGCGCAGCTCGTCGCGCGTCACGTACGCCGGGACGCTCCCGGCCCATTCCGCTGAGCGGAAAGTCGCCTTCAACTCAATGAGGTCGACGTCCTGCCAGCGGACGGCGAGGCGGAGCTCCGGATCCAAGATCGGGTGCAGATCGTAGGTGGATGTCGCGCTCTAACGCCCAAGTTCAGCTGCGTGGGCACATCATAGAGCCGAGCCGCAGGCGAGGCGACTCCGCAGCGCCCACGTCTGCTGCAACACCACGTTAGGCCGCTACGATGGCGCCGCCGGCCCGCATCTGCTAGCGGCGCGCCTTGCGCGGTTGCTCCGTGGTGGGCGGCTCCTCCCACCACAGAGTGCCGCAGGCCGTGCCGAGGAGCAGCGCGGTAAGCAGGCCGGCGGTCACCTGGGTTCTCGTCCACTGTGACGGCGTCCCATGCATCGCGACGAGGAAGCCTAGGGACAGGGGCAGGCACGCCACGATGCCGACGAGGCCGGCCCCCGCTCGCCAGCGGGTCAGCGGTCGCAGGAGTCCCACCAGCGTGCCGCCCACCACACCTCCGAACGCGTACGCGCCGAGAGTTGTCGCCGGCGCCAGACCCATCTCCGCGAACTGCCGCGGGTCGCCGAACGCGAACGACACCAGCGCGATGAGCGAGAACCCCACCGCGAACGCCAGCCCCCAGCCGATGCCCCACCGCACGTCCCGGACGACGCGCGGCTCCGCCCGCGAGCGCGCGGCGCGCTGCTCGGCTCGCATCTGCTCGGCTTGACGCCGCTCGCGACGTAGTCGCCGGATCCTTCCCATTCGCAGGGGTGTGTGTCGGCCTAACGCCCAAGTTCAGCTGCGGGCGAATCTACCATTCGCCGAGGCGCAGCCGAGGCTACCATGACTCGCCCGTCTGCTGCAACGTCACGTTGGGTGGCGCCACGTGGGAGCACTGCCGTCCCACTAAGACGGCGCGCCGGAGGAGTCCGCCGGGCACAGCGGCACCCGCTGCTCGCGCATTGTGTACCGCCGCGACGAGTCAGGTGGAACCACGCGCATCGTGTAGGCGCGCGTGGTGTCGGGTGCCACACGCGGCATACGGTCGCCTTGCACGCACGGCACGGAGTCTTGCGCGGCGCCGGAGGCCTCTCGACGTTCCGGAGGAGCCTGGCACGCACTGACGAGGAACAGGGCGAGGGTCGGGAGTACGGGTCCCGGCACTGGTTGCCTCCGCTGTGGCATCTCCGGGGAGACGCTCCGCCCGGCGCGACTTGCACACTCGCGGCCATCCGTGGCTGCACGTGTCCGCCCAACGCCCAAGTTCAGCTGCGTGGGCGGGTAACCAACGCCGAGGCGCAGCCGAGGCACTCCGCAGTGCCCACGTCTGCTGCAACGCCACGTTAGCCGGCGCTACGAGCGGCGACGTCCAGTCGTGCGGCTCCGCACGAGCCGCGGCACATCGACGCGCGCTGCGACCGCACCGGCGAACAGCCCACTGAAGCCAAGCGCCGGCACGAGCGCTGGCACGGGCCACACGGCGCCGGCCGGTAGCAGGAGCGCCGCCACTAGTACGCCGGCGAGCGCCCCCACGAAGGGGAGCGCGAGCGCGCGGCCGAGCGGGACGCGGCGGAGGACCGTCAGGCCGAGGAGCGGCAACGCCACGGCGCCCACCGGAGCGCCGACCATGCCCGCCCACACCAGCGTTCCGGCGAGCACCTGCCCAAGCACGTGCAACGGTGGGGTACCGGCGACCAGCACCGCCCAGCTCAGAAGGAACACGGCGCACACCAGCGCGCCGACGAGTGCCCCGATCTCAGCGAGGGCGAGGACGACGAGCGCAAGCCGACCTGGGTGGACCGCCATCTGGGTGCCCTCCGAAATACCTGCGTGTCGTCCGGCTGACGCCCCAGTTCAGCTGCGGCGGGATTCCATACGAGCCGAGCGCAGCGAGGCGTACCATAGCCCCGCCGTCTGCTGCAACGCCACGTTAGACCGCAGGTGCGTCGTCGTCGAGTAGGCCGTACCACGCGTCCGACGGCATGAACTCCGCGGCGCGATACCGCGCTAGGAGCGCCCGCGTCGCATCCAGGGCGGCGGCGCCGCCGCTGTCACCGCGACCCGCGAGCACCTCGCCCCACCGCGCGAGCAGGGCGTCGTCCCACGCGTCGGACGCGCCGGTGAGGAGCGCGTCCCGCGTTCGCTCGACGTCCGCTCCCTCCACGGTGAGCGGCGGCTCAAGACGGTCGGCCAGGCTCATGACCTCGCGGATCTCGCGGAGGAGCGGCGCGTCCCCGCGAGCGGCCGGGAGCGCGGAGCGCAGCTCCCGTTCGACCGCGCGGAGGACCGTCACGCCGCGCTGGATGGTCGCGACACGCTCCTCGTGCGTCATCGAAGCCGGTTGCGGTCTAACGCCCGAGTTCAGCTGCGGGCGATCCTCATATGAGCCGAGCGCAGCGAGGCGCACCCTAGCTCGCCCGTCTGCTGCAACGCCACGTTAGACATCAGCGACGTAGTCCAGACCGTCCGACCTCACGACCACGTGCGGCCCTCCCGGCTCGAAGACCCGCCAGAACTCAAGCTCGTCGTGCTCGGCGTGGGAGGCATCGGGGAAGACCTCAAGCGTCAGACCGCCTGCCAACCGCAGCTCCAGGCCGCCGAATGTGTCGGCCTCCGCAGCAAGGACCTCGACACCCTCGCCAAGCAGCGCGCGCACCTCGGCGTTCCGTACGTCGCGCAGCCGGGCGCCGACCACGCCACGGTCAAACTCCTCGTCGGGCGTGTCCGTCGTCGCCGGGCGCCAGTAGTCGCCTGATCCGACGAGCAGGCCAGCAGTGCCAGCGAGGCGCCACGGGCAGGAAACGTGGAGCGCGCGCGTACCGCCCTCCGGCAGTGCGAACGTGAAGTGCTGAAGGATTTCCGCGTAGGACAGGTGGAAGACATTCTTCTCCCCCGCCTCCTCTAGCCTGCCCCGCAACTCGAACCAGTTGATTTCCGCGGCCATAAGGATGGACCCCTGTCGATAATGGGGGCTCGGAGCTTCTGCCGCGCGGCGCCGCGCGACTATTCGCCGAACGTACGGCCGCCCTGGCGGGGCGTCGAGCCCGTCGCTGGCCATCAGTTGCCGTTCTGGGCGCGAGCCCGCGCGAATAGTGGAGGCAGATGCCGGGTACACGTGTGCCGCCTAACACCCAAGTTCAGCTGCAAGCGCATCCAATATCCGCCGAGGCGCAGCCGAGGCAATCCGCAGCGCGCTTGACTGCTGCAACGCCACGTTAGACGGCGCGGTTCATCGGCGTGGGACGCACCCGACGCGGTCACCATGGACGACGTGCGTGCTTCGAGCCGCCCCCCAGAAGCCGGCCGGCGCACGGGGCACCAGGATCTCCTCTTCACTACCCCATCCCGTCGTCTGCGTACTGCCAGGACAGCGGCGCGTGACCGTGGTGCGGAACGGCACGCGCGCCGTGTCGCCGACGACCCGCAGCGGGCCGAGTGCCAGCTCGTAGATGACGGTGTCGGCGCCGGTCGGGGGTCTCGTCCGCACGATCCGGCGGAGCTGCGCTTCGAGCAGCGCGCGCTGTGGCTCGTCAGCCGGCAGCTCGATCCGCCAGGGCTGCGGCGCGGGGTCCGCCGCGGCCCGCACAAGCTGAGTGCTCAGGGAACTGACGACATGGACGAGCACGCGCTGCCAGGCGGCCGAATCGGTGGGTAAGGCGGCCATGCCGGGCAGGCGCGTTTGTGCGCCGGCGGTCGACACGACTGCACCGTGCAACAACACCGCGGCGAGAATCGGACGTGGCATCGGACAGTGCAGTCCCGGCATGTGGTGTGACGCGTGGTGCCGTCTAACGCCCAAGTTCAGCTGCGTAGGAATTCTACAGTGCCGAGGCGGAGCCGAGGCGTACCGCAGCTCCTACGTCAGCTGCAACGCCACGTTGGGCAGCGCCACGCGACGCTCGCTCCCGCCAACGCGTAGCACGCCCGCAATCGCGGCTATGGCCGCCCGCACGTCAGCCCGAGACCGATGATCGCGAGGCCGAGCACCAGCAGCCCGATGCGCCCGGCGCGCGGCATCGGCGGACCGGGCGTCGCGCTGAAGCGGCCGGAGGAGACGCGTGTGCCGGGCAGCACGGCCCCGAGGAGCGCGAGGGCGCCGGCGACGAACGCGAGATAGCGCAGCACTGACTCTGTCCCTCCCGGTGATGGTCGCTCCGACTGCCCAACGCCCAAGTTCAGCTGCGTAGGGATCAAACAATGCCGAGGCGGAGCCGAGGCAAGTCATTAGCCCCTGCGTCAGCTGCAACGCCTCGTTAGGCCATAGGCCCAACGGACGCGGCCGAGCGTACCGCGTCGCGCAGCCGCTCCACGATGTCGTGGGGAGCGCGTACCGCGAGTCCCGCGTAGGTCTCTGCCTCGACGCGAATGATGCGGCCGCGAAGCAGGTACCACCAGCGCTCGATGTGCTGGGAGCCGGCGTGGCCGGACCAACGCCACAGCCGGCGGGCGCCGAGCTGGGCGAGCGCCGCCCCGAGCGCGGCGCGGGCCGGCTCGTCGTACTCGTCGGCGATGCGAAGGATCACCTGAGGCATAGGCAGGTCCGGCGTCAGCTCCGGCGAGAATACCTGTTGTGGCCGAACGCCCAAGTTCAGCTGCGTAGGAACCCGACAATGCCGAGGCGGAGCCGAGGCAGTCCACAGCTCCTACGTCAGCTGCAACGCCACGTTAGGCCACTCTCGGCGACATGATCGGGTCAGAACGAACTGACGCGGACTAGGATTGTGTCTGCGAGGCCCAGTGATGGCACGCGTGCGATGAGTAGTGCCATTCCGCCCGGCGGCCCGCTCGTAACGACAACGCGGCTACCAGCGGGCGAAGGACGCACGGAGTCGATTCGGACCACATCTGGCGCCGATGACCACCACTCCACACGAGGGACGCCGCCGCTCGCGGCCGGACTAACGGTGGCCTCGGCCGCCGCGCTCACGTTAAGCGCCATTGTGAGACTCTCAGGTGAGATGGTGACCTGCGGAAGGAGCGCATCGACTGACTCGTCCCGACCGCAACTGGTGGTCAGCAACACTGCGAGCAGGGCGCATAGGCCTGACCTGGGTAGACGAAGCGCTGGATGTGGCAGCCGCACGGGATGCAATGAACTACCACGATGCTTGAGTGGCCTAACGCCCAAGTTCAGCTGCGGAGGCAAGGATACCATCGCGGCGGCAGAGCCGCCGCTTCCGCCCCGCCTCCGTCAGCTGCAACGCCACGTTAGGTGCCGCGCGATTGGCGTCAGGGCGACCCTGCCTGTCCCTCGGCGACCGTCGCCGGATCGCGCTTGAGCGGCTTGTTGGGTCGCCGCACCTTGATGAGCAGCAGTTCCCAGGGTTCTTGGCTCAGCGGCACAAAGCTGTGCGGCACGCCGGCCGGCACTCGGACGACATCGCCCGGACGGAGCTCGACGCGGCCCGGCCGCAGCAGCTCTCCGCCCCGCAGCTCGCCCGGCGCGACGAAGCGCGCCCCTTTGGTGGCGCCGCGACCCAGGTCGATGGCGCCGCGCCCGCTCTGCACCACCACGAGGTCGTCCCAGCGGGAGTGCTCCTCGACCTCACTCGCCACCGTGCGCCGCACGACCATGTAGGCGGTCTGCTGATCCGGCGCCACAAAGACTGAGGTGCCGACCGAGCGCGTGTTCGCCACTCGCGCACGCGCCTCGGCGAAGCGCTCCGCGGGGATGTAGTCAATCCGGCGCCGGGGGTCGTTCCCGGTCTTGGGTGACGGCTCTTTGGCCGCACGCGTGAAGGTGGGTTGTGCCGCCGGGGCGCGTGGTGCAGGCGCTGCCGGCGCTGCCGTTTGCGGCGGTTGCCCGAGCGCACCGAGGACCAGGAGCATGCCAACGTGCATGTGCTACCCCCACCGTGTGTGCACCTAACGCCCAAGTTCAGCTGCGGGCGGATGCAATCAACGCCGAGCCGCAGCCGAGGCAACTCCGCAAACCGCCCGTCTGCTGCAACGCCACGTTAGCGGGCAGAGCGCGCGGATCTGGAGTGCGTCTGCCGTTCCGCGGAGTCCCGCACCGGCGCACCGGGTGCCGGCCGAACGGTGCCGGGCGCGCGCGCCGTCAGCGGGAGTTGCTGGATACGCGCCCGAACACTCCGTGGTAGGAGGTACGATGCCAGGAGCACGCTGTCCCTGGCCTGCCGAAGCACGTACAGGCGCTCGCCGTCTCCCGCGATGCGCAGCGCACGCTGCGGGAGCACGAGCGTTTCGAGATAGGCTCCGGCATCGGAGTAGAGGTCCACCATCCGGCCCGCACCGGCGGTGCGCCCCGCCGCCAGCAGCGCGACGCCGCCGGGGAAGCTCGTCGCGTCCAGCGTCCAGACTGGCTCCGGCCGCCTCCGGATCCGATGCCACCACATGCGATACCAAGGCTCCGCTGGCAGTCGCTCCACGAGCGGGCCGAGCGGCCGCACGGCGGAATCGGACACGATGAGGACGCCCGTCATCGACGGTGCCCAGAGCACGCAAGGGCCATCCGGCGATCCGCCGAAGCGCACCGCCGCCCAGGGCACGCCGCGCCCGACCGCGTCCTCGGCCGGGACCACGAGCGCACGCGTGACGGACGGCTGCTCCAGCGGGCGCACCGCCACAGTGCGCGGGCGCGCGTCGCCGACGAAGAGGATGGATCCCGCACGCGAGACACAGCCCGAGCGCGCCTTGTCCGCGCGGCGGAGCGTCGTCACCACGCGGCGATAACCGCCAACGTCCTCGGTGACCACGCGGCCGGTCCCCGCATCGAGGAACCACGCGCTCCCGTCCGGTGCGACGCCAACGACGTCAGTCGGGTAGCCGCGCGGCGGGTTGTCGGCCCGTTGGTCCCAGTTGTTTGGCCCGCCCGAGATGCTCAAGCTCCGCGACGGCGTGAGTTCGACGAGGTAGGCGAAGTACGGATCGGCTTGCAGGACGGCGCTGATCCCGCCGCCGGCACGCATAGCCGTGGCGCGCAGCGGGCGGGTTGCCGAGACGCGGCGCTCGACGTAGTGGAGGCGGCCCTCCCACTCCGGTGCGCCGAGCGTCCCCACTCGCTTCGGCATGCCCTGCCCCCCTGGCGCGCGGGTGCCCGGGTCGTTGGTGGCCGAACACCCACTGAGCGCCGCCGCCATGACGACGAGTGTAGAGAAGATCCGCTGCGGCATGCCCACCTCGCTCGACTCGAACGCGTGAATGATCCTACCCGCCCCACTACGAGGTGGTTGTCCCGCTAACGCCAGAGTTCAGCTGCGGAGCCGCGGGGCCGGAGGCGTGAATACCGTCGGGAGCCCGCGCGGCTCCGTCAGCTGCAACGATTCGTTAGCCGGCATCAATGGGCCGCGCGCGAGTTCACCGGTCCGGGATAGGGGTGACGGCGCCTGACGCGCTCACGTGGAAGTATACCCGTCCGGTGCCGCCGATCTCCGCACGGTAGCACCCAGCCGGCAGCCGAGCCGGCGGCGGCGCCGCGTGCGCCATCACCCGCGTCGTGAACCCCGCCGGCGCCTCGCCGTAGGTGATCGACCGGACTTGGGGCCCTGGGAAGTCCGTCGCGACGACCGTCCAGACGGGCGGCGGCCACGCCGCGGCCTGCGCCTTCGGGTCCTCGCAGAGGGAGACTTCCAGCATCCCGGCCTGAATCCCCGGCACGCCCTTGCGGTGGCCGACCCCAAAGACGGGGCGCCCCGGCCCGGCAACGCCGGCGATCCAGACCGCGTCAGGCCGGGGGCAGCCCAGCAGCGCCACGCTCGTCGCGATTGCGAACGCCGCCGCGCGCCGAGCGGGTGATGGCAGCGCAAGCGGGGATGGTGTCCTCATGTACGTGCCCGGCTAACGCCCAAGTTCAGCTGCGGGTGGACCCAACATAGGCCGAGGCGAAGCCGAGGCCAGTCCGCAGCCCACCCGTCAGCTGCAACGCCACGTTAGATCGCATGCGCTGAGCCGTCTGCCGACCGTCCTACGGTGACCGCGATGTGCTCGCACTCGGTCGCCCATCGCTCGGCCTCCTCACCGGCTGCTACCGACACGAAGTAGGACCATCCATCAGTCCCGACCACCAATCGCTTCCCATTCGCGAACTCGAGGAGGACCGCAACGTCCACAAAGTTCGCGAGGCCCCGCTCGGCTGCGTTCCGGAGCGCTGGGTCGCCTGCAAGATCGCGCGGGTGGTAACGATCCAAACCGTACTCGGTTCCCGGCGGTAGGCTAATCCCGAGGAGCATCTCCGCTGGTGCGGGGCTCGGCAAGCCGAAGACTACAACGGCCCGCAGCAGGAACACGCGCTTGACGGCCGACTCGATCACCACCTCGTGTCCGCCGCCACCTGCGAGCGACGCCGCGGCCCACACGGGATCTGGCGTCGAGTGCTCGACGCCGAGTCTCATCACCTCTTCGCGTTCGTGCGCCGGCGAGCGTCCCACCTCGTCAACCGGATGAAAACGGACTTCACCTCCGTGCACCCGGCAAAACACCTCGACCGGTGTCACGAGGGTCGTTGTCACGTACGCGCCTTCGAGGTGAGCGAGCAGCGCCACCTCGTTAGGTGGCATGAGCGCTCCAGGTGATGCGTTCACAACAGATGCGTTCCGAAAATGATGTCGGCGATCTAACGCCCAAGTTCAGCTGCGTAGGAATCTACCAATGCCGAGGCGCAGCCGAGGCGACCCCCTAGATCCTACGTCAGCTGCAACGCCACGTTAGCCAGCGGGCTCACCCTCGCTCAATCGTGGAACGCGGCGCCCAGGGCAAGCAGGGCGGCCAACACCGCTAGTGTGCCTCGCATCGCCCGATCTGTCTCGATGGCGGTGAACCACCCGGTGTTGCGCACCACGAGGTAGAGAAACCGCGGCCGCCCTGTAGCCGCAACCGCGAACAGCAGCGCCATCTCCGCGAGGATCGCGCGCTCCCCGTCGATGCCGAAGCGCTCCTCGGCCCAGATCGAGCCGGCGACGCTGGCCACGACAAGCACAAAGTACGCGGGGAGGTACTGCCGCCAGGTGAGACAACCAACGAAGCGGGTCACGAGGGTGCGATACGAGAAGGGTGTCGCTGGCTAACGCCCAAGTTCAGCTGCCGGCGCTGAGCCGGCGGGCGCGTGGCACCCGATTGTGCGACACGGCCGGCCCGCGCACAACCTGACGCTCCCCACGGCCGGTCAGCTGCAACGCCACGTTAGCCTGCGCCGGTGAGGAAGGCCGCCGTCGCGAGGCCGGCCGCGACCACCCAGGGCAGCCCCTGCTGCACGACGGCCTCACCAAACGAAAACCGCACCCGCATGATGATCACACCCGGCTGGCGACGAAGGCGGCGGAGCGCCAACGCGGTGCGCCTACGCTCGACGCGCTGCCACACGAGGTAGGCGAGCGCCTGGGCGCCGAGCGCCGCACCAAGCGCCGTCAGCGGCGCAGTGATCCCGATGCCCCATAGTGCGAACAGCGCCAAGGTGGGTCCGGCGAACAACCAGAGCAGGATGTGCATCGAAGTGAAGGATCGCCGGCTAACGCCCAAGTTCAGCTGCGTGGGAACCTACAGATGCCGAGGCGGAGCCGAGGCGATCCCTAGCTTCCACGTCAGCTGCAACGCCACGTTAGATGGCCACGCGCGGATCTCAGGGGAGCAACTGCCAATCGCCGCCGCCCGAGGCTGCCCGCAGCTGGCCAGTTGTCGTGTCACGCGCAAGCCGCAGCTCACGCGTGCGCGTCTCCAGCACCCGATCCTGACCACGTGAGGTGCGCTGCACGATCAAGTGCAGCTCTGATGGCCCACCGGAGCTGGTGAGCGCCAGCACGCCTGCCCCCAGTGGCAGCTCAAGCGTAGTGGGCGTCGTTACCGTAGCGCTGTCGAGAACAGCGCTCGCCGGTCCGGAGCCGGACAGATGCCGGATTCGTAGCGTGAGATGCTGCCCTGAATCCGCCGCGCGTACGAGAAGGCGCAGCGGCTCCAGCGAGGTCGGCGCGCGGCTCGGCTGCGCGGCCATGGCGGCTGGCGCGGCGAGGAGTAGGGTGGCGAGAAGCGCTCGCATGAACCCTCCGAGGCAGAAGTGGTTGAGGTCATCTAACGCCCAAGTTCAGCTGCAAGTGGATGCAATATTCGCCGAGGCGCAGCCGAGGCAGTCCACAGCCCAATTGTCAGCTGCAACGCTACGTTAGGTGACATGGCGGGCCAAACGAAATCGTCGCCCGATTGGTTAGAGAACCACTCGTACTGCGGTGAGCGGTCGAACACCCGAAACTGGTGCCCGGAGTCGAGGCGTAGCGCGAACGACTCCGGGGCCGTCACCTCGCAGCCCACCACGTCGCGATTGAGGATTGCGCCGAATCGGTACGTCTCGCGCTCCGTCGGGTCGACATCGCGGTCGAGGAGCTGCCTCTCGGGGCCGATCAGCTCCCAGTCGCCCTCCGCCCCGATGACCGGCCGTCGGGCGCTGTCGAAGCAGAACTGAAGGATGTAGCGGCCGGCGCCGATCTCGGTGAGCGTCTCGCTGCGGAGCATCTTGAGGGGCCGATCCATGTCGGCCGGGGCACTGTGCGTCCCAGAGGTCCGCTGGAAGTGCGTGTCCCCTTTTGCCCCCGTTCAGGTGCGAGCGTCGAGAACGCCCGCGGAGAGCGCGTGATTGTGCGATGCGGCGCCGCCGCGCTCGCTGGCCGGCGCTCAGCGGCCTACCCTGGCGGGGTGGGTCCCTCGTGGGTCCCTCGTGGGTCCCTCGTGGGTCCCTCGTGGGTCCCTCGTGGGTCCCTCGTGGGTCCCTGGGTAGTCCCTGGATGGGTCCGGATGGCATGTCGGCGGGGGTTACCGCCCTCCGGACGGTCCGGCGACGAGCGGTCGCGGCGCGCGGCGCACGGGCGGATCCGCCCGCATCGGGATAGGTGTGCTCCCGAGTTCGAGCACCGACGTCCCGAACGGCTGCGTGTCGATCCACCACTGGAACATCGCGAGCACGCGCACGCGCGTGTTGGCCGGGATGCCGCAGGCGTGGAAGTGCCCCTCCGCGTCCGTCCGCACGCGGCGCGTCTCCATCGCCGTCAGCGCGTCCCATGCGGTGCCGCCCCGCTTCGGCCAGGTGAAGAGCACCTCGTAGCCGCGCATCGGCGGCAGGGACGGGTCGACGTCGAAGGCGATCCGGCCGGGCCGCTCACGTACGCCCGAGAGCGCGCCGGTCACCAGCGCCTCCGACTTGTCGGCCTCGCCTCCGCAGAGCGCGCGACGCACCGTCGCCACCGACGGCAGGCCGACGGGCACCGACGACTCGCGCCCATAGGCGACGGGGACGGTCACACGTACCGGTATCCCGAGGGCGGCGACGCGCGGATGGGTGACGCGCAGCCGCACCGAGTCGCGCGCCGGGAGCTCGAGGCGGAAGGTGCCGTAGACATCGGTGATCGCGGCGTATCCGGTCCCCTCGGCCTCGACGCGGGCGCCGATGACGGGGAAGTGCCCCTCCGTGCTGTCGACCACCAAGCCGACGATGCGGGCGACGTCCGGGGGCACTTCGGGGAGGTCGCCCTCCAGCAGCGTGCGTCCGCCCACCTCACGCGTCCCCGTGAACAGGTACGCGACCTGGCTCCACTGGGTGCGGTCGATGATGCGCTCGTAGGCTGGCATGCGCAGCTGCCAGGCGTCGACGTACCAAGTGCCGGTCGGGAGGCGCCCGAAGACGACGCGCCCACCCGGCTCGTGGCGCTGGAGCGTCGCGGCGAGATTGACGTACGCGAACTCCAGCTCGCGCAGCTCGCCGGTGCCCCCGTCAACCCAGAGCGTGCCCCGGATGTCGGGGACCGCGTCACGTCCGCGCGGCACCGGCTCGAAGGCGAGCCCGATCTGCGCCCCGCGCTCGGGCGGCGCGGCGACGACGCGCAGGCAGTGCGCCGAGACGAACGGCTCGCTCACCAGCGTGTGCGCGTCGGGGCCGTGGAACTCGACCATCCCCACCGTGTCGGGAGACGCGCGCACCCAGCCGAGCCGCTGCAGCGCCGCGGGGTCCGCGCTCTCGAACAGACGAGCGCCGGTTGGATCGACCGTCCGCAGCTCGCCCATCAGCGTGCGACCGTCGGCGCCACGCGTGCGCTCGATACGCTCCAGACTGAACGGGACGCGGCGCGTGTCCATCGCCAGCGCCGCCCCTTCGAGCGCCTGCCGCACCCCGTCCCACAGCTCGGCGGCGCGGGATCCCTCCTCGGGGCGCACCTGGCAGCGCCCGCGCGCGTCCACCCGTACGGCGGCGAGCGGCAGCGCGGGGGCGAGGGTCAGGGCGATGCGCAGCGTGTCGCCCGCGGCCAGCGTGAGCGGCGCCGAGACTGCCGCGCGGTGCCCCACGCGCTCGGCGCGCACGCGCCACGTGCCCGGCGCCGGCGCGCGGAGGGTGAAGCCTCCGTCGTCACCGGTGAGCGCGCCCTCGGTGCTCCGTCCTGCGGTGTCGACGAGCGCGACGACGGCGCTCGGGAGCGGCGCGCCGGAGGAGTCGACGGCGCGGCCGCGGACGGCTTGCGTGTGCGCGCCCGCAGGGAGGAGCACTGCGAGCGCACCGAGCGCACCGAGCGCACCGAGCGCGACGAGGCGACACGAGGAGGGCATGCAGCTCCCGGGCGAGGGTGTGCGGGGCGTGAGTGGCACGCGTGGCGGCGTCGCGCTGTCCGACTGGTCGGCCCGCCAGTCGGCCGTCCGACCTCGGCAAGGTGCGATCTGACGCACGGCCTGACAACTCGCGGAAATGTCAAGACGGCACGCACGCGGCCGGCGGCGGGGCGACACCAGGGATCGTGGGCGCGCTCACGGAGTAGCGGCCGGCCGTGCAGTCCCTATCGCACCGCCGGACCGCAGACGCGTGGCATCGTCGAACAGCGCTCCGATGTGACCAGACAGGCGACCTGCGGGCTCGGGCTCCACAGGCCGAGGCCTGCTCGAAGGCGAGAGCCGTCTGCACACCGGCGCAGCTGAGGCGTGGAAGGAGGCATGTGTGTCACCTAACGCCCAAGTTCAGCTGCGGGCGGACCCCAACGATGCGGCGCGCAGCGCCGCTTCCCTAGCCCGCCCGTCTGCTGCAACGCCACGTTAGGACGCACGCGAGAGGTCGCATCCGCGTCAGTCGCGCGGCGCCCCCGCAGCGGTATCCACCGGCGTGACCTCAACGCTGCCGCGGCGTACCCGGACAGCCACACGATCCCGCCCCGCCGGCGGGCGGCGGTCCACCACCACCACGTATCCCCACCGCGTGCGCTCCACGCTGCGTACCGTGCAACTGGTGTCAGCCGGCGCCGGTCCGCACACCCCGCGCAGGGCGGTGGCCCGAGCGCGGCCAGGGCCTCCGGTCGCGCACGCGCTGAGCAGCAGGACGACGGCGCCGGCACCGAGAAGTCGCACGTGAATCCGAGACGGGTTGACAGTGTGGGTAAGCATCTGCGGCCAGGCAGGAATGTGGGTGCGGCCTAACGCCCAAGTTCAGCTGCGTAGGAACCCCACAATGCCGAGGCATAGCCGAGGCCCACAGTAGCTCCTACGTCAGCTGCAACGCCACGTTAGCTGGCAGCGTTCGAGATCAGGCGGACAGCCGCCGGTAGAGATAGAAGCCCGGGATCACCTCGCCATCGGTGCCGAACCCCAGCTTGCGTGCCGAGCCGCGCGCGCTGGTGACTGGCAGCCAGGGCACCGCATGTCCCGCCTGCTCGCCTAGCGCGAAATACCGCGCCACTCCGGCGCGCTTCGTGTCTGCGTTCAGATGACACAGCTCCCCAGCCTCGGAGCGGACCCACAGCCATGGGGTGACGCCGAACTTGGCCTCGCTAATCCGCTCGGCATCGCTGCCCTTGAGCCAGGCACGGAGTGTCTCGTCGAACTGCCGGCGCGTCAGCGGGGCGCGGGAGGACGTGCGTCCGAGGTACATGCGTGCGTGCCGCAGGTGTGGGTTGACCAGCTAACGCCCAAGTTCAGCTGCGGGCGAACCATACGAGAGCCGAGCGCAGCGAGGCAATCCAAAGCTCGCCCGTCTGGTGCAACGCCACGTTATGCGGGCGGTGCGTCGTCGCCCGCCCCTCGCGCCCGGTAGCGGCGTATCGCCTCTTCGGGAGCGACGTCCGGGGGCAACGTGCGCACGAACGCCTGAAAGGCGACCCGCTCGGCGCGCTCGCGGGCGAACTCCGGGTGCGCCGTCTCGTAGGCCGGCAGACAGGCGTCACAGATCCAGGTGAACGCCTCGGGCGGCAGGCGCACGCTCACCTCGCGCGTCTCACCGTCCTCGACGCGCTGCGCCCACTTGTCGGCGCGGGCGCGCCCGACGGCTGCGTCCGCCTCGGCGAGGTGGTGGTGCGCCGCATTCGGCGCCCCGCAGGCAGTGCATGCTGGCATTCCCTACCCTCCGGCAATGGCACGTGTCCGCATAACGCCCAAGTTCAGCTGCGTGGGAGATTACCAATGCCGAGCCGCAGGCGAGGCGCACCGCAGCCCCACGTCAGCTGCAACGCCACGTTAGGCGGCGCCGCGCAGATGCCCCGTCGGCCGCACCGCAAGCAAGTCGTCATCCCCCACGGGGCGCAGATCCTCCGGGCGCAGCGTCCGGAGCGCTTGCGTCCTCCCGGCGGCAGTCACGAACTCGACCTCGAGCGCGTCCGGCGCGTAGACCTGCACCACTGCCCCGAGGTCCCCGGCGCGCAGGCCCGCCTCGGGGACGTCACGCGTGAGGACGACGGTGTCCAACTCGCGGAAGGAGGTAGTCATGGGCGCTCTCCGGGGACGGCGGTAACCAGCCGAGGCGCTTCCGCCCCCGGCAGGATGATCCAGACCGACACCACGGCCGCCTCGCGGCCGGTCGGTCCCTGAACGATACCCTCGACCTCGAACTTCCGCCCGTACGGGCTCGGCACTTCGCGGGCAACCCCGGTGGCGGCATGCCCGAGGATCGCGGCGCGCAGCGCAGCCCATTCTGCCTGTCGGAACCCTAACGCCGCGAAGAACCGCGCCTTCGCGCGGCCAACCGGATGCTCCGGTGAGAGCAGGTAATCACGCACCTTGGCCGGATCAACGAACGCCTGCTCGGCGTGGGGCAACTGCACGGTGCGTGATGTAAGGGTGTGTTCGCCGCCTAACGCCTAAGTTCAGCTGCCGGCCCCGACGCGGCCGGCGCGACGTGCTCGATTGTGCGAGAGCGCCCGCCCGCGCACAACCTGATGCTCCCAACGGCCGGTCAGCTGCAACGCCACGTTAGCCCGCAGGTGCGTCGAACGCCGGCGCGACGCTCTCAACGCGGATGCCGCGACAGCGGAGGTCGAGCGTGCCGCCGGCCGCTCCGGCGATGGACACTCGTACGGCGCGCCCGTCGGCTGGACACGGTTCGACCAGCGCGATGCGGTAGTCGCCCACGACGTTCTGCGGCCCGAAGTCTAGAGGGTGTTACGGCTTTCGTGTGGTGCCGCGGCGCTGGTCGCGCATGGCGCGGGTCAGCAGCGTGAAGGCATGCGCACTGACGTGGAGCGCGCGCAGCGTCTCGGCCAGCCGCTCGTAGTCGCG
>JAESFT010000426.1_pt1 | contig 26643 bp, 28 predicted proteins | sample 9269451 | NCBI WGS metagenome assembly JAESFT01 (sample SAMN14502557, study PRJNA617106) | algae metagenome | isolation source: Scytonema hyalinum WJT4-NPBG1 and co-occurring heterotrophs from well... | place: USA: Mojave Desert, Joshua Tree National Park, California | collected 2006-05-25
CGCGCAGGCGCTTGACCTGATCGTGATTTTGCAGCACGCCCTGATACTGGCGCTCAACGATGTTGCGCACATCGACCGGCAGGTTCTTCTCCAGTGCCGAGCGGTAGCTGCGCACCGCGACGTCCTCGCCGCGCTCGCATTCGTTGAGGATGGATTTATCATCCTTGCCGGTGACCAGCGACTTCAGATCGACCCAGCGGCGATGCAAGGCCCCACCGAGTCCACTGCTGGTTTCCGGATCGCCGCCGTAGGTGCGCACCAGTTGCTGCAGTTCGCCGGCAGCCTGGGCACATCCCTGTGCGCGGTTCATGAACAACGATTTGATCTGCGTGTCCTTCATGTCTTCCGCGCAGGTACGGAAACCTTCCTCGCCATCCTTGCATGTTTCGATCAAATCGTTCAGGGTCGAGATTACTTCATCGTTATTCATGTTTTCTCCTATGGTTGTTGATCGCTGTCGATGATCCGGACAGGCGTTTCCGCCTGTACCCCGCTTACTTGCCCGTGCTGCCCGAACCGGAGCCCGTCGCACCGGCTCCGCCTGAACCGGCTGATGCACCGCTGCCGCCGGATGAGGCACCCGCACCACCTGACTTACCGGATGCGGACTTGGCGCTGCCGGTATCCTGGCGTGCGGTCTGCAAGTGCTGGTCAACGACCGGAATCATCTTGGTCACCAGGGCTTTTACCTCTGGATCCTTGGCAGTTTTCTCGGCTTTTTGCAGCATGCCGTGGGCGTTGCGGTGATCCGTTACGCCGCCTTGTGCCATGTATTGCTTATCGAACTTCTCGCCTTCGAGCGCGCTCAGCTTTTTGGCCATGGCCTTGTGCTTGGCGTCCGGCTCTTTCGGCAAGGTGACGTTCTTGGACTGGGCGAGTTGCTCCAGTTCGCCCTGTGCCTTGGTGTGGTCATCGATCATCTGCTGCGCGTAGGTCTTGACCTTTTCATCCTTGCTCTTGCTCTGCGCCAGCTTCGCCGCCTCGATTTCCGAGATATTGGTGATCGCCATCTGGCGCAGGATGTCCTGGTCACCCTTGCTCAGGCTGTTGCCTGCTTTGCTGCTGGCGCCGGCGGACTTGTCGCTGGCGCCCGACGTTGCGGCTGCGGCACCCGATGCACCGCTGCCCTGGCTGCCTGCGGATGGAGACGCGCTTGCTCCGGAAGCTGCAGAACCGCCGCTGGCACCCGGCGCCCTGGAATCACCGGTGGTTGACGAGGTACCGGTAGTGGCTGCAGTACCGCTGGTGCCTGTGGTTGTGGTTTGTGGGTGTACCGATGCGGCGCTAAACATCAACGCCAGCGTGGCGGCGCCGAGCATGTGCGGCAGGTGTTCGCGTTTCAACATGACAATTCTCCTTTGAATGGGGGCGGTAGCCTGTGAACTACATGAGCTGCCCGAAGCAGCAGGCAATGTGTGTGCCACAACCGGGCGTCGCCGGCGGCACTGGCAGTCGTATTGCCTGGCCGGGCGTCAATGCCATCGCTTGCCGACGGCAGAATGAACTACAGGAACCTGGAAAAATTACCGGGAGGGAAACGGCTTTCCGTTTCCCTCCCGGATGCAACGTCCTAATTTCAGTGATTACTGGCCGCTCTTGGAGCCTGTAGTCGGACGTGCGCTGGTAGTTTCGTTTTCACCAGTCGGGCTCATCTGGCCTGCGCGGTTGGCGCTGGTCTTGCCTGCCGCATCCTTGCTTGTCGCGTCGGCTTTGCCGCTCGACGAACCCGAGCTGGAGCCGGTGGAGCTGCCCATGCCCGAAGTGGAGCTGGTAGAACCGCCGGTTTTTGAGCTTGCGGAGCTGCCGGAAGTATTATCGGCGCCGCTTCCTTTGGAGGACTTGCTTGCCGGCGGACGTGCGCTGGTGGTCTCATTTTCGCCGGTCGGGCTCATCTTGCCTTCGCGATTGGCTTGGGTTTTGCCTGCGGCGTTCTTGGTGGTTGCATCCGCCTTGTCGCTGCTGCTTGAACCGGAGCTCATGCCGCTGCTCTTGCCTGTCGTGCTGCTGCCCGATGCGCTGCTGCCGGTGGTGCCACTGGTGCCGCTGGTGGATGATGACGTGCCCGATGTAGTCGGACGTGCGCTGGTGGTTTCGTTTTCGCCGGTCGGGCTCATCTGGCCTGCGCGGTTGGCGCTGGTCTTGCCTGCCGCATCCTTGCTCGTTGCATCGGCTGCGCCGCTTGATTGTGCATGGACGGACGCTGCGCCAAACATCATTGCAAATGCAGCGACGCTCATGAGGCGACTCAATGTTTTGCTCTTGATCATTTAGTTCTCCTTGGTGGTTTGTTTTCACAATGCCGCCGTGACATGCGGCGGTTTATGCAAGAACAAACGCAATGGTCGTGCCAGTTGCACAATATTGCCTTCAGCTACAAGGAACGCTGTAATACAGAGGAAAATTCGGGAATAGCTCAGGTAGAAAATACAGAAACGATGCAAATTTACAAAATCGTGTCCGACTCCGAAACATGCCAGAGAGGGAAGATGCCCAACGGAAGCTTTTGATAGCGGGGGTTTGGAGGAATGGAGAAAAGAAAAACGTGCGGACACGATGGCGCACGAGGCGGCCCCTTTCTCATCGTGCCCGCACCCAAGCAAAGCGCAGGTGCGTGGAAAGCCTGTCGGGGTTGCAGCGGCGGACGGCTGCCATCCCCATCAGGCAACTTGTCAGCTTCCGCGTTGGCGCTTTTCGCACTTGCACTCGATAGTGCTTAACACCTTGCCGTCCGGATCGACGGTTTCAAGATGCACATCGAAGCCCCATAAGCGCGCCACATGTTTCAGCACTTCGTTGGTCTGCCCGTTCAAAGGCCGGCGCAGATACTGGTTATGGCGAAGGGTCAGCGCCCGGTCACCATGGGTATCGACGGACCATACCTGGATGTTCGGCTCACGGTTGCCGAGGTTGTACTGCCCGGCGAGCTGTTCCCTGATGTAGCGATAGCCGCTCTCATCGTGAATCGCCGATACGCTGAGCTTGTCTTTCTTGTCGTCATCGAGGATCGAGAAGAAGTGGAACTCCCTGATCAGCTTCGGTGACAGGTACTGGGCGATGAAGCTTTCATCCTTGAAATTGCGCATCGCGAAGTCGAGCGTTTTCTGCCAGTCGCCGCCGGCGATGTCCGGAAACCAGTGCCGGTCTTCGTCGGTCGGTTCCTCGCAGATACGACGGATGTCGCGCATCATCGCAAAGCCGAGCGCATAGGGATTGATGCCGCTGTAATACTTGCTGGTGACCGGCGGCTGGTACACCACGTTCGTATGGCTTTGCAAAAACTCCATCATGAAGCCGTCGCCGACCACGCCTTCGTCATACAGCTTGTTGAGAATGGTGTAGTGCCAGAACGTCGCCCAGCCTTCGTTCATGACCTGGGTCTGGCGCTGCGGATAGAAGTACTGCGAGATCTTGCGAACGATGCGCACGATCTCGCGCTGCCATGGCTGCAGCAGCGGTGCGAACTTCTCGATGAAGTACAGCAGGTTTTCCTGCGGCTCGGCCGGGAAACGGTCGGGCGCTGCAACGGCAACCGACTCCTCGCGGCGCGGCAGGGTCCGCCACAGATCGTTGACCTGCGACTGCAGATAACGCTCGCGCTCGTCCTGGCGTTCGCGTTCCTCGGCCATCGACAGCTTGGCGGGACGCTTGTAGCGGTCGACGCCGTAGTTCTGCAGCGCATGGCAGGAGTCGAGCAGCAGTTCCACCGCTTCGATGCCGTAACGCTGCTCGCAGTCGGCGATGTAGTTTTTCGCGAACACCATGTAATCGATGATCGCTTCCGCGTCGGTCCAGGTGCGGAACAGGTAATTGTTCTTGAAAAAGGAATTGTGGCCGTAGGATGCATGCGCAATCACCAGCGCCTGCATGGTCAGGCTGTTTTCTTCCATCAGGTACGCGATGCACGGGCTGGAATTGATCACGATCTCGTACGCCAGTCCCATCTGCCCGCGCTTGTAGCTCTTTTCGGTCGACAGGAAGTGCTTGCCGAACGACCAGTGGCTGTAGGACACCGGCATGCCGACGGATGCGTAGGCATCCATCATCTGCTCGGCGGTGATGATTTCGAGCTGGTTTGGATAAGTATCGAGTCCGAAGCCTTCCGCCACGCGGCGGATTTCACCGTGTATCTGCTCGATCAGTTCGAAGGTCCATTCCGACTGCTCGGGCAGGCGGACCGGCTTGCCGGCCTTTTTGCGAAAGCCTTTACCGGTCGCCCTGGCGGACGGCTTGCTTGCCGTTTTCCTGATTGCGGTCTCTGTCATTTCGGTTGCTTCTTGAAAAGTTCACGGAATACCGGATAGATATCCGCCGGCGATTCAATCTTCTGCATCGCGAAGTGCGGATGGTGCGCCGGAATCTGGGTGTATTCCTCCCACAGGTTCTGCGGCTCGCCGTCGGTGATCTCGACATAGGCGTAGTACTGCACCATCGGCATGATCGAGTTGATCAGCAGGTTGCGGCAGGTGATCGAATCGTTATCCCAGTTGTCGCCGTCGGACGCCTGCGCGACATAGGTATTCCAGTCGCTGCTGGCATAACGTTCTTCGATGATCTTCTTCAGCAGATGCAGCGCCGACGACACCACCGTGCCGCCCGACTCGCGGGAATTGAAGAACTCGTCCTCGGTCACTTCCGACGCCTGGGTATGGTGGCGGATGAACACCACCTCGATCTTTTCGTAGGCGCGCGTCAGGAACAGGTACAGCAAGATGAAGAAGCGCTTGGACGCATCCTTCTTCGCCTGGTCCATCGAGCCCGACACGTCCATGATGCAGAACATTACCGCCTGGCTGGTCGGCTTCGGCACCAGGATGCGGTTGCTGTAGCGCAGGTCGATCGGATCGATGAACGGGATCGCCTCGATCTTGATGCGCAGCTTGCGGATCTCCTGCTTCAACGCGAGTATGCGATGATCGTCTTCAAACGCGGTGCGCTGCAATTCCTCCAGTTCCGCCTCTGCCTCGCGCAGCCGCTTGCGCGAACCGCCGCCGACGGCGATGCGCCGTCCGAGCGCGCCGCGCAGCGAGCGCAGCACATGGATGTTGGATGTGGTGCCAGACAGCTTGTAGCCGGCGCGCTGCTGCTTGAACTCGGTGACTGACTTCAGCTGCGTCTTGATCAGGTTGGGCAGTTCAAGGTCTTCGAAGAAGACGTTCAGGAACTCGTCGCGCGACAGCTCGAAGGCGAAATCGTCTTCGCTGGTTTCCTCGCTGTTGCCTGCCTTGCCCTTGCCCTGACCGCTGCCGCCTTTCGGCCGCTGCAGCTGGTCACCCTTCTGATATTCCTTGTTGCCGGGACGTACCGTTTCCCACACGCCGCCCTGGGCATGGCCGAAATTCGGCTCGTTGATGTCCTTGACGGGAATGGAAATCTTTTCGCCTTTCTCGACTTCGGTGATCGAGCGGCCCTTGATGGCACGTTCCACTGCCTGTTTGATCTGCCCTTTGTATCGGCGCAAGAAACGCTCGCGGTTTCCCGCGGATTTGTTCTTGCCCTGCAGACGCCGGTCGATGAGGTGAACCAAAGTGCCTCCTGCTTGTGATGCTACGTGGCTTGGATGCCAGGGTGCTTCACTTCAAATCTGACTGGGTTCGTTGCCGCGCCGGTCTGGTGCGGCGGACGAACAGACTTCTACTGACCTAGTTCCTTCCGCCCTTTCAGGGGGAAGGTTAGGGTGGGGGTGTGAAGGTTGAATCACTGCATGCGCATGCTCGACCTCACTACCCCCTCCCTAGCCCTCCCCCTGCAAGGGGGAGGGGACTTTACAGAGCAGTAAGATCGGCAGCCAAGTGATTTACCTGCAGAGCAATTCCAAAACCCTACAAACCCCTTCTTCTTCCGGAGAACCCATGATCCCAGGCGAAATGCACATCGAAGCCGGCGAAATCGAACTCAATGCTGGTCGCGCAACAGCAACCATTACAGTCGCCAACAGCGGCGACCGTCCCATCCAGGTCGGTTCGCACTTTCACTTTTTCGAAGTTAACCCCGCCTTGCAGTTCGACCGGCAGACCGCCTACGGCATGCGGCTGAACATCGCCGCCGGTACCGCCGTCCGTTTCGAACCCGGACAGCAGCGCACCGTGGAACTGGTGGCGCTGGCGGGCGACCGCAAGGTTTACGGCTTTAACGCCAAGGTCATGGGCGCGCTGTAAGGAGTGCATCGATGGAATTGTCACTGCTGCTCGCGTTTCTCGCGACGAACTTCCTGCTCAACATCACTCCCGGCCCGGCTGTCCTGCAGGTGGTAGGTCATTCGCTCGGCAATGGCTGGCGCCGTACCCAGGCCAGCATTTTCGGCATCCTCGCCGCGAACGCGATGTATTGCATGATGTCGGCGCTTGGCTTGAGCGCGCTGATCCTGGCTGCGCCGTCGCTGTTTGACATCATCAAGTGGTGCGGCGCTGGTTACCTGGTATGGATCGGCGTTCGTACAATTGTTTCGGCATTGCGGCAAAACGCGGTTGAAACCATGCCGGGCCGTCCCGCATCCTGGTTCACGCTTTTCAAGCGAAGCTTCCTGCTGCAAGGCGCCAATCCTAAATCGGTGCTGTTCTTCTGCGCGATGCTGCCCACCTTCGCCGGCCCGGCTGACGGCGCCCCGCAACGAATTTTCCTGCTGGGCTTGTGCGCAATCGCACTGGAGTATCCAGTATTGCTTGCCTATTCCCTGCTCGGCTGGCGCATGGCAGGCATTACCAAAGGCGCCGCGGCCCGCCGCACCCTGGGCATCGCCAGCGGCCTGTCACTGATTGGCGCCGCATCGCTCGTCGCCCGAACATCACTGCATAACAAATAAGGGAATCGCCATGGCAACAATCTCTCGTCAAGCCTATGCCGAAATGTTCGGCCCCACTGTCGGCGACCGCGTACGGCTCGCAGACACGGAACTCTTTATCGAAGTGGAGAAGGATTTCACCACCTACGGCGAGGAAGTGAAATTCGGCGGCGGCAAGGTGATCCGCGACGGCATGGGCCAGTCGCAACGCAATCACAAGGACGTGATGGACACCGTCATCACCAATGCATTGATCGTCGATCACTGGGGCATCGTCAAAGCCGATATCGGCTTGAAGGCTGGCAGGATCGCCGCCATCGGCAAGGCAGGCAACCCCGACATACAGCCGGACGTCACCATGGCCATCGGCGGCGCAACGGAAATCATCGCCGGCGAAGGCATGATCGTCACCGCCGGCGGCATCGATTCCCACATCCATTTCATCTGCCCTCAGCAAATCGAGGAAGCGCTGATGAGCGGCGTTACCACGATGCTGGGCGGGGGCACCGGCCCGGCGGTCGGCACCGCGGCGACGACCTGCACTCCGGGGCCGTGGCATATCCATTCGATGCTGTCGGCGGCGGATGCCTTTCCGATGAACCTCGGTTTTCTCGGCAAGGGCAACGTCAGCCTGCCGGGGCCGCTGGAGGAGCAGGTGCGCGCAGGCGTCATCGGCCTGAAGCTGCACGAGGACTGGGGCACGACGCCCGCCGCGATCGACAATTGCCTGTCGGTCGCCGACCGGATGGATATCCAGGTGGCGATCCATACCGACACGCTGAACGAAGGCGGCTTTCTCGAACACACCCTGGCCGCATTCAAGGATCGCACCATCCATACTTTCCATACCGAAGGGGCAGGCGGCGGCCACGCGCCGGACATCATCGCCGCGATCGAGCATGGCAACGTCCTGCCGTCATCGACCAATCCGACCCGCCCCTACACCGTCAATACGCTGGACGAGCATCTCGACATGCTCATGGTCTGCCATCATCTCGATCCGGCAATCGCCGAAGACATTGCGTTTGCCGAATCGCGCATCCGCCGCGAGACGATTGCCGCCGAGGATATCCTGCACGACATCGGCGCGATCAGCATGATGTCCTCCGATTCCCAGGCAATGGGACGGGTCGGCGAAGTCGTCATGCGCACCTGGCAGACCGCGCACAAGATGAAGGTACAGCGCGGCCCTCTCGGCGAGGATTCCAGCCGCAACGATAATTTCAGGGTAAAGCGCTACATTGCCAAGTACACGATCAATCCGGCGATCACCCATGGTATTTCCCATGTCGTCGGTTCACTGGAAGTCGGCAAGATCGCCGATATCGTGCTGTGGAAGCCGGCCTTTTTCGGGGTAAAGCCATCGATGATCCTGAAAAGCGGCATGATTGCCGCCGCCCAGATGGGCGACCCGAACGCCTCCATCCCGACACCGCAGCCGGTTCACTACCGGATGATGTTCGGCGCCTACGGCGGCGGCCTGAAAACCTCGTTCACCTTCGTATCGCAAGCCGCCTACGACGACGGCATCGGTGATGCGCTGAAGCTCAACAAGACACTCATTCCGATAAAAAATGTCCGCGCGCTGCGCAAGAGCGACATGATCCACAACGGCCTGACACCGAAGATGGAGGTTAATCCCGAAACCTACGAGGTCCGCGCCAACGGCGAGCTGCTGGTGTGCGAGCCCGCGAAGGTGCTGCCGATGGCGCAGCGATATTTCCTGTTTTGATTTGCCCATTCTCACGATGCTGACACTCAATACCAAACTCACGTCCGCCGAAAACATCGACGGCGAACTCGTCCTCCCGTTCGACCTGCGCGAGAAAAGCCGGCTGCGCGCCCGCCTGACGTCCGACGAGGAAGTCGCCGTATTTACCGTGCGCGGCACGGTGCTGCGCGACGGCGACCTGCTCAGGGGCGACGATGGACGCGTGGTGAAAATCATTGCCGCGAAAGAGGCCACCTATCGCGTCGAGTGCGCCACGCCACGCGACCTCCTGCGCTGCGCCTTCCACCTCGGCAACCGCCATACCCAGGCGCAGGTCGGTGGCGACGCCGGCTCCGGATTCCTGCGCATCCGCAAGGATGCCGTGCTGAAGGAAATGCTGGAAGGCCTCGGGGCGCGAGTCACCGAGGAGGAGGCGCCGTTCGAACCGGAGTCGGGCGCGTACGGCGGCGGCCATCATCATCACGACCATCATCCGCTGGCGCCGATTCCGCTGCGGCAGAAGATCCATCGCCCGTCGGACAAATAACATGCATGCCGCCGCCCTGCTTCATCTCCTGCAGCTCGCCAGCCCTTCCCTGCCGATCGGCGCCTACAGCTATTCGCAAGGCATGGAGGCAGCGCTGGAACGCGGCATGGTGCATGACGAGGCGTCCGCCCGGCGCTGGATCGTCGATACCCTGCACCAGGTGGTAGCCCGCTTCGAGGCGCCTATCCTGTGGCGGCTGTTGAAGGCCTTCGACGCACGGGACGCCGCGGCTGTCGACGCGTGGACGGAACGCTTCATCGCCGCGCGCGACACGGCCGAATTTCGCGCGGAAACCATCCAGATGGGCTACTCGCTCTCCAAGCTCACGGCGGAGCTGGTGCCCGGTCACGACGCCTTGCCCCTGCTGCTGCGGCAGACCGAAGTGCCCTTGCCGACAGCGCTTGCGTGTCTTGCCGTCGCGCTGGATGTGCCGCACGACGCCGCGCTGCTCGGCATGCTGTTTTCCTGGGCGGAGAACCAGGTGCTGGTGTGCGTGAAGTCGGTGCCGCTCGGGCAGGTATCGGGCCAGCGATTGCTGTTGTCGCTGCGGCCGGAACTGGAAGCGGCAAGCCTGCAGGCACAGCGACTTGCGGATGACGAACTCTGCAATTGGTCGCCCGGCCTGTCGCTGCTGTCAATGCAACATGAAGTGCAATACAGCCGCCTGTACCGCTCCTGATGCTCGGGCGGCAGGCTCAGATCACGGCACATGATTGAATCAACTTTTTATTGGTAGATATTGAAAAACATGACAACTGCTTCCAATCCCCTGCGCGTCGGCATTGGCGGACCAGTCGGTTCCGGCAAGACGGCATTGTGCGAAATGCTGTGCAAGGCGATGCGCGACCATTACAACATGGCCGTCATCACCAACGACATTTACACCAAGGAAGACATGGAGATCCTGCTGCGCGCCGACGCCTTGCCGGCGGAGCGGCTGATGGGCGTGGAAACCGGCGGCTGCCCGCATACCGCGATCCGCGAGGATGCCTCGATCAACCTCGAAGCCATCTCCCGCATGAGCGCCGATTTCCCGGATCTCGACCTGATCCTGGTGGAGTCCGGCGGCGACAACCTGGCGGCGACCTTCAGCCCGGAATTATCCGATCTGACGATCTACGTCATCGACGTCGCGGGGGGCGAGAAGATTCCGCGCAAGGGCGGCCCGGGCATCACCCGCTCGGACCTGCTGATCATCAACAAGACGGATCTCGCCCCCTATGTCGGCGCCAACCTCGATGTGATGGCGCAGGATGCGAAAAGAATGCGCGGCGACCGGCCGTTCATCTTCACCAACCTGCGCAGCGGCGACGGCGTGCAGCAAGTGGTCGACTTCATCCGCAAGCAGGGACTAATGGAGTCATGAGCCAGACATGCATGCCGGATTACTGAACATGCATCTGGTATTCGGCATGCAAGGCGTCGAGCGCGGCCAGCATCTCGCCGAATGCCGCGTCGACCTGCACCGGATCGCCTTTGACGCCGAGTTCGATATGCCGGCGCGTCGCCGCATCGCCGACGCTCGGCAGACTGAATACCTTCACTGAAGCGAAGTTCGACTCCAGCCGCTCCATCAGTGGCGTCAGCGTGGACTCGGCCTGCTCGTAGACGAGCACCGATTTTTCCGACCAGGCGGTCTTGCCGAACAGGTGTGAGTAATGCGTATCGAGCACCCACTCGATCATCGGCCATGCCATTACCGGGAAGCCCGGAACGAAATAATGCGCCCCGCCGTTGCCGTTTCGGACGGAGAAGCCGGGAATCTTGTTATAGGGATTCGGGATGATCTCCGCGCCTTGCGGAAATTCCCCCATCTTCAATCTGTGCAGATTCTCCGGCACATCATATTCCGGCTCTCTGCCCGCCTCGCGCGCGACGTCGGCAATACGCTCTTCGATCTTCAGTTTCGCCTGTGGATGCAGGACCAGCGGCACGTTCAGCGCCGCCGCCGCGCATTGCCGCGTATGGTCATCGGGCGTGGCGCCTATCCCGCCGCAGGAGAAGACGATGTCGTCACCGGAGAAAGTACGCTGCAGCGTCGCCGTGATGCGTGCACGATCATCGCCAAGGTACTCGGCCCAGGACAATTGCAGACCACGCGCCGCCAGCAATTCGACGACCTTGGGGAAATGCTTGTCAGTGCGCTTTCCGGAAAGAATTTCATCGCCGATGATGATGAGTCCGATAGCCATGGGTGCGATCCGCCGGATAAATAAGGAAGCGGCAATTATGCCCGAGGCCGCAAATGCCGGCAGCACTGCGTCAGTTGATGTCCTTCAGCACTCCCGGCAATGGCGTGGCCGTCTGTGTCCGCCGATATTCCGCCAGGGCATCAAGGCAATAATGCGTGAACCAGAGTCCGGTAAATACAAAGACCAGCACATAAAGCCAGATCGCACCGCCAGCAAGCAGCGGAAAGAAAATCACCGACAGCGCGCCGCCGAGCCACAGCAATGTCGGCGCGGCGCCCAAGGCGCCCGTGATCGCGCCGATCAGCAACAGCGGCCACCGGTGCCGCCGCGTGATAATCCGGTATTCTTCCCGGGTCGCGTGTTCGGCCAGCGCATCGTAGGCCATCACTTTATAAGTCAGCCATCCCCACAGGATGGGCTGGATGATGAAGGTCAGCGGCGGTATTGCGGAGAGCGGCAGCGTTACGATCCACAGCACGGCGAATATCACGAACGAATAGGTGGAAAGCCACAAGGTTCCCAGCAGGTTGCCGCCATGGCGCATTTCCAGGGATGGATGGCGGCGCTTGGCCACATGACGGACGATGATCGGCATCGCCGTCGTGCCGACGAACACCAGCGCGGTGAGAATCATCAACGGAAGCAGCACCCACATCGCGATCAAAGGCACGACCACGACGTATAAGGCACCAAGCCCCAACGATTCCATCGTCTCCTTGGCGAACGGGAAATGGTTGTTCTCAGTGAAAAACGCTTGCAACCAGTCGACCAGCGGCTGCAGCCCAAGCCAGAGGACAACGCCCCACAGCACCAGCGACAGCACGAATGGAAGCACGGTAAGCAGTAACAGGCGTATATGCAGTTGTGACCATACGGCATTGCCGAAGGCGACCATTACCGAACGGTTCATCGATACCCTCTCCCAAAAATATTCTTGCTCGAAAACCAAGGCAGTCCACGGAGCTTGCTTTGCATCTTATCCACCGCAAAACGTTATGTTACAGGCCACGCTTCCACGCAACTAACCGGCGTCAGTTGCCATCCATTGTCATGAATTCGTTATGTAATGACTGGACAACCATGTATTTAATTCAACTTTTTCTGCCCCTGTACGACAACGACAAGAATGCTTTTCCAAAGGCGCTTTTCCTGTCCATCCGTGACGAGCTGGTCGAACGCTTCGGCGGGTTGACCGTTCACACCCGTGCGCCGGCCAAGGGCTTATGGCAGGACCACGAGCAGGATACCGTACAGGATGATCTCGTGATTCACGAAGTCATGAGCGAATCCCTCGATCACGACTGGTGGCGATCCTACCGCGCATCGCTGGAATCGCGATTCCGACAGGACACCGTGCTCATCCGCGCGCAGCGGATCACCATTCTCTGAACCGAAGCAGGACAGGTGCTTGCAACTGCTACAATCCCGCCACTCGACCACTCATGAAAGGAACCAGCATGTCCACTACTACGACAGCTTCCGGGCTGCAATACGAAGAAATCTCCGTCGGTTCTGGCGACGAGGCCAAGGCTGGCGGCCAAGTCACGGTGCACTACACCGGCTGGCTGCAAAACCCGGACGGCAGCGCCGGTCGCAAGTTCGATTCGAGCAAGGACCGTAATGAGCCTTTCGACTTTCCGCTCGGCGCCGGCCATGTGATCAAAGGATGGGACGAAGGCGTGCAAGGCATGAAAGTCGGCGGCGTGCGCAAGTTGATTATTCCTTCCTCGCTAGGCTATGGCGCACGCGGCGCCGGCGGCGTCATTCCTCCGAACGCCACCTTGATCTTCGAAGTGGAACTTTTAGGCGTTTAAATACTCTTTCCTTACGGCATCTTGAAGACCGACATCATTTCCTGTCGGCTTCCTGATGTCCGTGCCCTGACCGGTAGAGGATGAACAGAAGTCCTGCCGTTTGAAAAGCGGTTTGCCCTGCGCGGTTGCAACGCATGGCTTGACGGCGGCATGGCAATACTACGTTCAACCCATGCCGCGCACATCGCGCGGCGATACACCGGATCCGTACTTCATGCATTTCAAAAAGTTGTTCGCCACTTGCGCCTGTGGCGCGTTTTGTTTGGCCGTTTCGGGTTGCGCCGTGGTGTCCGTTGCGACCACCGCCGTGTCGGTTGCCGGTACCGCGGTAAGCGTCGGGGTCGCAGCGGGCTCGGTTGCGGTAGGCGCCGCGACGACGGTTGCGAAAGGCGCGGTTGCCGTTGGTGGTGCAGTGGTCGGTTCCGATTCCGACTGAGCACTCCTGCCACCCGCGCATCAACGCCGGCCACACCGGTTTCCCGAACTCCGTTGCAAACCGCCGGATGATCTCATGCGGATCCGGCGTGATTGCGTCATCGGCTGGGTTTCACAGCTGCGCGCTGCGGTTATAGCCGAACAATCACATTGCAGTCCGACTCCGTCGCAGCCATACGCTGTCGACATTAGACGCTTTCTCCCGAGGCAGCGCCAGCACGTCGTCGGCTGTCATCGAGTCACTCCTCTAAATGTTTGCTTTAGTGGCTGTTTCTTCTATGTTATTTTGAGCGCCGTCTTTGCAATGGGCGATATTACAGCCCATTATTTTCATCTAACGGAGAACACCATGAGCCTGCAAGCCCAATTCGACCAAGCATTGGCCGACTCGAAGAGTCTGCCCGAACGACCCGACAACATGACGCTGTTGAAGATCTATGCGCTGTACAAGCAGGCAAGCGAAGGTGACGTGCAGGGAACACGGCCGGGATTTACCGATATGGTCGGCCGTGCGAAATGGGATGCATGGGATGCGCTGAAGGGCACGTCGAAGGACGAGGCAATGCAGCAATACGTCGATCTCATCACCGAACTCAAGGGATAAAACCCGACGGCTGTGCCTGCGTCAAACGGCGCCTTCGTCAAACTTTGCTGCTGAAAACCCTCTTCATTTTCTCGGTGACCTTGGATTCGATGGTTGACGCAAAGCCCTTGAACAGAAATCCAAGTTTTATCTGAAGCTGCGCTTCATTGTCGAGCAAAGCAAGCGTGCCGGACACACCGGTGCGCTTGAACACCAGCACATCGCCATCCCATTCGGATGCCATATCGTATTCCTGAGACATCTGGTCCGCCACTTTCTGAGCGGCGGCCTTTGCCATATTGCGGGGCAGCTTGTGTGTTTGGCAAACGATGATATCGGCCATTGCTTTATTTCCTGGAGTTGACGCCGGGGTTAAGGATATTCGGCGGCGTCCCGCCCGTCAACGCGGCAATCAGGTTATCGGCCGCGCAGTTTGCCATTGCGCGACGAGTTGGTTCCGAGGCGCTGCCGATGTGCGGCGTCAGCACCACATTTTTCAGCGACAAAAAGCCAGGATTGAAGGCCGGTTCATTCTCGAACACGTCCAGGCCGGCAGCAGCGATCCGGCCGGTGCCCAGGGCATCGATCAGTGCAGCATCATCGACGATCCCTCCCCGCGCGATATTCACCAGCGTCGCAGTCGGCTTCATCTGCGCCAGTTCGGCGGCACCTATCGTGTGATGAGACTGTGGCGAATACGGCAGTACCAGCACCACATGGTCCGCAGTCCGCAGCAGCTCTTCCTTGCCAACGTGCCGCGCGTTGTTCGCATACGCCTCGGTCTCCGGCGCGAGGCGGGAGCGGTTGTGGTAAATGACCTTCATGTTGAAGCCCATCGACCGGCGCGCGACCGCCTGGCCGATGCGGCCCATGCCGATGATACCGAGTGTTGATCCATGCACGTCCGCCCCCATGAAAGTATCGAAGCGCCATTTCTTCCACTGACCGGCGCGCAGCCAATGCTCCGATTCGGTCACTCGGCGGGCCGTCGCCATCAACAAGGCCCAGGCGAAGTCCGCGGTCGTTTCATTCAGCACATCCGGAGTGTTGGTAACGATGACTCCGGCCCTGGTCGCGGCATCGACGTCGATGTTGTTGTAACCGACCGCCATGTTGCAGATGGCTTTCAGTCCCGGCGCTGCAGCGATCACCTCGGCGGAAATCCGCTCGCTCGGGGTAGTGAATACCGCATCCTTGCCCTGCAGCTTTTGCGTCAGTTCGTCCGACGACATGATCTTGTCGTCCTGATTGGACTCGACATCGAATTTCTCGGATAGACGCTCGATCACGTCGGGGAAGATTGCACGTGTCACTAGGATTTTGGGTTTGGTCATTGCATCCTCAACGGAAGAATAGGAATGTCATGGCGATGAAAAGCGGCACCAGCACGATACACGACCATGCCATGTAACCGAAGAACGACGGCATCCTGATGCCGCGATCTTCAGCGATTGCCTTCACCATCAGGTTGGGCGCGTTCCCGATATAACTGTTGGCGCCCATGAATACCGCACCGCAGGAAATTGCGGCCAGCGTCGATGCGAGCGTCGTCATGAGTGTCGCAGGATCGCCGCCGGCGGTATTGAAAAACACCAGGTAGGTCGGTGCATTATCGAGAAAGGAAGACAGTATGCCGGTTGCCCAGAAATACATGGCGTCGATCGGCTGCCCGTCGTTGCCGGTGACGGCGCGGACCACTGCGGAGAACGCACCGGATTCGCCGGCACGCAGCATCGCGATGACGGGAATGATGGTGATGAAAATGCCTGCAAACAATTTCGCGACTTCCTGCATCGGACCCCACGAAAAATCATTGCCGCTGCGTGCCGAACGGGGTGTCAGCGCGAGCGAGGCGAGGGTGACGGCGATGAGTAGAACGTCGCGCATCAGGTTCTGCAATTCCACGTCGGTGCCGAACACCGGGAATGTGATGCCGGACTTCCAGAAGCCGCTCATCAATACGAGTCCGACAATCGCCGCCAGGAAAAGAAAGTTGACCTTGCCTTCGATGCTGAGGGACGACTCGGGCGTTGGATCCATGGCCGGTGGCAATTGCTCCTCGCGATGACGATAGTAGAAATTATCGAGCACGTAAAAAATGACAAGCAGGGCCCCACACAAAAACAGTGCCTGCCAAAACATATGCTTCATGGTCCAAAAGAAATCAATTCCTTTGAGGAAGCCGAGAAACAGCGGCGGATCGCCGAGCGGGGTCAGCGAGCCGCCGGCGTTCGCCACAAGGAAAATGAAGAACACCACGATGTGTACCGCATGTTTGCGGTTATCGTTGGCGCGAATCAGCGGCCGGATCATCAGCATGGATGCGCCCGTGGTACCCATGAAACTTGCCAGCACCGTGCCGAGGGCCAGCAGTCCGGTGTTGACCAATGGCGTGCCCCGCAAGTTGCCTTGCACGCAGATGCCTCCCGCCACCACGAAAAGAGACGTCAGCAAGATGATGAACGGGATGTATTCCGCGATGAACGCATGCGCGGCGCCGCTGGCTGCGGCAGCGATGCCAAACACTGCGGCGCAGGGAAGAAGGAAGGAAAGCGCCCAGGCGAGTGAAATTTTGCCAAAATGGTGGTGCCAGAAGTAAGGTGCGAACAAGGGCAAAAACGCAATCGACAGCAGCAGACCCGCGAACGGGATCGCCCACCAGACGGACAATTGGCCCCCATCCAATTCGGCAGCGTATGAAACGATCGGAACCATTCCTGCCATGCCGGCCAAGATTTTTGCGTGCACTTGATGTCCCTTGCGTTATTTTTAAAATCGGCGGCTATTTTAGCCTGCTTCCAAAGTGCTCTTCTCCGTAGAAATACGCAATTCCGCCAAGCGGGCAACAACTTCAGGACTCAACCTTTCGCTTCTGCTTGATCCATTCTTCATATTTGCTTATTCGCAATCTGTATAAATCTGGTTTGTTAGAAAGACTGAATTATCTTAAAATACAAGGCTTTGCGAAGAGTTGCATCGGTGGACTTTCAACCAAGGCGATCCGCCGTGCCGAACACGCCTAGCACCGCTTTTTCAGCCTTCATCCAATTTCAGGAAAATTTACAGATAGGATTGTTATGACCCACGTTGTGACCGAATCGTGCATCCGGTGTCGTTATACCGATTGTGTGGATGTATGCCCGGTGGATTGCTTTCGCGAAGGCCCCAATTTCCTCGCGATCGATCCGGATGAATGCATCGACTGCGCCGTCTGCGTGGCCGAGTGCCCGGTCAACGCCATCTTTGCGGAAGAGGATGTGCCAGCGGATCAGCAGCATTTCATCAAACTGAACGTCGAGCTAGCCCGTGCGTGGCCTTCAATTACCAAGACAAAGGCCGCCCTGCCGGATGCTGATGACTGGAAAGACGTAAAAGACAAGCTCGACCAACTCGTCAAATAATTCAATTTCTCAACGGTGGCGCCTAATGTGGCTGCCATCGTTGCAGCAGTAAGCAGTTGCATCCCCTGAGGCCTCCCCATTGCAGACCCTTGAGTGACAAGTGTCTGATTCTCTGCAACACCCCTGTCCACCCAACCCGCCCACATATCTGCAAGTTTGCTTGGCCGGATTTCCCCAGCGCCTCTCAATTTCATTTAGCTGATTCAAATATCAGGATTTTCGGCTCATCAATCAAAACCTCGCACGAGCGCAAAAAGCCGAAGATTCCGTCCCGTTTGCAAAGAAAAACCGGCTCCCACGATTGGCAGAGTGGTTCAGAAGCACTAATTAAAACTGGAATTTTTCTCTGCGTACCCCTTGCCGCATACACGCGTAAGTTTTACAAAGCGGCCTGACAGTTAAAAGAAAATCATTCTGCACTGCCATAAAACTGGGTTTTCATGTCTAGGCACGCTTTATGCTCGCCTCATGGAAAGACCAGACGAGTAGCAACAGAATTTTCGATGGATTAATTTCTTGTTTATTGTTTGATCTAAACAAAACTACAAGATATGCAGTATCTTGCAAGTCAAGGAAGTTGCATCCATCTCGTATTCAAGTTTAGTTTTCGACCAATCACGAGTGATTTAACGACTTTCGTGATATGTTGCTAGGGAATAATATTGATATTGCTCAACAATTGCATCATAAGCCATTACAAACGGATACAACAAAGTGCATGAGCGACTCAGTGATTATTTCGGGAAACTATTGAAAAATTGCATTTGATGCATTGCAGCAAAACAGGTTTGTCAGGACAATACCCTGCGACTTGGATTACTTGATAGAGGGCAATATGCTTTACCAATTTCATGAACTTAATCGCACGTTTTTAAGCCCCCTTATCCAATGGGCGGAAGCGTCCGCCAAATTGTTCACCAATCCGGTGTCTCCACTGGCCCACACGCCATTCGCGCAGCGTATTGCCGCTGGCTACGAATTGGTTTATCGCCTTGGCAAGGATTACGAAAAGCCGGAGTTCGGCATCAAAAGCGTTGCGGTTGAAGGCAAGCAGGTTGGCGTATTCGAGCTGGTTGAAGAGACTAAACCGTTCTGCCGACTGATTCACTTCAAGAAGGATTTGAGCGACAAACAGTTCGCCGATACCAAACAGCCGACCGTGCTTTTGGTCGCGCCCTTGTCCGGGCATCATTCGACTCTTCTGCGCGACACTGTCCGCGCCTTGCTCTCCAGCCATGATGTGTACATTACCGACTGGACCGATGCACGCATGGTTCCGCTTTCCGAAGGCCCGTTCCATCTTCACGACTACATCTACTATGTACAGGATTTCATCCGCAAGCTCGGACCGGACCTGCATGTAATTTCGGTTTGCCAGCCTACCGTCCCCGTATTGGCGGCAATTGCATTGATGGCAACGGATAACGACCCCAAGCTGCCGAAAACGATGACGATGATGGGCGGCCCGATCGATCCGCGTCGATCCCCGACAGAGGTAAACAACCTGGCTACGGAAAAGCCTTTTTCATGGTTCGAGACAAAGGTGATCTACAGCGTGCCAGCGAATTATCCTGGTTTCGGGCGCAAGGTCTATCCAGGCTTCCTGCAACACGCCGGTTTCGTTGCGATGAACCCGAGCCGTCATGCACAGAGCCACTGGGATTTCTACATGCATCTGCGGAAAGGCGATAACGAGTCTGCAGAAGAGCATCGCAAGTTCTACGATGAATACAATGCCGTGCTCGACATGCCGGCGGAGTATTACCTGGAAACGATCAAGACTGTCTTCCAGGAATTTCATCTTCCAAAAGGCACATGGGAAGTCGAAGGCAAACTGGTGCGTCCGCAGGACATCAAGAGCGTCGCCTTGTTCACAATTGAAGGCGAACTCGACGACATTTCCGGTTCAGGTCAGACACAGGCGGCTCATGATTTGTGTTCCAGCATACCGAAATCGAAGAAGCAGCATTTCACGGCACCAAAATGCGGCCATTACGGGATCTTCTCCGGCCGCCGCTGGCGCGATGTGATCTGCCCGAAAATCGGCACATTCATTCAGCAACATTCCTGAATTTCTGCGTCCGTATTCGAAGGACAAACGCCGATTTCATCAACAAGCCGTACGGAAAAAGCCGTTTCCCGCCAGGGCAAACGGCTTTTTCATTTGAAGCCAGACGGGTTTGCCGGGATAATCCCGTTTTACTTCCAAACCTTTCCACGTGTTTTCTTCGAATCTCACATCCCTGGCCGACCGCATCGAAGATCTGCTACCACAGACCCAATGCACGAAATGCGGCTATCCGGCGTGCCGCCCTTATGCGGAAGCCATTGCCGATGACAAGGCTCCCATCAATCAGTGCCCTCCCGGAGGCGCGGAGGGAATAGCACGGCTGGCAGTTTTGCTCGGAAAGCCCGTCATTCCGCTCAATCCTGCGAATGGCGTCGAGCGCCCGCGCCCGGTGGCAGTGATCGATGAGGAACTATGCATCGGCTGCACATTATGCATTCAGGCGTGCCCGGTTGATGCGATTGTCGGGGCAGCCAAGCAGATGCATACGGTGGTGACGGACCTTTGCACCGGTTGTGATCTATGCGTTGCGCCCTGCCCTGTGGATTGCATAGCGATGGAGGAAGTAACGCCGGGAAGAACCGGCTGGGATGCCTGGTCGCAGCAACAGGCGGAGGCTGCCCGCGAGCGGCACCAGTTCCGGATTTTCCACCTGCGACGGGAGAAGGAAGAAAACGACGCTAGACTAGCGGCTAAGGCGGCCGCAAAACTCAAGCAGGCCGAAGTGGAATCTTGTGGCACGCCCGAAGAACGGGCAGCCCAGGAACGCAAAAAAGCCATCATTCAGGCAGCGATCGAAAGGGCACGCCAGAGAAAAGAACAGATGGCGGCGCTTCCGCCATCGCAATCGACGGGCTTGAACGATGTGTCGCGTTCGGTGCGCAAGCAGATTCATGAAGTCAACACCAGACTGGAACAACAAAACGAAGACAAGCGATGAACGCCGACCAGCGCATGGAGATTTTCCGGCGGTTCCGGACCGCCAATCCGCATCCGACTACCGAGCTCGAATACACCACCCCGTTCGAACTCCTTATTTCTGTCATTCTTTCGGCCCAGGCGACGGATGTCTCCGTCAACAAGGCAACTCGCCTGCTTTTCCCGGTGGCGTCAACACCGGCCGCCATCTATGCGCTCGGCGTCGAGGAGCTGACCTCGTACATTCGCACGATCGGGCTGTACCGCAACAAGGCTAAAAACGTGATCGAGACATGCCGCATCCTCCTGGAGAAGCATGGTGGTGAAGTGCCCCGCTTACGCACGGACCTGGAAGCACTTCCCGGGGTAGGCCGCAAGACAGCCAATGTCGTTCTCAATACGGCATTCGGCGAACCGACGATTGCAGTCGACACCCATATTTTTCGTGTCAGCAACCGCACCGGACTTGCACCCGGCAAAAATGTCGACCAGGTGGAACTTGAATTGTTGAAAGTCGTGCCCGATGAGTTCAAGCACGATGCGCATCACTGGTTAATTCTGCACGGTCGATATACCTGCGTCGCGCGTACGCCGCAATGCTGGAACTGCATTATTGCCGACCTGTGCGAGTACCAGCCGAAAACACCGTTGCCGACCAAAGCGGTTTAGATGCGCGGCGTTTAAGAATCAAACGATTTTGCAAGCCTCGTCGAACGCCAGTCGCGGTCCGCGTGCGTGCAGCTTGCTGGTGTCGCCGTAGCCGAGACTGCAGACGAAGTTCGCCTTGACGGGCGTGCCCGCGAAGAATGCGGCATTGACCGCATCGGCATTGAATCCCGACATGGGCGCACAATCCAGTCCGACGGCGCGGGCGGCCAGGATGAAATAGCCGCCTTGGAGCGAGGAATTGCGCAATGCGGTGGTGTCGATTTTCTGTGCATTGCCGGCAAACCAGGACCGGGCGTCGGTATGGGGGAAAAGTTGGGGGAGTTTTTCGTAAAACTCCATGTCCATGCCGATAATGGCTGTGACCGGCGCGGATTCCGTCTTGGCGATATTGCCGGCATCCATGCAAGCCAGCAGTTTTTTCTTGGCGTCGGGCGTCTTGACGAAAATGATACGCGCGGGCGAGCAATTTGCGGAAGTTGGGCCCCATTTCATCAAGTCGTAGATCTGCTGGAGCTGTTCGTCTGAGACCGGTCGGTCGATCCAGCCGTTATGCGTGCGTGCGTTGCGGAATAATGTGTCCAATGCCTGGTCGTTCAACATGAAAATCCCATGGGTGAATGGTTGAAATGATCCTTCCGCACTTGTGATGCGAAAGTCCGTGCTTATCTTAATCGAAACCTTTGACAATAGTTTCCGGCGACGTGGAACCATCGGCAACCTTCATACATCTTTTGTACCGAGACAATGTTCAATCCTTCCCAACACGATGTGCGCCGTTTTTTCTGCGAAACATTTCGCAAGGATCAGTCAAAAGAAATCCTGACGCCGCTTGAAGCGGTTGCCCGTGACTGGATCGTTCAGCATGGAGAGTATGCCGATGCGCTTGCTAATCTGGACGAAGCGCTGGCGGCCGACTATTCGGTTGAACGCGGTCAGAGCAATCCTTTCCTGCATCTGTCGATGCACCTGTCGATCGCGGAGCAGATATCGATAGACCAGCCGCCGGGCATCCGTGCGGCATTTACAGCGCTTGCCAACCGCCTTGGCTCCGAACATGAAGCGCATCACCAGATGATGGAATGTCTTGGTGAAATGGTCTGGAATTCGCAGCGCAGCGGATTGCCGCCCGATGGCGCGGCATATATTGAATGCGTAAAGCGGCGTTAACAGAAAAACCCGACAACTCAGCAGGTAAACAAAAAGCCACGGCACGCCGTGGCTTTTTGCACAGATAGATCTTCAGAGATCGAATTATTTCCGCAGAACCAGCGAACCCGGAAGGCTGTGCAGGTAAGCAGAAATATTTTCTATGTCCTTGCGTGACAGTTGCTTTGCCTGAGCGACCATGATTGCATTACCGCGGCCGTTCGCGCCGTCGGCACCACGCTGGTAGCTGATGAGCGACTGACGAAGATAGTCTTCATGCTGACCCGCAAGCTTCGGATAGGTTGGATCGATCGGCGTGTTGTAATCCTTGCCGTGGCAGGAGAAACAATTGTATTTTTCGGCGGCTGCCTTGCCGGCGGCGATATCGGCCGCTGATGCGTTCAGCGAAACGAAGGCGGCCAAAGCCATGGCGCCTGCAAACATTTTCTTCATGGTGACTGTCCCTTATTTCTGCTGAGAGTAGTAGGCAGCGACGTCGGCAATGTCCTGATCCGACAAACCAGCGGCGATACCACGCATCGACGGATGCTTGCGCTCGCCTTTCTGATAGGCACGCAGCGCGCTCTCAATATACTTCGCACTCTGGCCACCAATCATTGGGACCTGATACACCTCGGGGAAAGTCGCCTTGTAACCCGGAATGCCATGGCAGCCGATACACATTGCAACCTTGCTGCCGGCAGCTTTAGCGTCACCTACTACCTCTGCGGCTGCAGCGAAGTTGGCGGCACTCGCGAGCGCGAGAAGCGCAAATAGTTTTTTCATGATTTCTGGGGATAATTAATGCGAAACTGGCTTGGTGCGGTGACGGCTCATGGCATATTCGGATTTATTCAGGAATTTATACAACCATTGAGAGTTGCTTCGTTGCACCAAAAACGCTTAATTCTACCTTAACAGCGGCGCGCAGTCCACGGCGAATCTACCGATGGCCGGACGCGCCATCGCATCATGACCCGGTGCGCCGCCGTTTGCGTTGCTCCGGCCTATCCTCCGACCTGCTCCGCATAGCGCCAACCGCCGCACCGGGCTTCTCCGGCCAGAAGAATGAACGTGGTGCGGCGGCGAGCCGAAGGACCAGCGCCTTCATCACCCGGCGACTCACACGCCGCGGCACATCCCGAGCGCGCAAGGCAAGCATGAAGGCACAACTGAATGCAACGCCGACATTCATCAATCCGATGACCAGGACACCACCGACAGCCTGCCAGAACGGAACCGTTGCAAACACGTCCCAGCCAAGACTTACGGCGGCGGCAGTCAATGCCCCGGTCGATAGCGTGACATGGCGAACATCGACCGGCAGCCCGAAAAACTGGGCCAGTACCGGTGCCATGCCGAGCATGATGCCCAGCGACACATTGCTGACGGTGGCTGCGAGGTGGCTCTCAAGCCAGCACGCCCAGCGCTCGGCCCTTGGTGCGCCTAGCGCATGCACCACGCGACGGTGATGGGCCAGTGCATCGCGCAAACGGTGCAGCGCGAACCAGTTATCGGCGAACCCGGCCGCGAGACTGGCCAGCCATAGCAACACGCCTGTAAATGCCGCAAACAGCGGCGTCGGCCCCAGCAACGAAAGTCCGCTGATGGTTGCATGGGCTTTTTCCGGGGTGAGTATTGATGTGCCTGTGAGGCTAAGGACGGCGAACGATACGGCGAGCATGGTCGGTATGACCGCAACAAGGTTGCCGATTACCGCCGCCGCCTGGGAGCGCAGCAGGCAAATGATTTCCGTCAGCAGCGAGCGCAAGCCATCGACCGTGTCGAGCGCTCCCATTTTGGCGGCGAGCGCGGGCGCCGTGACCGCAGGTTGCTTGGTTGCCAATACGCCGCCCAGCGCGGAAATCGCCAGGAACACCAGGATATATACCAGCGACGCGGCTGCGCCGTTGAAGAAGTGCGCAAGCCCCACCCCGGACAAGGCAAATTTGCCCATGACCGCCAGCGCTGTCAGCACGCCACCGACACAGGCCGCCTTGAGCAAGGCGCTGTATTCCGCCCTGTCGCGCGCGATGTATTGTTCACCGTGCGACGCATTCCGCTCCACCATTTTTCGCGCCAGCAGCGAGAAGCTTCGGCGAACAAGACCGCTGACGGACGAACGAAGGCGATGCGCGTTGATCAGGTCGACGATGAGCGTTTGTGCCTGGCCGGCATGGGCGCCGGTGTCGGACTTCGGTGCGGAACGCAAGTCGATCAACCGCGCCATGCGCTTCAATTGCGCACGCATGCGTTCGATCTTGTAAACCAATCCGACCGACACGCCGTATTCGTCGAGGTGCGCGTAGATGCGGTCGGTTTGCGCCTGGCATACCGCGATCAGCATCCGCACGCTTCGCAGCGCGGCTTCATCATGCGGGCCTGCCGCCAGATACTTTTCGAGTTCACGCCGCAATGCCATGAACGGCGTGGCCTGCATGGCCAGTTTGGGTTCCAGTCTATCGCGGACGTCCTGGCTGATGCCGACGGCGACGATCATGGTGGCCAGGTAGATAAGGGCTTCGTCGATCTGCTGCCGGTAACTGTGCTCGATGCTGTCATCCGCACACAAGCGCCAGATCCGTGCCAGTGTGGCATCGTCGAGCCCAAGCAGCCAGTCGGCGTCGCCCCGGGTCGGGAACATCGATGTCAGCAGGGTGGACAAATCATGCCGGGAAGGCGGCTTCGGCAGCACGGCCTTGGTCAGCCGCTGCGCCAGCTCGCTGAAAAAAGCCGGTTCACGGGGCAGCCCGGTGGCACAGAACAGCTCCGGACCAACTGCTTCGCGCAGCGTTTTTTGCAGGGTCGCCTGCACGACGCGACGAACGGCGCGATGATTATCAAGCCAATCGAGCAGAAATGCGGTGCGTTGCTGCCGTATCCGCCGCCAGGCCTCTTCGTCCAGAAGGCTGGTTTTCGGACCGCGGCGCAGCCAGTCCGCCACATCGATCATCCAGTTGGCGCGCTCGCTCCATCCGGCGAAGGGATTGGCGCGCCGCATCAGGGCATCGACCTGCAGGGAATACTGCAAATGGTGCTTGTTGTGGTGCGGAGAGGCGCGGCAGAAGCGGCGCCACATCACCCATAGCCTGAGAAAGGTAATTTTCATGTATCGGTTTTCGGGGAACAGGGTGGAAACGGGTGGAATAGCCGATTAATCCGCGGCGTTGTCAGTGCGTCACCGGCTCGCAAGTTCTTTCTCGCTTATACTTGGTTTTATTTTCTTCTTGATGACACGTGCCATGCGACAAGAAACACGCTTTGAAGGTTCCCAAAATTATGTTGCCACCGCTGATCTGAAACTCGCGGTCAATGCCGCCCTCACCTTGCAGCGTCCTTTGCTCATCAAAGGCGAGCCCGGCACAGGCAAAACCATGCTGGCCGAAGAAGTGGCGGAAGCGCTCGGCATGCCCTTGCTGCAATGGCATATCAAGTCAACTACCAAGGCACAACAAGGCCTGTATGAATACGACGCGGTGTCGCGCCTGCGCGATTCGCAGCTTGGCGACGAGCGCGTCAAGGACATCCATAACTACATCGTTAAGGGCGTGCTGTGGCAGGCCTTTACCGCCGACCAGCAGGTGGTGCTGCTGATCGACGAGATCGACAAGGCCGATATCGAATTCCCGAACGACCTGCTGCGCGAACTGGACCGCATGGAGTTCTTTGTTTACGAGACGCGCGAGATGGTCAAGGCGAAAAACCGCCCGCTGGTGATCATCACGTCGAACAACGAGAAGGAACTGCCGGACGCCTTCCTCCGCCGCTGCTTCTTCCACTACATCAAATTCCCGGACAAGGACACCATGGCGCAGATCGTCGATGTCCACTTCCCGCAGCTGAAAAAGGATTTGCTTGCACAGGCGCTGCAAACTTTCTATGAAGTGCGCGAAGTCGCCGGCCTGAAGAAGAAGCCGTCGACGTCCGAACTGCTCGACTGGCTGAAGCTGCTGCTGGCGGAAGACATTCCACCGGAAGCGCTGCGCAGCAAGGATACGAAGAATATCGTTCCGCCGTTGCATGGCGCGTTGCTGAAAAACGAGCAGGACGTGCACCTGTTCGAGCGGCTGGTATTCATGTCGCGCACCAACCGGTGATGATGCCGTCATGGGGTTCGCGCAACCGGCAATACTGGCAGGCCGCCATGTGAAGCTTGAACCGCTGGCGCTGCAGCACCTTGACGGCTTGAAGGATGCGGTGCGCGACGGCGAGTTGTGGAAACTGTGGTACACCGTGATCGCGTCGCCCGACGACATGGAAAAGGAAGTCGTCAGGCGGCTGGGTTTGCAGGAGCAAGGCATCATGCTGCCCTTCACGGTGCGGCGGCAGGATACGGGCGCCATCTGCGGCATGACGACCTACATGAACATCGATGCCGTGC
>JAESFT010000427.1_pt1 | contig 26616 bp, 33 predicted proteins | sample 9269451 | NCBI WGS metagenome assembly JAESFT01 (sample SAMN14502557, study PRJNA617106) | algae metagenome | isolation source: Scytonema hyalinum WJT4-NPBG1 and co-occurring heterotrophs from well... | place: USA: Mojave Desert, Joshua Tree National Park, California | collected 2006-05-25
AGCGGAAAGTGTGGGGAAATCCGCGCCATCTGCCGCTCGCTCAGCAGAAATAGACCGCTCATCAGCGCCTCCTCTACAGGGACACTGAATCAGCCCTCAGCCGAGATTAATAGGTCCTGAGCCTAGAAGCCTTCGCCCCGTTGAGGATCGCGCGTTGCAGAGCCCAAGCCGCACTCAGCCCCTATAAGGCTGCTGGTCCAACTGCGCCGGTCTGGTTGCCGGCACCTGCGCGGACCTCCAAGTTCCATGCGCTCGCGTGGTAGATTTTTGGACTTCCAGGAACTTGATTTGTCAGTCGCGGAATTAAATAGCCTAACATTACGGGAGAGCGGAATGGCCTGGACAGCGCGCTACAGTACGGGAGTGGCTCTAACCATCTATTGGCTGTTCAGTTCACTTCCGGTACTTGCTCAAGGAACATTGGGAGCGAACACTCCCTCCAACACACCAGGCATGAGCACTGATCGGCAACCCGCTACAGCGCAGATGCGCGAAGCGGAGCAGGCCGCTCGGGATCTCGCGTTTAGGTATCTGGATTTTTGGTCTGCGCCGAAGCAGGTGACCCTATCATCAGCGTCGTCATTCTATGCACCCCAAGTGATTTTTCATGGCCAGAAGCGAACGCTTGCAGCTGTTGTGGCAGAGAAGCAGCGTTTCGCGCAGCGCTGGCCCAATAGAACGTATCGTCACCGGCCAGAGACAACCCAAGTCCATTGCGAGACGGATGTTGCACTTTGTACGGTCCGGTCCAGCTTTGACTTTGAGGCCACAAATACTCAGAAAGGCCAGCAATCTCGTGGGCTCGGAGAGCATGAACTAGTTATAGCATTTGCCAGCGGCGAGCCACGAATTGTAGCCGAGAATAGTCAAGTCATCATTAGGGGGCAGGGCAATATGACTGAGCTCCTTGGTGAAATCTCGCGAGCACGATGAGACGTGCGCACACCGCCGTGCTCGTCTTTTGAACCCACATCGCGACTGTAGCCAATGGCCGGAGTTGGTGCATTTGTCGCCTGAGACTACTTGCGCAATGAGCGTCGCATCCCAGCGAGCAGGGCTTCTGTTCGTGAGGAGACGCCGAGGATCTTGAAGATGGTGACGAGGTGCACCTTCACGGTGTTGGGCGATAGGCCCAGAGCCTCGGCGATCTGCTGGTTAGACTTGCCCTGCATCAGCAATGCGAGCACCTCGTGCTGACGGGGGGTGAGCCCCCAACGAGGGTCACTCTCCGCATCAGGAGGATTGTGCGAGGCGGGTCGTTCCAGGTCCGGTACGTTGAGCGAGGCAGGCTGCTCAGGCGTGGCATGGTCCTCGATGAGGTCCCGCACTAGGCGAGCCAGGGTAGCCTGGTGCACTGGCTTAGCGACGAAGTGCACACCAGAGGTGAGGTCATCTGGCTCTGGGCCGGCTCGCCCAGAGAGGACCACTGCCGGCAGGCCGTACTCCTCACCTACTTTCCGCGCCAGCCCAAAGCCGTTCATGCTGCCCGAGGACAACTCCACGTCCGTGACCAGAGCCCTGATGGCGGGAACATGCCCGAGCACCTCCAAGGCTTCCTCAGGCGAGACCACCGACAGAACGCGAAAGCCGCTCTCCTCCAGCATCTCCCCCAGCGTCAGGCGCACCAGCGCCTCATCCTCCACGAGGAGAACCACAGGCCGGGGGTCGTCTTGGCTCATGACAGGGTCACTGCACCACCAAAAAGTTGAAGCTGACAGGTTAACGTGGTGGTGCTCACAACGGTTCAGCCTGTGCCGTGTTTTGGGCTCCCAGTTGCGCTGCATCTGCCCGACGACATCAGGTCAGGCAATGGAGCCCACTAGCCTGTGTCACATGAGGGGATGCTCTGAGCGTAATATCAGCCACTACAGCCGCGCTTCACAAAGAAATGGAAGCAGGGTGGATGCAGCTGAAGCTCGAGCGAAGCTTCCGCCAAGGACGGGTAACGGGCCAGGCGGGCTGAGTGAGCCGGGCAGGGCAATCGGTCATAGCAGGAGCTAAACCCAATCCGAAGTGCCTCGGCATCCCCAAGGTTCGCCTGCCCGAGACACTCAATGTGGCGGATAGCCTGCGCCTACTCTGTGGCCCGGAAGAGCACCGGATTGTGCATGGGACCACCCGTGCTGGGGCTGTTGCTGGGGCTAGAAACCCGCCCGCTTGGGATAATCCAGCATTTACAACACGTTGAGCACGGCAGCTGGCGGAGAGGGGGAGATTCGAACTCCCGATACGGTTGCCCGTATGCCGCATTTCGAGTGCGGTGCATTCAACCACTCTGCCACCTCTCCGCAAAGCCGAGGTCCGGCGGTTGAGGCGGGGTGGATATCATGGGGTTTGGGGTTCCACAAGCACCTCGGAGGGGGCAAAAAGACCCCGGCACAGCGCTTTTGCGTTGACAAAAACGCCGCAGCGCCTTAAGCGAACGGCCAGAGCGCGGGCAAAGGTCCCGCGTTTTCGTTTGCGGAGGGCTTTTTGGCCCGCCGCGCCTTGCAACCCCCAACTGCCAAAAAGCCGGCCCGCGGTGATCCGCGACGAGCCGGGCTGAACACGGAGAAAAACGATGTTCGCAGTGATCAAGACCGGCGGCAAGCAATACCGCGTCGCCGCTGACGATACCATCGCCGTTGCCAAGCTCGCGGGCGAGCCGGGCTCCGCCGTCACCTTCGGCGAAGTCCTCATGTTCACCGGCGACAACGGCACCGAGATCGGCGCGCCGACGGTTTCCGGCATCACCGTCTCGGGCGAGGTGGTGGCCCATACCCGCGGCGAGAAGGTGATTGCCTTCAAGAAGCGCCGCCGCCAGAATTCGCGCCGCAAGCGCGGTCATCGCCAGGACTACACCGTCGTGCGGATCACCGAGATCCTCGCCGGCGGCAAGAAGTCCGCGGCCAAGAAGGCAAAGCCCGCCGACGAGGCGGCCCAGCCGGCCGCGAGCGCCTGATCGGGCGCCTCGCGGTTCTAAGAGAGTTCAACCCATCCGGGGCCGAGATCGCTGAGCAGCGGTCGGCTCCAAGAGAGCAGGAACAGAACAATGGCTCATAAAAAAGCAGGCGGTTCGTCCCGTAACGGTCGCGACTCCGAAGGCCGTCGCCTCGGCGTCAAGAAGTTCGGCGATCAAAGCGTGCTCGCCGGCAACATCATCGTGCGTCAGCGCGGCACCAAATGGCATGCGGGCCGCAATGTCGGCATGGGCAAGGATCACACCCTCTTTGCCACGGCCGAAGGCCGCGTCCGATTCCTTACGCGTAATGGCCGAGCTTTCGTATCGGTCATTCCGGCCCAAGAGGCCGCAGAGTAAACGGCGAGAGCGAAACGAAGGAGCTCCCGCCGGCATCGCACCGAACCGGCGGGTCCAGCTCCAGGCGCTTAAAGCCAAGCTCAAGATCCGAAACACAGGGGAGGTGGGATGCCACCTCCCCTTCGTCGTTTCAGGGCCGCGCCAGGCCCTAATGGATCGGAGCAAGGCTATGTTTCCCGACCTCACCCGTGACGACGTGTTCCGGCTCGAAACCCGCCGGCTGTGGCTCCGCTGGCCGCGCCTTGCGGACGCTCAGGCCCTGGTACGCCTCGCCGGCGAGAAAGCGGTCGCGGACATGACGGCTCGCATTCCGCATCCTTACGACCCGCACGACGCAGACCGTTTCGTCTTCCATGCCCGGCAATCCAATGCCGAGGGCTCGGCGCTGGAACTCGCCATCACCCCGAAGGGGCGTCCCAACGCGCTCATCGGCATGGTGGGGATCAGCCCAAGCCCCGAGGACGGGCGCCCTCATCTTGGCTACTGGCTCGGTATCCCCCATTGGGGGCAGGGCTATGCCACGGAGGCCGCGCGGGCGCTGATTGACGCGTTCTTCGCCTACACGCCTCACGGCGAGCTCACCTCCTCGGCCCGGGTGATCAACCCCGGCTCCCGGCGCGTGTTGGAGAAGTGCGGCTTCGCCTATCAGGGCACGGGACTGATGGCGTTCCCGGCCCGCGGCGGCCTGTTCCCCGTGGACCAGCTCAGGCTCGACCGGCGCGCCTGGGAGAGCCTAAAGAGCTGGAGCCACACGGGCTTCGTGCCGAACGCGAGGGTCGACGGCGCACCTGAATTCGCCCTCGCGGCGGAATAAACCGGGGCGGCTCCCTGTCGTGGAGCCGCCTCGCCCTTCTTGGCGTTGCTCCCGCAACCCTTAGCCCTTTAAAGGAAGCGGGCATGAAATTTCTTGATCAAGCCAAAATCTTCATTGCCTCGGGCGGCGGCGGCGCGGGCTGCGTGTCGTTCCGGCGCGAGAAGTTCATTGAGTTCGGCGGGCCGAACGGCGGCGACGGCGGCCGCGGCGGCGATGTCTGGGCCGAATGCGTGGAGGGCCTCAACACCCTTATCGATTATCGCTACCAGCAGCACTTCAAGGCCCAGCGCGGCGAGCACGGCATGGGCAAGAACCGCACCGGTGCCAACGGCCGCGACATGGTGCTGAAGGTCCCCGCCGGGACGCAGATCCTGGCCGAAGACGGCGAGACCCTCATTGCCGACATGACCCATGTGGGGCAGCGGGTGCTGCTGGCGAAAGGCGGCAATGGCGGCTTCGGCAACGCGCATTTCACCACGTCCACGAACCGGGCGCCGCGCCATGCCAATCCGGGTCAGGAGGGCGACGAGCGCTGGATCTGGCTTCGCCTCAAGCTCATTGCGGATGCGGGTCTCGTCGGGTTGCCCAATGCGGGCAAATCCACGTTCCTGGCGACCGTGACGGCGGCGAAGCCCAAAATCGCCGATTACCCCTTCACCACCCTCCATCCGGGCCTCGGCGTGGTTCGCGTCGACAACCGCGAATTCGTGCTGGCCGACATTCCGGGGCTGATCGAAGGCGCCTCGGAGGGTGCCGGGCTCGGCGACCGGTTCCTCGGCCACGTGGAGCGCTGCCGCGTGCTGCTCCACCTCGTTGAGGGCACGAGCGAACATGCCGGCAAGGCCTACAAGACCGTGCGCACGGAACTGGACGCCTATGGGCACGGCCTCGCCGACAAGCCCGAGATCGTCGCACTGTCCAAGGCCGACGCTCTCGATGAGGATACCCTGAAGGAGCAGCTCGCGCGCCTCAAGCGGGCCTGCAAGCGTAAGCCCTTCGTGCTGTCGTCCGCATCAGGGCAGGGCGTCCAGGAGGTTCTGCGCGCGCTCCTCGACGTGATTGGAGAGAGCAAGGTCGAGGAGGCCGCGGAGGCGGCACCCGTGGGAGAGTGGCATCCGTGAGGCTGCGCTGCCATCCGTTGCATCGGCCCGTCTCCGGAGCGAGGCCTCGGTGAACCCACGTCTCAACCAATTTCGCCGGGTGGTCCTAAAGGTCGGCTCCGCGCTCCTCGTGGATCGGGCCCGGGGCCGGCTCAACCACGCCTGGCTTGCCGCCCTGGCCGAGGATATCGCCGATCTCCACGCCCGTGGCGCCGACGTGCTCGTGGTGTCCTCTGGCGCCATTGCGCTCGGGCGTACGGTGCTCGACCTACCGGCCGGGCCGCTGAAGCTCGAGGAAAGCCAAGCTGCGGCGGCTGTCGGGCAGATTGCGCTCGCGCGGATCTGGTCAGAGGTGCTGGCGCACCATGGCGTCACCGCCGGGCAGATCCTCGTGACCCTCGCGGACACGGAGGAGAGGCGGCGCTATCTCAACGCCCGCGCCACGACGTTGAAGCTCCTTGAAATGCGGGCCGTGCCCGTGATCAACGAGAACGACACAGTGGCGACCAGCGAGATCCGCTATGGCGACAACGATCGCCTTGCAGCCCGTGTTGCCACCATGATCGGCGCGGACCTTCTGGTGCTGTTCTCGGACATCGATGGGCTCTACACCGCACCGCCGGCAGCCGACCCCAACGCGCAGCACATCCCCGTGGTCGAGCGCATCACGCCGACGATCGAAGCCATGGCGGGCGGGGCGGCGTCGGAGCTCTCCCGTGGGGGCATGCGGACCAAGATCGAAGCCGGCAAGATCGCCACGGCCGGCGGCACCCACATGATCATCGCCGACGGTGGCACCAAGAACCCCCTGAAGCGGGTCGCCGAGGGCGGACGCTGCACCTGGTTCCTGACCCCCTCGAACCCGGCCACGGCGCGCAAGACCTGGATCGGCGGCGCGCTGGAGCCCCGCGGCACGCTCCACGTGGACGAGGGCGCCGCTCGGGCCCTTCGCGGCGGGGCGAGCCTCCTGCCGGTCGGCGTGCGGCGCATCGAGGGCGGCTTTTCGCGTGGCGACGCGGTGGTGATCCGCGACGCCTCGGGCGTCGTCGGCCGCGGCCTCGTGGCCTACGATGCCGAGGAGGCAGCCCGCATCATCGGCCGCGCGAGCCGCGAGATCGAGGCTATTCTCGGCTATCCAGGACGCGCCGAGATGGTGCATCGGGACGATCTCGCCTTCGCCGGAAGCTAAGCCCCACCGGACGTTCTGGCGACGAGCCGCTCCGCATCGGTCGGGGCTGCGCTCTTGATGTCGTTGTCGAAGTAACAATAGACGTCGCGCCCTTCGGCTCGCCACGCCGCAATCCGCCTGGCCCAATCGTCGAGGGTGTCGTCGCTGTAATTGCCGGCATAGCGCCCGTCGGCCCCATGCCCGCGGATATAGACCCAGCCGGCCGTCACCTCCCAGGGCGCCGGAGCGGCGGCATGGTCCGAGAGGCAGAGCGCGGCGTCGTGCTCGCGCAGAAGATCGAGAATCGAGGCCTCGTACCAGCTCGGGTGCCGAAACTCGATCGTATAGCGGTAGCCCCTCGGCAGGAAGGCGAGAAACGCGGCGAGCCGCTCTCGATCGGCATGCAGCATCGGGGGCAGCTGGAACAGCACCGGACCGGACTTCGCGCCCAAGGCCGCCATGCGTCCGAAGACCAGATCGATGCTGTCTTCCACACCCTTCAGCTTCTTCATATGCGTGATGAAGCGCGATGCCTTCCAGGCGAAGAGGAAGTCCTCGGGGGTGCTCTCCCGCCAGGCCGTGACCGCTTCGGCGGTGGGCAGGCGGTAGAAGGAGTTGTTGATCTCGGCGGTCGAGAACCGCTGCTGATAGAAGGAGAGAAAGTCGGCCGGGCGGAGCTTCGCTGGATAGAACGGACCACGCCATGAGGCGTAATGCCAGCCCGAGGTGCCGATGCGGAGCGCGCCCGTCATGGCGAGGAGGAGCTCTGGAGATAACCCGGTTTGGCATCCGGAGTGTGAAACATGCTAAGCATGACATTTGCTTCCGCCGCTCGCCTCGAAAACAAAGCCATGACCGCCACGCCGCACCTCAGCCTCGTCCGCACCTCCAGCCACAACGCCACGGCGGCGGTTGAGGTCCCGGTCGAGGTCATGGAGACGATGGCGGCGTTGGGCGTGAAGGCGCGCCAAGCGATGCGGCAGCTCGCCTTGGCTGGGACCGTGCAGAAGAACCAGGCCCTCGCCGCCATCGCGGCGCAGATCCGCGCCGCTTCACCGGCAATTCTCGCTGCCAATGCGGAGGACGTCGCGGACGCCCGCGCGAAGGGCCAGACGCCCGCTTTCATCGATCGGCTTACCCTCGATGCCAAGCGGCTCGAGGGGGTTGCAGCCGGGGTCGAAAGCGTCGCTGCGCTCCCAGATCCGGTCGGCCGGGTGCTGGCGACCTTCGAGCGGCCGAACGGCCTCCTCATCGAGCGCGTGGCGACGCCGCTCGGCGTCATCGGCGTCATCTTCGAAAGCCGCCCCAACGTCACCGCCGATGCTGGCGCGCTTTGCCTTAAGGCCGGCAACGCCGCGATTCTGCGCGCCGGCTCGGAGAGCTTCCGGACCTCCCAGGCAATCGCCCATGCTATGGCCGCAGGTCTTGAAGAGGCCGGCCTGCCCCGTGAGGCGATTCAGCTCGTGCCGACCCGAGATCGGGCGGCGGTCGGGGCCATGCTGGCGGGCTTGAACGGCACCGTCGACGTGATCGTGCCGCGGGGCGGCCGCAGCCTCGTGGAGCGGGTTCAGACCGAAGCTCGCGTGCCGGTCTTCGCCCATCTGGAAGGCCTCGTGCATGTGTATGTTCATGCCGCGGCCAACCTCGATATGGCGAAGCGGATCGTGCTCAACGCCAAGATGCGGCGCACCGGCATCTGCGGCGCCGCCGAAACGCTTCTCGTGGACCGGGCCTGCGCGGAAACACACCTCAAGCCCCTGGTCGTGACGCTGCTGGAGGCGGGCTGCGCCGTGCGCGGCGACGAGGCCACGCGAGCGGTCGATTCCCGCGTCGTGCCGGCGACGGAGGAGGATTGGCGCACGGAATATCTCGACGCGATCATTGCCGTCCGCGTCGTGGACGGGCTCGAGGCGGCCATCGCCCACATCGAAACCTACGGCTCGCACCATACAGACTCGATTGTCACCGGCGATCCCCGCGCCGCCGGTCGATTCCTCGCCGAGGTCGACTCGGCCATCGTGCTCCACAATGCCTCCACGCAGTTCGCGGACGGCGGCGAGTTCGGCTTCGGGGCGGAAATCGGCATCGCGACGGGCCGGATGCACGCCCGGGGCCCCGTGGGTGTCGAGCAGCTGACCTCGTTCAAGTATCGCGTTCTGGGAGCGGGGCAGATCCGTCCGTGACGGACGCCATGGCTGCCGAAGCATCGACGGGGAAGGGGACCCATGCGCCGGCAAAGCCCTCCCGCTTCCGCCTTCTGCCCTCGGGCCTCGTGCGCCTGCCGCGCTTGGCGCCGGGAATGCGGATCGGTCTTTACGGGGGGTCGTTCAACCCGCCCCATGCGGGCCACCGCCATGTGAGCCTGCTCGCCCTCAAGCGCCTGCAGCTGGACCGGATCTGGTGGATCGTCACCCCGGGCAACCCCCTCAAGAACCCAGGGGAGGCAGCACCTATGGCGGAGCGCATTGCCCAGGCGCGCCGTTGCGCTTCGCACCCCCAAATCGACGTCACCGGTTTCGAGGAGGGGATCGGCGTACGCTACACGGTGGACACCTTGCGCTTCCTCGTTCGCCGCCATCCGGGGGTGCACTTCGTCTGGATCATGGGGGCCGACAACCTGTCGGGTTTCCACCGCTGGCGCGGATGGCGCACCATCGCCCGCCTGATGCCCATCGCCGTGATCGACCGGCCAGGCTTCACGCTGCGTTCCACCCAAGCCCGGGCCGCGCAGGCGCTGGCAGGTGCTCGCTTGCCTGAAATCTCGGCGTCCGCCTTGGCCTTCCGGCGCGGGCCAGCCTGGACCTTCATCCATGGTCCGCGGTCGACGTTGTCCTCCACGGAGATCCGCCGTCGGCGCAGCGCCGCAAGGCCGGTGTGAGCGCAACTGCAGCCAAACGGCAACGGCGCCGGAAATCCTGCGATTTCCTTGAAATTAGCGAACTATTTCCCCCCTGCTCACGTTGAAAAAGGGTGCTGTCCGACATTATCTTCTGTGTTGGCAGCGCACTCCGTAGCGCTGGAAAAGAGGGTCTGAATCTGAACCACCCATCTCCGCGTGAAGCGGATTTTGCTCCGCTTCCTCCTCACGCCGCGGCGGTTGCCGTCGAAGGTGAGGACATCAGGGCCGTGGCCCTGGCATGCCTTGAGGACATGAAGGCCGAAGAGACGGTCGAAATCGACCTGGTCGGCAAAACCTCGCTCGCTGACACCATGATCGTCACGTCGGGACGCTCCCACCGCCATGTGGGCGCCATCGCTGATCGCGTGATCCAGGCCCTGAAGGACAAGGGCCTCGGCTCCCCGCGCGTCGAGGGCATGCCGGCCTGCGACTGGGTGCTGATCGATGCCGGCGACGTACTCGTCCATATCTTCCGTCCCGAGGTTCGTGGCTTCTACAACCTCGAGAAGATGTGGGGCGCCGACCGGCCTGCGGATCGCGCTCCCGAGCCGCGCATCGTCTAAGCGGGTGCTTCCGGCCCCGCCTGGGAGCCGCTGCCGAGGTGGCAGCGGCTGGCCGCACCCATGCGCCTGAGCGTCATCACCGTGGGCCGCCTCAAAAGCGGACCCGAGCGGGAGCTTGTAGATCGCTACCGCAGCCGCATCGAAGGCATCGGCCGGGGGCTCGGGATTGTGGGCTTCGATCTCCTCGAACTCCCGGAAAGCCGCGCCCGGCGCGAAGCCGATCGCATGGGCGAGGAGGCCAGGGCCCTCGTCGACAAGGCCGGCTCATCCGTTCTCGTGGCTTTCGACGAGCGGGGCCGCAGCCCGACCAGCGAATCCTTTGCCGAAACCCTGAGGGCATGGCGCGACGGCGGCCGGGCTGGCGTTGCCTGCATCATCGGCGGCCCCGACGGGCTCGACCCTGCTCTGCGGCAGCGGGCGGATCTGGTGGTCTCCTTCGGGGCGCTGACTTTGCCGCACCAGATCGTGCGGGTTCTCGTCGTCGAGCAGCTGTATCGGGCCCTGACAATCATCGCCGACCACCCTTATCATCGCGCCGGACAGGATACTTGAGCCCCCTGATGATCCGCTGCCTTCCCCTAAGCGTTCAGGCGCTCGCGACGGCTGCCTGGCTTGGTGCCGCCAGCGCGGCCGCCTTCGCGCAGGCTCCCGCCCCAGGGGACCCATCTCAGCGCCCGACCGAAACCGCGGAGGAGAAAGCCCGTCGGGAACGAGATTTGAAGGCCGTCAATGATGCGATGGCCCTCAGCGCTGAAACCCGGCGGCGGCTCGAAGCTGAAATTGCCGAGATCAGGACCGATCGAGTTCGCCTCAGCACCGCGCTCATCGAGACGGCGGCCCGCCTCCGTGCCACGGAGGAGCGGGTGCGTTCGGTGGAGGAGCGGCTGCAGGTGCTCGTCTCCAGCGAAGGTGCCATCCGCCGTTCCCTCGAAGGGAGGCGCGGCCTCATCGTCGAGGTGTTCGCTGCCCTCCAGCGCATGGGGCGGCGCCCGCCGCCGGCGGTGCTCGTGCGCCCTGAGGACATGCTGGAGGCCGTGCGGGCTTCGATCCTGCTCGGAGCCGTGCTGCCTGAGCTCCGCTCAGAGGCGGAAATCCTCTCGACCGACCTCTCCGAATTGGTGCGTCTCAAGATCGCCATTGCCGCCGACCGGCAGGCCCTGTCGGCGGAGCTCAATGGCTTGCGAGGGGAGCAGGAGCGCTTGGCCGCCCTCACGCGAGCCCGCCAGGACCGCCTCGCCGAGGCCGAGCGAACCTCGGTGGTCGAGCGGGAGCGGGCCGAGAACCTCGCCCGCCAAGCTGGGACTCTCAAAGAATTGATTGACCGTATGGAGCGGGAGTTGGCAGGCGCGCAGCGCGCCGCCGACGAGGCCCGCAAGGCCGCGGAGGCTCAGGCCCGGGAGAGCCGCGAGCGCTTCGCCCAGGCGGCGTTTCGCGACCCTGCGCGATTGGCTCCCAAAATCCCGTTTTCCGAGGCGCGGGGCCTACTTCCGCTGCCGGTGAGCGGCCAAACCGCCCGCGATTTCGGGGGCGCGGACGGCTATGGCGGAACGACGCGCGGCATCTCGGTGACGACCCGGCCGAGGGCTGCCGTGGTATCCCCAGCGGACGGTTGGGTGGCCTTTGCCGGGCCTTTCCGGTCCTTCGGCCGACTCTTGATCATCAACGCCGGCGGGGGGTACTATCTTCTTCTGGCCGGTATGGACCAAATCAACGTCGAGGTGGGCCAGTTCGTGCTTGCTGGAGAGCCGGTTGCAACGATGGGCGAGACCTCCCTGGTTTCGCCTGCCGCGGGTGCCATCGAAACGAAGGACCCCGTGCTCTACATCGAGTTCCGGAAGGACGGATCCTCGGTTGATCCTGGTCCCTGGTGGGCGAAATCGCAAAGCGAAAAGGTTCGCGGATAATGCGCAAACTCTCTCTTCTTCTGATCGGCGCGGCGGCTGGCGCGGGAACGACGGCACTCGTGTCGCAGACCCAACTCCTGCCCACGGCGATTGCAGCCTCCGCAGACACCTACCGGCAGCTCAGCCTCTTCGGTGACGTGTTCGAGAAGGTTCGTACGGATTACGTGGAGCGCCCCGATGAGGCGAAGCTGGTCGAGTCCGCCATCAACGGCATGCTGACCTCGCTGGATCCCCATTCGAGCTTCATGGATGCCAAGAGCTTCCGGGACATGCAGGTCCAGACCCGCGGCGAGTTCGGCGGTCTCGGTATCGAAGTCACCATGGAAGAGGGCCTCGTGAAGGTCGTCACCCCCATCGACGAGACGCCCGCCTCCCGCGCCGGTGTGCTCGCGAACGACATCATCACACACATCAACGAGGAGCAGGTGCAGGGCCTCACCCTGAACCAGGCCGTCGAGAAGATGCGCGGCCCGGTGAACTCTTCGGTCAAGCTGAAGATCCAGCGCAAGGAAGCCAAGGATCCGATCGAGGTGTCGCTCACCCGCGAGACGATCCGTGTTCGCCCCGTGCGGGCGCGCCTTGAAGGCGGTGACGTCGGCGTGCTCCGCGTCAGCCAGTTCAACGAGCAGACCTTCGAGAATCTCAAGACCTCGATCGACAAGCTCACGACGGAAGCGGGCGGCGACAAGCTCAAGGGCTTCGTGATCGACCTGCGCAACAACCCGGGCGGCCTCCTCGACCAGGCCATCATGGTCTCGGATGCCTTCCTGGAGCGCGGTGAGATCGTCTCGACCCGCGGCCGCAACGCGGACGAGACGCAGCGCTTCAACGCGAAGGCGGGCGACCTCACAAAGGGCAAGCCCCTCGTGGTGCTCGTGAACGGCGGCTCGGCCTCCGCCTCCGAGATCGTCGCCGGCGCCTTGCAGGACCACAAGCGGGCTCTCGTCATGGGCACCCGCTCCTTCGGCAAGGGCTCGGTCCAGACCATCATCCCGCTCGGCGGCAATGGGGCGGTGCGCCTCACGACCGCGCGCTACTACACCCCGGCCGGCCGTTCCATTCAGGCCAAGGGCATCGATCCGGATCGCGAGATCCTGCAGGATGTGCCCGACGAGCTGAAGGGTAAGGACGAGACCAAGGGCGAGGCGGGCCTGCGCGGTCACCTCAAGAACGACAAGGAAGAGCGCGGCGGTTCCTCGGCCTATGTGCCGCCGGATCCGACCAAGGACAAGCAGCTCCTCGCGGCCTACGAGCACCTGCGCGGCGTACGCCAGGGCGCTGCGAACACGGCCCCGAACGGCGTGCCGAATTAAGGCTTCCGGGCGCCTTTAGCCCCAAGCGTCTGCGGCCCCCTGCATCGAACCCATGGTGCAGGGGGCCGTTTCATTTTAGGAGCAGGTGAGGGCCGTCGATTTGCCCTGCGGGCTGCCGAGAGAGCCACCTGGCCCGTCAGTCAGCAAGCGATGAGCGCAAGAGAGATGCCGAAGGACAAGGAGTTGACGCGAAAGGTCGAGGATCTGCCGTACCGCCCCTGCGTCGGCGTGATGCTAATGAACCGTGACGGCCTCGTGTTCATCGGGCGCCGCAAGACGGAGTCAGGTCCCGAGCACGTGGCCAACGGCTATGCCTGGCAAATGCCGCAAGGCGGCATCGATCCGGGTGAGGATCCCTACCAAGCCGCTCTTCGGGAGCTCTACGAGGAGACGAATGTCCGCACCGTGCGCCTCCTGGCCGAGGCGCCTGACTGGTACTCCTACGAGCTACCCAATCTCATTGCGGGGCGTGCCTGGCGGGGGCGTTACCGTGGTCAGATCCAGAAATGGTTTGCGTTCCAGTTCGAGGGCAACGATAGCGAGGTCGACATCCGCCGACCGGCCGGCGGGCAGCACAAGCCCGAATTCGATGAGTGGCGCTGGGAGGCGATGCATCGGCTCCCGGAGCTGATCATCCCCTTCAAGAGACCGGTCTACGAGAAGGTCGTTGCGGCCTTCCGGCACCTGGACCGGACCTTGCCATCCGGGTCCTCCGGCTGAGGGCCCGCGGCTGGTCACAAGAAAATCGGAAGTGCCGCCACGTTTTGTGGTGCGAAATGCTCCTTCATCGCGTTTTCACACGAACGCGGCATATATTTAGCCATGACCGATTCTGTTGAGCGTCTCTACGCGGCCGTCCTCGCCGCCCAATCCCGCGATCCAGCCTTCTCGCGCACCGCGAAGCTGATGCAGGAGGGTATTGCGAAGATGGCCAAGAAGCTGGCCGAGGAGGCCGTCGAGGTCGGGCTCGACGCCGTCCAGGGCGACCGCCAGCGCGTCATCGAAGAAAGCGCCGACCTCATGTACAATTTGGTGGTGCTCTGGGCCGAGGCGGGGATCACGCCCGATAACGTCTGGGCCGAGATGGACCGGCGCGAGCGGCTTTACGGTATTGCCGAGAAGCTTCCAAAGCAGGGCACGGGCAAGCTCAAGCGGGCGGCCGCCGGCGTGACCCAGGCCCTCAACCCGTTGCGGCGCCCGCGCTGACGGGGTGTCGGAACCCGTCTAATGCCCCATGAGCCGCCACAGGGTCGGCCCAAGATGCTCTAAGAGGTAGGGCTTCGAAACGAAGGCGCCGCCCTCCGGCACCGGGCCCGAGGACGCATCCGAGTGCCCTGAAATCAGTACCACGGCTAAGCCGGGCTGCTGCTTGGCGGCCGCTGCCGCAAGTTCGAAACCGTCGACCTCGCCGGGCACATGGGCATCGGTCACGAGGGCACGAACTGGCTTGCCACCCTTGAGGACCGCCAGGGCCTCCCCGGAATCGGACGCTTCGACCACCGCAAAACCCTGATCCCCGAGGTACTGAGCAATATCCCTGCGGACGCGGGAATCCTCTTCGGTGAGCAGGACGAGGGGACGCTGCTCCGTATCGACCGCTGCCACGATGGCCTCCATTCGCTGCCTTGCTGCCCAACCAACGCGCATCCGCTGCATCCGGGCCAGCCCCCGCCAGCCGGGTCGATCCCGTTCATCAAGGAGTGCTCCTTCCTGAAAGTCCGATTCAGGGCCCGTTCACGGCTGCAGGTGCTTGATAGGCCTCGATAAGGGAGTGATCAGCATGTTGGCTCGTTTCAAGAAAACCTGGATCCCCGTTCTCGCTGCTGCCTTCTGCGGCGCCCTGGCCTCCACCGCTCCGGCACAGGCACAGTGGGGCTCGCGCACGGTGATCGTCGAGCGTCCCGTCGCGCGCCACGTGATTGTCGAGCGGCCGGTGGTTCGCCGCATCGTGCGTCATGTGGTCGTGGAGCGGCCGATCGTGCGGCGGCCGACGGTGGTCTACCGCGTCGTCGAGCGCCCGGCCTACGGCCATCGCGTTCGCTACGGGTGGCGCCCCCATCATCCCCGGCATTGGCATGATCGCCCGACCTGCCGCCTGCCGGAGCGCTGGCTCTGCCGCTAAACCGCCTTCAGGAGTTCAGACGCCACAAGGCCGACGGGTTCCCGTCAGCCTTTCGCGTTTCCGTCTCTTGCAAGGGGCCGGCGCTGAAGGCTCAGGCCTGGGCCGCCGCCGGAGCGGGGGCCACGCTCGCGCTCTCGTCCATCTGCAACTCGTATATCAGCAACGCCTCGATGAGGATGGAACGCTGATCGATCAGCGTCGACTTCAGACCGGCCTGACGCGCAAGCCGCTCCATGAGCCCCAAATCCGAGTCGGAGGAGAGCAGCACATATATGCGCCCGCCCGGCGCGAGACGCTCCCGGGCCTGAGCGAACAGATCGAGGATGTCGCGGTAGCCTGGCCCTGCGTGCCAGGCCCGGTCGGCGAGGTCGAGGGGTTCGCCGGCAAAAGAGGGCGGGCTTGAGATCACCACATCGAAGAGCGGCTTCGGTGCCACGGCCGAGAGCAGGTTCGAACACAGGCCCCGCACCCGATCCCCCAAGCCGTTCGCTTGCGCATTCTCCGACGCGGAGAGGGCAGCGTTGGGGTTGATGTCGACCGCAAGCACGCTCACGGCACCGGCTCGTGCGGCTGCAAGGGCGAGGATGCCGGATCCGGTGCCGACCTCGACGACGCGCTTGCCGCTGAGGTCCATCTTGCCGATGAACTCGGCGAAATACTCGCTCGTGATGAACCAGCTCGGATGGAAGACGGTGGGCCTCACCGTGAGGCGGAAACCGGCCGCGCGGGCCACCCGCGTGCGGTGCTTCGAATAAATAAAATAATAGGACAGCCGGTGAATGACGAAGCGCAGCACATTGCGAGCCAGGCTCGGATAGCCCCCCCAACTCGCGGACCCGCCCGACGCCACACCCGTTCCCCCCGTATCGGCCATTGCCAGTGCTCCCCTTTGCGCTAGCGACAATGCCGAAGCTTAACCGATGTTCCGGGATCTGCATCCTTCGTGCGGGCGTGGCTGTGAATTGTTCATGGACCGGGCGGTGGGTGGGGATTTGCTAGTCCCGGAGGGCCTTTGCGACAGCGCTCGCAGCGTTTTGCGTCTCAACGTCGGAGAAGGTGTCGGCCGAGATTTCCGCATCCAGTGCATCCTGGATCAAGCCTTGATCCGGCTGGCCGCCGAGATCCCTGGCGAGATCGATGATCTGCATGGCGATCGGCGCGCAATCCGGCGCTGAGCGCGCAATACGTTCGGCGAGATCGACAATGGTGTCGATAGTCGATTGCGAGTTGCTTGGCAGGGGCATGGCTCATGTCCTCCTCTGTCGGGAGCGGCCGATGAGGGAACGCCCGAAGCGCCCTCGCGATCCCATGAGAGTGGCACGAAGCCCCAGTTTCGGAAACGGGACCTTAACCCGGGTGCCGTATCCTTCGGCCATCGGCTGCGCTGGCCCGCAAAAAGGGGCGCCTCCGAGCTTCGAAGTTGACACGCCACCTGATGCCGCGCCTTACAAACACCAAGGATCGTATGATGAGGACCCCCGTAAGATTGTTAGGCATCGGCGTGCTGGCGCTGTCCGTTGCCGCCTGCAACACCGCTGCGAACTACCCGACAGCTTATGCTCCGCCACCGCCACCGCCTGCGCCTGTGGTCTATGCGGCCCCCGCGCCCGTCTACGCAGCTCCGGCACCCGTCTATGCGGCCCCGGCGCCAGCCTACAATCCTGCCGCCGAGCGCGCGGTCGGCGGTGCTGCCATCGGAGGTCTGACGGCCGCTGCGATCGGCGGTCTCGCGACCGGCCGGGCCGGCGGCGCTCTGGCGGGGGCTGCCGTGGGAGCCGCCGGCGGTGCGATTGTCGGCGCCGCGACGACCCCAACCGCGCCTGCCTGCCCCTATGGCACCTCTCGGGACGCCTACGGCAATCTTTACTGCCGCTAAACGCCCCATCGGATCAGCGCGGGGTCAGTCCCGCGCACATGCCCCGCCGGCCTCCTGGCCGTGCGGGGCTTTTCTTGTCCAGAGTTCCTGCCGCGCCCCCTCAAGCCCTTCGGGCTACGCCAAAGAGGCCTTCCTGACGATCGAGCGGACGGTGGAGGCGTCAGGCCTCAAAACTCTCCCATACCGCGTGAACGTGCCATCTTTCGGAGATTGGGGCTTCACGCTGGCTTGGAGGGATGGAGCGATCGACGACATCATCGATCGATTTGCCCAAGGTGGTGGGGTACAGAATGCCACGTTCATCACCCCTCAGATTGCCTGGTCATCCCTGAATTTTGGGCGCGGAGAGCTGGATAGCGAGTTCTCCGATGTGAACACGCTGATGCGGCCAGTGCTCTTAGATCGGTACCTGCGGCGGGGCTGGAGCAAAAATTGACCTATCCAATCATTCGCATCGTGGCTGCTGTTTTTGGGTCCTCCGATCGAGCATCGAGCAGCCCTGGGCGCTGAATGCGGAAGCGAGCGACTCGGTCGCAGATGATCACGGCAACTCTGGCATTTGCCGCTCCGTCAGGGGATTGGGTTAAAGAAACATTGTTGCAGCTCCAGCAGTGCCCCTGCCCGGCTACCCCGGGGGTGAAGTGCTCGGACATGTTCACCTGCGCTTCAGTTATCCTTTCTATTGTCCAGCTTCTGGCTTGTGCCGAACCTCGCATTCAAACATTGGTCCTGAAGGTGGTCCCATGAGTTACGAAATTTACGGCACCAACGCCTCCGAAAACATCTATGGCAGCGCTGGTGATGATCTGGTCTACGCTTACGGCGGGTCGGACGTCGTCTTGGCAGGGGAAGGTCACGACGATGTCTTCGGCGGCTACGGCGCTGACACGCTGTACGGTGAACTGGGAGACGACCTGCTGTGGGGCGCGGATGACAACGATGTGCTCTACGGCGCTGCCGGCGCGGATGTCCTCTATGGGAACTTTGGGAACGATTATCTCTCTGGCGGCGACGGCAATGACCTAGCCTTTGGCGGCGGCGGTTTCGACACCATCTACGGAGGCCTCGGGCATGACGTGCTCTATGGCAGGTTCAGCGACGACGACCTGTATGGCGGCTACGGCGATGATTGGGTTTACGGCGGATACGGCACCGACGTGCTCGCAGGAGAAGACGGCCATGACATGCTCTTTGGTGGCGCAGGAAACGACGTCCTGAGCGGCGGTCTGGGTGCGGACACCTTCTTCTTCAGCACACTTTCCGATCACGACGTGATCTTGGACCTCAATCCCTATGCCGGCGACCGCATCGACATCTTTGACCAAGGTTATTTCGTCACCGAAACGGAAGCGGGCGATGTCCTGATCGAACTTTCAAGCGGTGGTTCGATCCTGGTGGACAATCGGGTCATCGAAGAGTTTCACTCAGGTTGGTTCGTTTAGAGCGTCTAGATCTCCTTCGCTCCTAACGCCCTCGACTGTACCAGACGAGCAACTGCTCGTCTGGGTCACTCGCGTCGAGGTTCTGCTCCTTTGAGAGTCTCCTATGACTGCGCCATTCTCGATCTCGCGCTTCGTGTGCGGCGCTCGCTGCGCATCCGTAATCAGTTCGACGTGAGCTTGCCGGCAATGAGCCGCTTTTGAGAGGGCGTCACAGAGTCAGAGAATGGCCTCGGTGTCCGCCTGGCCACGCAGAGCCGTAATGCAAAGCAGGTGAGGGTGCCCGCTGCCCCTGACATGCATGGCAACCGTCGCAGGCGCCAGCCAAGCATCGCCTGGCCTATGTAGTCGCAGGATATGCTACGGATCTCCCCAGATTCTGAGCACCTCGTTGGTTATGCAACGTGCGATGTCGTCGTTTCAGATTTCAGAGCACGCTGGATCGCTCTGGCCAGTTGGGCACGCTTATAGGGTTTCGGCAGGAGAGCTGTGGCTTCGGAGGGCCGTCCGAAGCGTCTGTAGGCCTCCTCTGGGTAGCCAGAGGTTAAAAGAACCTTCAGCTGCGGCCGGAGCACCTGCGCTCGACGGGCGAGTTCCAAGCCATTGATGCCCTTCGGGAGAACGACATCGGTGAAAAGCAGCTCGATCGCCGGATCGTTATTGAGGACCTTCAAGGCAGTCTCTGCGTCAGGCGCCTCGGTTACATAGTAGCCTAAGCCCAGCAATGTTGCGGTGGCATAGCGTCTGACATCAGGCTCATCCTCGACAACGAGAACGCCGCCACGACCCCGCTCGGAGTAGGACCGAGGTGCCGGTGCCTCATCAACTGCCGCGTGCCCCTTCGCGGCTGGAAGCACGATGGTCACGGACGTTCCTGCTCCCAAGCTGCTCCTGATGGTCACATGGCCACCCGACTGCTCGACAAAGCCGTGGACCATCGCCAAGCCGAGACCGGAGTCTTTGCCGACTTCCTTTGTCGTAAAGAACGGCTCGAAGGCGTGTTCCAGAACGTTCTCTGGCATCCCGATGCCGGAGTCCTGTACGGTGAGACTTATATACTCGGTCTCGCCATTGGGGCTTTCGACCCCCTCCACCTCGATGGTCAGGGTACCGCCATCCGGCATGGCGTCGCGGGCGTTCACGGCAAGGTTCAGGATGGCACTCTCCAGCTGCGTACGATCCACCAGAGCCGTCGCCTCCATCGTGGAGCCCCGGGTTACGAGTTCGATGTGCTCGCCCAGTGTTCGCTTCAGCAGGGGTACGACGCCCTCGGTGACCTCATCGAGGCGCACAGGTCTTGGCTTGAGGGACTGTCTGCGGCCGAAGGCAAGGAGTTTCTGGTTCAACTCCGCCCCACGTTCCGCTGCTGTGAGAACCTGTGCGGCCAGATCCTTCAGCTGCGGATGGGCAAGCTCCTCGGTCAGCACTTCCGCGTTGCCGAGGATGACGGTGAGCAGGTTGTTGAAGTCGTGCGCGATGCCGCCGGTGAGCTGACCTACTGTCTCCATCTTCTGTGCTTGGCGTAACTGCTCTTCCAGCCTGATCTGAGCAGTGATGTCGCAGGCAACGCCAAGAGCACGAACTGCCCGGCCTTCGGCATTGCACTCAACGCGACCGGACTCACGCAGGCAAACCAGTTCTCCTGACGGCTTGGTGAAGCGATACTCGACATGGAATGTTGTGCCCTGCTTGGCTGCTCTCTCCATCGCGCGGTTCACTTTATCGACGTCGTCGGGGTGAAGGCCTGCATAGTAGTCACCGATCGAGCCGCTCGGGATCCCAAGCACCTCAAGCGACGTATTGGAGCGCTTCGCCTCGCCGGTGACGTAGTCCCACTCCCAGGCCATCATCCTGCCCGCGTGGAGAGCTGCCTCGAGCCATTGCGTTGCCCGCGTTAGCTCCTCTGCAATGGCTCTGTGCTTGCGCTCGCTTTCCGCGAGAGCCTCAAACGCACGCACCTGGTCTGTGACATCGGCCTGCACACCGACAAACGAAGTAAGGCGCCCGCTCGCGTCGTGAACTGGAGTGATATGCAGTCTGTTCAGGAAGAGCGTTCCATCCCGTCGATAGTTTTGGAGCGTACCTTTGAACTCCCGACCTTCACGGATGGCTTCCCGTAGGCGCATCACGGTTTCCAGGTCAGTGCCCGCACCTTGGAGAAAACGGCAATTGCGCCCGATCACGTCTGCGGCGCGGTAGCCTGTCATCCTCTCGAAGGCTGGATTGACATAGACGATGGGGCAGTCAGGCGAGAGCGCGTCCGTCACTACAACGCCTTCGCCGATGGCGTTGAGCATTGAGTCGCGCATCTGAATACTCTGGATGGCGCTCTCAATTTGAGTAAGGGGCACAGGATTGGGCTCAGACATTTCGACCTCGCACTATACCGTTGCGCAATTTCCGCAACGGAAGACAAGCGATTTCAGTTGCCTAAGGTACACTCTTCACGTCATCCTAGTGCCGTCCTCAGTAGCCCGAGATCAACTTCAACTTCGAATATGGGTAATCGTCTGCAACAAAGGGTCGAGCCGGCGAGGGCACAGATTTCAGTGCAGTTGATGACACAGCCGAGACATCAACGAGTGTTCGTTGGTCGTGCGCACCCCTCCTCACCGAAATTCGGTCCTCCCGGCGTCAACGCGCTCGCAGGTTCCAAAGGAGGCATTTCGGTCGATGGCGTCAAACGACGTTCACACCGGAGCGGAGTTGACCAGTAAGCGGAGGTGCTCTTGGCCGTGACCACCCGCGGCCCGAGCGCAGGCGTTTGCCATGTGCACGCGAAGTACTTACGGGCGCACGGCCCTGGGCTTCGAAGCGGCAGGCGCGACGTTCTCCCGAGCCCCTATGCTGCGGGTCAGTGCCAGTTCTAGGACAGCTCGATACGGCCTTTGCCAACCAGCGGGGCAGGCGGAAGCCCGATACGGCCGAGGTGGAGGTCACCTTGGGCGGAAGCTGTCTGCTCCTTAGGCGTCATGAGGCTGTTGCCTAAGGCGAAGAAGCGCGAGCGGATGGCCGCGCTCCTCATGTTTCAAATGAAGTCGGTTACGCCGACTTCAGATTGGCCGCCGATTCCTTACCGCTCTTGCGGTCGGTCTCCAGCTCGTATGCAATCTTCTGGCCTTCCGCGAGGCCGCGCATGCCGGAGCGCTCCACAGCGCTCACGTGGACGAACACGTCCTTGCCGCCATTGTCAGGCTGGATGAAGCCATAGCCCTTCGTTTCATTGAACCACTTCACGGTACCGGTCGGCATAGTAAATTCCTTCAGATCAAAGTGCAGATCGAGAGAGTCCCCTACTGGAGACACGCTCAGTTATCAACGTTGGAGAGAGGCTTCGGTCGCAGAGCATGCACGGGCGCCCGTTCCGTTTCGCTGATGCAACGAGGGGGAACAACCATTGAGTCGATTGCGAGGCGAAGCGCGAACGGACTAGCTGCGACGCCGTGAGGGCGTCGGCTGCGACACGCCCGAGAGCGCACGCTCCATGGCTTCCTGGCCGCTCTTAAGGGCCTCCTGCTGGGTTCGGAACATCCTGTCGGACCGCTCCAGCATCTTGCCGTGCTTGCGCATGGCCCAGCCGACAGAGCCGTCGCCCTTCGGCGAGGGAGAGAGTTCAAGGGTGTAGGGGTGGGTCTGGTTGGTGCTCATTCTTCGCTCGTGATGTAGGGGCGCAGGGCTTCGCCCCAAGGGATGGCAGATAAGATGCAGGTCGGGCGGGAGCCTTTAGACGAGGGTAATCTCGCCCTCGCGAACCGCTCGCTCCACCACACCGGACTTGATCCGGTAGGCTGGTTCGCCAGTCTGATCAGCAGGCATCAGCCGAACCACCTCGTAGGTAGAGCCACTATCCGTCCGCCCATCCGAGAAGCCCATCTGACGGAGCTTCACGCGCTGGTGCATTTTGAACTTGTGGGACATTGGTTCCTCTCCTGTAGCGTCAGCGTACGCGCCGGATGGTGCTGATCGTGCCTTCTGGAAGCTCGCCCTGCTCTTGGCGCTCGCGCGCAATCGTCGGGACGAGATAATCCTGGTCGGTGGTCCCGTGGTGCTGCACCACGAGGTACGCGGTGCGACCATCATCATAGGTGACCGCGAACATCACTGAACGGGCCGGCGCAGCCTTCTTGAAGCCGTACATGGTCATCTCCGAGTCGGTTCAGAAACGAAAAAGCCGCCCCGGACGAGGCGGCTTCCAGGCGTCAGGCATGGGCCCGACCATCAGGCTTACGCGGCGCTGATGTTGTTGACGGCAACCTTGCCGGAGCGGCGGTCTTCCGCCGTGTCGAAAGTCACCTTCTGACCCTCAAAGAGGTCGCGCATGCCAGCACGCTCCAGGGCGGTCGCGTGGACGAACACGTCCTTCTCGCCGCTGTCGGGCTGAATAAAGCCGAAGCCTTTTTGCGTATTGTAGAACTTTACGGTGCCGTTGGTCATTGTGAGCGTCCTTGACGTCTGAGTGCACGTGAGCAGCCGGACGCGCAAAAGCACGCCTCGTTTGCTCGGGTCGTCGATGTCTGGGAGAGAGTCTGAACGTGCGCCCGAGCAAGGCTCAAGGCAGTACGGCCCGATTGTCCGGCCAAATGTCGATAGAACTCATGTAGTGCTGAAAGACGGCCTTAGCAAGGCATGGACCGGAAGGAGGTGTGCAGCATGCCTCCCGCGGTCTCCCCGGCCTAGAGGTCGCGAGATGCCTCTTCGTCCAACCAGAGCCCCAGCCGCACGGCGACCTCGGCGAGAAGGCTGCTGCCCTGCCAGACGAGGGCAACGATCAGTGCGAACCCGGCAACCTCAGCAGACGGGATGAAGGCAACGAGACTGGTCATAGGCCTCTCCTGCGAAGAGGAGCACGCGGTGTAGAATTGGCGTCGGAACAGGCGAGCAGCGCTCCGCATATCTCGCTTACCGGAAGAGCCGACACCGAGCGAGAACGTACATCGGACGTGTGTGGGCAGATCACGAAGGGGTTTGGCGCATGATTCACGAAATCACGCCTGGCATAGCGACCTCGATGGCTCAAGAGTCGTCCCATGCGCCGCCGCGGGCACACCGATCGGGATGCACGCGCATTCAAGCTGAAGTTTATGGAGTACAAGCGTCCTGCTCCTGCCCCTGCAGGCCCGACGCATCGTCGTTGTCGGCCTGCCCTACCTCGATCTCGAAGATCGCTGCCTCAAGTGCCTGGTTCGCCAGCCTAAGGGATTGCGTCACCTCACGCGAACGAGCCACGTCCTGGCGAACCTGGTCAGCGAGGAAGCGAGCTTCATCAACAAGCGCGTTCGCCGCGCCTTCAGTCTCGAAGGTGTGGGTGCTCATTGGTCGTCGAAGGGGATGAGAGGCCAGCAGCGGTCCGCCCCCACGCGATAGCCGCTGCTCGTCAGTCGGCGGCCGAGTATCGGCAGGGAATGGCAGAAGTTCGTCAGCGTTGCTGTTGTGCGAGCACCGACAGGTAACGGCCTGGCTAAAGCCAAACCGATCAGACTGAGCGAGGGGACTCAACGGACAGGACGCGAGCTCGTCGGGACGACTTCAGGGTCCAGGAGCTGCGGTGAGGAGTACTCTGAGTTCGCTGTCACAGGGACAGCCGCATCAAGGACCCTAGGACGGGGAAGCTGGGCCCTCCCGCCGTTGTTGAACTGCCAAGATTTGGCAGCATCGCATCATGCCTCAGCCCTCGCGATGTTCTCGTGGTTAGCTCCGGTGCTCCGCTCCCCCTCGGGCTATATGGCAAGCGGGTTGCCTCCCGGGCGCTGTGAGCGCCATAGGCTGGTTGCTGACGACGATGAGCAAGCCTGATGTTGCTGTTGTCCGTCGTTGCCGCTCGACCTGCCGCGAACTCGTATCTGACCTCACACGCCGCGAAACGCCGTTGATCATCTTCAACGATGAGGCGGGCGCTCAGGCCTCCACCCGCTGTGCCGTCTGACCACCCTCCACGACGGTGAAAACGGTGGGCTGCGGCACGGTGGGCTGGAAGGTGACGGCAAACTCTGTCTCACCTCCCATGGAAGCCGCCTCCAGGTGGCCGTTGAGCTGCGACACTGTCGAGCGCACCATGCGCATGCCAAATCCTCGTGTGGCATCCGGCTTGTAGTTTGGCGGGAGGTCGCCGCGATTACGCACCGCCAGACGGCATCCCTCGCTCGAGCGTCCCAACTTCACGGTAATCGCCGGCTCTGGTCCTCCATGCTTGATCGCGTTGGTGACAAGTTCGTTTACGACGAGAGCCAAGGGCATGGCTTGGGCAGGGCTCAACAAGATCGGATCTGCTTCAACCCGAATTGGAGAGCCTTCCGGCAGCATCGAGGCCTGCAGATCCGAGCACAGCTCTTGAAGCAACGCGGCGAAGTCCACCACCTCCACGCCGTCGGCCGCATGCAGCTTGCGATATGCCAGAGCCACCGAGTTGATGCGGGTGACGGCCTGATCGAACTGACGCCGCGCGTCCGGATCGCGCACTGACCGCGCCTGCCCTGAGAACAGGGCCGCCATAGTCTGCAGGCTGTTCATCACCCGGTGGCTCAACTCCCGCAGGAGCATGTCCTTATGCTGAAGCGAAGCCTCCAGCTCCGCCGCCATGGCATCGATGCCACCTGCAAGCCGCCCCAACTCGGAACGGGGAGCGGTCACCCCCACCCGTGCCGATAGATCGCCTTGCCTGAGCCTGTCCGTGACAGAGAGCATGTTTGAGACAGGATGCAGGATGAACGCTCGTCCGCCAAAATGGGCGGCGGCGAAGGCCAGGACCCCCACAAGGGCAAGCAGGAGAAGGTTGCGGGTCCGCGTCTCGTCCAGCCCGGCGAGAACTACGCCCATCGGGATGCCGACAGCGACACCGACGCCGCGGGGGGGCTCATTGACCGAGGTGTAGCCCAGCAAGCGGGCCACTCCGTCAGCAGTGTTATCTACGCTCGACTGCAACGTGCCGCCCTTCTCCGAGGTGAGAAGCTGCGGGTAGCGCATGAGCTTTGTGCCTTCCCGCTCGCGGTTCGGCAGGCGCACCAGGATGGTGCCCTCCTTGTCGATGACCGTGATCGAGCTGCGGGGAGGGAAGTCGCCCGACTTGCTCATGAGATACTGGCTGAGCCAATCAAGGCGGAGTGTCGTCACGATGACGCCGATCACCTGGCCCTCGCGCTTGACGCGCTGGGCGAAGGGTAGAACGGCGACGCCCGAGGTTTTGCCCAACACATACTCGCCCACGATGAACTCGTCGGAGAGTAGGGCCCGTTGAAAGTAGGATCGATCCTGGATGTTGACCCGCGCCACGTCACTGCATTGGCGGTCGCCGTTCAGGTCGTAGACCGAGACCGAGGTCGTCGCGGCGTTGGCGTTCTCCAGGCGGTTCAGGTAGCGCCCGCAATCCGGGTTGCGGAATGCTTGCACGACAGGAGCCTCCGAGACTGCGCTCAGAAGCGCTCGCGCTCCCTCGAACAGCCGGTCGAGGTCGCCTGAGATCAGCCGGGCATAGCGCAGGGCCTGGGCTTCTGCATCGATCCGGCGTCGGTCGCGCTCGCTCCAGTCGTTGAAGAACAGGAGACCTATGGCTGGAACGACAGCCAGGAAGACGAGCGCATAGAGTCGTCCCATCAACGACATAGAAGCTGACCCTTGATCCTCGGTGGGGTGGGCAGTTTTCTGGATCTTGCGGAACAGGCCGTGGTGCCTGCCCGCTCTATCTGCTCCCCATTGCGCAGCTTGGCAATAAGCCTGTTCGCCTACCGTTCGGCACCGGCAGGCAAGAAAAAGGCCCTGCCTGGGAAAGCAGAGCCTTTGGTTCGTCGCGGGAGCCGCTAGGCTCCAGTCTCGGGTGATCAGGCCGGCTATGGCGCTTCGAGTTGTCGTGTCAACAAAGCAGGGTTGGCAGAAGTTCCGGAACAAGAAAGCTAGTGCTAGTGAGGTTCGTCTCGCGGCGCTCGTCGAACTGGTGGTCTCTTCGGGTTTGATCCGCGGCGTCAGAGGAGAGCAGGGCGGTCGACGACGCGCTTGCCGCTTTTCTAGAGCGGTTCTCGCGCGTGTTGAATCGGAGGGGCTTCCGGGAGGCGGCGTGATCTGATTCAGAGTGTGGGCTGGTGTGGGAGGCCAGCCCGCATGCCGAAGCCCTTGTCCTACGATCTACGAAC